>OJJV01000816.1_pt1 | contig 16241 bp, 26 predicted proteins | sample 1596391 | NCBI WGS metagenome assembly OJJV01 (sample SAMEA4350164, study PRJEB24818) | metagenome | biome: human; feature: gut; material: faeces | place: Denmark | collected 2013-09
ATCTCTAATATAGAGAAACTATATTTTTCGCCAATATAACTATAGTTGCATTGACTTCAGCTCTATATAGGAGGATAATGAGAGCATCGAAGAAGGAGAGAAGCAACGCGGAAGGGTTCCGCCACTGATCGCCTAGGCTGCTACCACGTCGGCGTTAAAGCTACTAGCCGTACCTTGACAATCGCATATCTTGCGCGGCTTAACCGAGGGTCAGGCGTGCTAGTAACATATGATCTACGGTAAGGTAACGCGCAAGTTGCATACGTTAGAACATTAATCGAACTCCTATGCGCCCGTAGGCGGTAAAAACCGTCTAAGTAAGGAGGCAAAATGTTTAAGCTAGAAACTGACATTCTACGAGTTGCTGTTTTAACCGCTGTTAGTGAGGTCTATAACGGCGATGATGAAATGGCTGCATTAAATTTGCGGTTGACTGCAACGGAAATGATGGCTGAAGTTGGCAAGGCTTATGTCGTTAGAACTAAGTATGCCCAGACTACGAGCTTTAATGTTTACGGCTATTTTTCTGACGTCAATCTGGCAACTGATGGAGCGGAAAGCGTTAAAGTTTTCGAGATAACTATACTCGATTACGGTTATAAAGTCGCTGACGTTGATTTTCTTTTCATCTAGCCTAGGCGTGGCCGCTATATCGCGGCTACCGCCTATGGGCGCATAGGAGATAGCGCGGCCCATGGTGTGCACCCGAAACGGAAGGAGTTATATCATGGTGACCGAAGGTAAAACGTTCGTGGATGCTGCGGAAGCAGCTGCATGGTACGAGGAAAAAGTGCGTGAAGTTTTGGATGATTCTGAGATCGTCGATGAGATTTTCAGGTACTTCGGTGCTGACCAGGCACTAGACTTTTTCCAGTCAATCGCCACTGAGTACGAAGTTTTCTAAGCCCCAGGTATGCGCTGAACAGGCGCATACCATGGGCCGCGCTGCAAGTTCCATAATCCAGCTAGCTTATGAGATAAAAAAGAACGGAAGAAGGAAAATCATGCTGTTCAGATCAAAATGCATTCGGCCAGTTTACGTTGTTCGCGGTTACGGCGAGAACGGCCGCGTAGTGGCCATTGCCTACGCCCATGACCCCAACCGGATCGCAACCGTGCAATTCATGCTGCTTATGAAGTATGGCGACGTGGTGGCCACGGGGGTGTCCATCGAGACAATGAAGTTCGACGGTTGGCGGGTGGTGGGGTAGATGGGAAGCTGTTCGGAAATGTTCGACGAGGGTATGAGAAGGGCCAGACGCGACCGCTTTTTCCACGGGCGCAAGTTCGTCAAGATCAAAGCAGAAAGCGGCCTGGAGGGGCATACGTGGGTGTTCAGATCGGGCTACTGGGATTACGCCCGTCGTCACTGCCCTGTTCGCCGGATGATCGACTTCTAGGGGGTTTGCCGTTGGTATGAAGGTTTTGTGAAACAAGTGTAAATATGAGGGCCGGGATAACCGGCCCTCCCTGGCATGGTAAAATTAGTCCCCTGGGACGAGCAACGAAAGGAAAGAATCATGATGATTACCCGTTCCATCACGAAGTTTGAAGTGACCGCCTACAAGTTGTACACCGATCACGGAGTGCCGAAGCTAGAGAAAATCGGCACTGCCGAGGTCGAGGGCACCCGTTGCGACAAGACCATGGCTCGAAAAGCCATCGCCGACGCGACGGGGAAGACGCTGCCGAAGGGTGTCGAGATTGAGCTCGCGGCCAAGACCGTCGCCACCTACGGGATGGACTTGGACAAGTTCCTCTCCCAAGCCCAGGTCGTGTCCGTCAAGGATGCTCACGAAGCGGAAGCTGACGAGCTAATCAGTTAGGCGATTGCCCACGGCGAGGGCTCACCGGCAACTCTGAACCCTCCCACGTGGGCAATTAATCGCGTCAACGGGCGCGACCCACTGAAAGAAAGGAGTTCTCGCAATGGAGAACGCGATGATGACCCTGGACGTATCGGCCGAGCTTTCCGAGCAGAGCACGAGCACCTACTGCTCTATCAAGGGCGGCGACCGAAAGACCAAGGCGCAGTTGTACAACGCCAGCAACAACCCCGACCACAAGGTGGGAGACTTCATCAACAAGAACATCAAGGTGAAGGACGTTCTCGTCGAAGCTATCGAGCTGGTCAACGAAGAGACGGGAGAAATGGAGCGCGCTCCGCGCGTCGTTCTCATCGATGACAAGGGGAAGGCCTACCAAGCCGTTTCCATGGGCATCTTCAACGCCGTGAAGAAGGCCATTCAGATTTTCGGCGAGCCTACCTGGGACGAGCCTATCGAGTTCACGGTGAAGCAGGTCACCGTAAAGAACGGCTCCATGCTCACGCTGGACGTTGCCGAGTAGCAGATGATCGGGAGGGCCTAGGCCCTCCCATTTCCTGGTTGTGAGAAAGTGAGGAAATTGTGAAAAAAGCAAGATTAAGGAAGATTATCAAGGCGTTGAGGGACAATCCCTCAATCATGTGCTCATCTGATATCTATGCTGCCGCAAGGGACCGGGGGCTGAACGATCAGGAAGCTAGAGAAGCAGCTGGAAACATTGCTGGGGACATGAAAATATTCATGGTGTGCTCATCGTACTTCCGTGCAGGATATAGCGGGGAGCTAACCGCCGTCGAGCAGGAAGCAGAGTACCAGGCTGAAAAGGAGATGCTTTCAGAGCGCAAGCGCAGGGCCAAGGAACTTATGGACTTGCTTCCCGATGGAGAAGTCAAGGACAAGATGGAAGATGAGGTTTTCCGGGGATTGGAGTTGTTTGAAGATGCGGGAATCTAAGTTGACTCCCTTCGGCGTGTGCTACAACCTCACCTGCACCCCGTTCAAGAGCCAGTGGGGCAAGTACACCTTCCACTTCTCCTCCGTTAAGCACAAGGAGTCGTTTGACAGCAAGCTGCAAGTTCGCATACCATGGCTGAACGATTCCATGAGCAAGCGGTTCAAGTTCGAGGTGGACGTGTCGCAGATCGCCGTGTTCCAGCTTTACTGCCAGGTGGAGACGCGAGGGTTCTACGTCGTCGATGAGATACGGGGTTTGAAATGGCGAGACCGAGAAAGCCTTACATTAAGTGGACTGCAAGCCAACTTGAGAGAGTCAAGCGAGAAGCCCGAAACTACAACCGAAGGTTGAGAAGGGCTTGGAAGAGATACGGGTACGATGGACAACCTCCCACAGTGTCCGCAGCGGAGATCATCCGCTCCTCCAAAGATCGCGAATTGGATTCACCTGTCAGGACGGCTGACGATCTAAACAAGATGATAAGGCAATGGCAGCGGTTCAACGAGGTCAAGCGGCCAGGGTCTACCAAACCCCATGCGTTGGAGACTGGCGAGGTGGTTCCAGAGTACTTCGTGCAGGAGCGCAAGCGTTGGGTTCGCGCTGAGAACAGGAAGAGGAAGAAGGTCGTTGAAGAGCTTTACCCTTCTGGTCTTTTCGACACCACTACGGACACCTCGCCCCTCTACGATCTGGCGATGAAGGCCGCTGGCAAGAACATACTCCCCGTATCGTATAACGAGGACTTCGAGAACCCCTTGGACAGGCTTGGGAAGTTCGGGCGGTACGAGGAAAGCGATGCGTCCTATGCCATCCGCTATTCCGATACCCTGCAAGACCTGTTCGGAAATGACGGGGAGCTGTTGGGTGTGGCCCGCATATTGGAACGTCTCGTTGACGAGAACCCCATGGTACTGAGGGAGATTTTCGAGAACCCCATGTACGACGATGTGACAACCCTAAACTTCGTGTACGAGCAAGGGTCGGCCAATATGACTTCTTTCCAGAACTACACGATCAGGGGTCAGGAGTACAAGGGCCGTAGGCAGCAGGTAATTGATTTTTGGAATCTGATGGAAGAGAAGTATCTTGAATGAGATCGTACACCTTCGACTTCGAGACCACGACAGACCCCGAAGATTGCAGGGTATGGGCTTACGGAATCTACTCCATAGACGATGACAGGTACATTACAGACGGGAACAGCATAGAAGGGTTCATAGAATGGCTGGAATGTGCGGCGAACTGCAAGGGGTACTTTCACAATCTCGGGTTCGATGGTGTGTTCATAATAGACCATCTGCTCAAGAGCGGGTGGCTTTGGGTGGACTCGAAGCAGAAGGCAACGGACAGGACGTTCACAACACTGATAAGCGACATGAACCAGGTTTACCAGATAACCCTGTACTTTACCAAGACGCGCTACGTGACTATTCAAGATTCCCTGAAAATTATACCGTTGTCGGTAGAAGCAATGGCAAAAGCCTATGGCTTGGAAATCAGGAAGGGAAGCATAGATTACGATGAGTACCGAGAGCTAGGCCACGAGATCACCGACGATGAGAGGGCCTACCTGGTTAATGATGTTGCCATCGTCGCCAAGTCTCTGCGGACGTTCTTCGAGCAGAAGCTTACCAAGATGACGGCTGGAAGCAATGCACTCTTCGATTACAAGAGAGGATTGGGCGGTCACAGGAAGTTCAGAAACGTCTTTCCCCTGCTGTCGGAGGAAGAGGATGCGTTCATCCGCAAGGCCTATCGGGGAGGGTTCACCTACGTGAACCCCAAGTTCCAGGGCAGGGACGTGGGAGAGGGAATAGTGTTCGACGTGAACAGCCTGTACCCCTCCGTAATGGCGGCTTGTGACGGGCAGTTCCTGCCTTATGGAAAACCTGTATGGTTCGACGGTGTTCCGCAGCCGACGGAACGGCACCCGCTGTGGATAGCCTGTGTGCTTTGCAGCTTCAAGGGAAGGAAGGAGCATATTCCATGTTTGCAGTTGAAGGGAAACATGATGTTCAAGCAGACGGAGTACGTGGAGGACTCTCAAGGGCGTGTGTGCATCACTGTTACCAATGTCGATTGGGAACTCATGAACAAGCAGTACCATGTCTGGGATGTGGAGTTCATCGGAGGGTACATGTTCCACGCATCACCCCATATGTTCCAGGATTACGTATGCAAGTGGGTGGATATAAAGAACCAGGCGACTATATCGGGGAATGGTGGGCTTCGTTCATTGGCGAAACTGATGCTGAACAGCTTGTACGGCAAATTTGCAACACGGACTACGGTAAAATCGCGCAAACCTGTGTTGGTTGATGGTGTAGTCCATTACGTGGATTTGGAGCCAGAGCAGAGGGATGGCGTTTACCTGCCCTGCGGTGTTTTCATAACCTCTTACGCCAGGTACAAGACGATCACCTCCGCGCAGTCGGTATACGACAGGTTCATCTACGCAGACACCGACTCGCTTCATCTGGTAGGAACGGATATCCCCGTTTGCCTGGACGTGGACGCTGTTCGCCTGGGAGCGTGGAAGCACGAATCGACTTTCGACCATGGAAAGTTTCTCCGTGCCAAGACCTATGTAGAGCACGAGGTGGGGGCTGACGAACTCACCGTCCACGTCGCGGGGCTTCCCGCCCGTTGCCACGAGAACGTGACGTTGGAGAACTTCGAGTTCGGCGCTGTGTACGAGGGCAACTTGACGGCGAGGAAGGTTCCAGGCGGCGTGGTGCTGTACGAGGGGACAAAGGAGATAAGGAGCTGATGTTGGAAGAGAAAGACTGGATAACAGGAGCTATAGTGGTGTGCGTTATGACGCTCATAGCGGCATCGCAGTGCTTCACGGAGTTGGCATTCTAGAGAAAGGAAATCAAATGGCAGAACCGACAAGTTACATAGTGGAGATAGACGAGCAGGGAAACACCTCGATAAAGTACGCGGACGGCACCCTTACGCAGTCAACATAGCAGAATACAGCGCGGAAGTTCTAAAGCAACTGGCACGTGCAAGATGGTGTACACGGTGACTAACCAGATCGATAGTCTCTACATTGGCGCGACGAAGGGCGGTCAGAAGTTCCTGTTGCCCTATTCCCCGACAGAACTCATGGAGGCCGTAGAGGACATGGAGGACATTCATTATATGCTGGATGGGACTTCCATCAAATTGTTTAAGAACGGTAGTCTCGATTTCTTCTTTTCAGCCATATCGGCGGATATAGTGGCCGTAGACAGTGAAGGAGAGCATCACCGAGCCTGGCCCGTTGCACAGCGTAAGGGCCGATGCCACGTTCTCGGAGGGTCTCAATTCAGTTGAATGCAACGTTACGGTGAAGATAGGGGAACTGGAATTCGGGCCGTTTTCCTTTGTGCATGATAAATATCCCAGGAGGTGATGACGATGCCAAGCAAGATGAAGATGTGGCTCTACCCGAAGCCGACTAGGGAGATACAGTACTCGAAGCCCTATTGCGTCGACTTCAAACCGTTTCTGAGGGAGTTGGAGACGGTGGACAGCAAAGACGAGTACGAGACGGTGTGCGACATGAACTACGGAAGCGTGGAAGCGTCCGTCAAGGAAACGGTGTACGACAGCGGGTGGGGCGAGTGCCTTGTACTGGTGGAACGGTGCTTCCCGCACATTCCCGCGCCTGTAATCTATCGTTGCATACGCTATCAAAGGTGTGGTAAACTGCGAAGTCGTAGCCAGCTAGAAAGGAGTGCCCATGGCCTATGTATGGGTTGAAGAACCTGAGGAAGGAGCGGACGTGCGCGATGTTGTGGCGCGTGAGGATTACGACCAGATCGTGACCGAGCGCGACGGGCTGATTGAGCAGCGCGACACGCTCATCAATCGGGCAGAAACCGCCGAGAAGGGATGGCGCGATGCGCGCAACAAATACGCCGATGCGTTCATCACCTCTCCGCAGCGGATGAAGGAAGACCAGAACAAGGACGTGCGCGAGGATGGTAGAGCGTCCACGTTCGCGGATTTGTTTAGAACGAAAGGGGAATACGGTGCCTACTAAGCCAACCAGCGAGGTCATCAACGCCGCCAAGGTTAAGCTAGACCCACGAGAAGTACTGGAAGTGGTCATCAACGAGACTCCCGCATTGCGGGACGATCTGCTCAAGGCTGGGCTGGTCGAGGAAGTGGAGGAATAAATATGGCAAATCGTATTTCCGTGTCCGACAACACCGAAGCTCTTCATGCTATCGGAGAGTACGTCATGCAGTACGAAGCGATGCAGAACGCGTATCTCACCGCTCTGGTGAACCGTATCGGCATGACCATCATCACGTCGAAGATGTGGGACAACCCCTGGTCTGTGTTCAAGAAGGGCCGCTTGGAGTTCGGCGAGACGGTTGAAGAGATTTTCGTCAACCTCGCCAAACCGCACTCGTTCGACCCCGCGACTGCCGAGAAGGAGGTATACAAGCGGGAGATTCCCGATGTTCGCGCGGCGTTTCACAGCATGGACTTCCAGAAGTTCTACAAGGTGACCATCTCCAATGACCAGTTGCGCCAGTCGTTCCTCTCCTGGAACGGCATCACCGACCTAATCGCAAAGATCGTGGATTCGCTCTACACCGGGATGCGCTACGACGAGTACGTTACCATGAAGTACATGATCTGCCGCGAGATGCTAAACGGGGGGTTCTACAATGAGGAAACAGCAGCCCTGACCAAGGACACTGCTTCGGATGTGATGACCTCCGTTCGCGGTTTGGTGGGCCAGTTGGACTTTATGTCCCCCAAGTACAACCGTTCGGGCGTGATGACCCACACTCCGCGAGAGGACTTGTACGTCATCATCAGTGCCGCGAATCGCGCCCTCATCGACGTGGACGTTCTGGCCGTCGCGTTCAACATGGACAAGACGGACTTCCTGGGCCATCTCATCGAGGTTGACTCCTTCGATGAGCACGACGAGCTGCGGTTGACGGAGCTGTTCGGCGACGATGAGAATTTCAAGGTGTTCACCGATACCGAGAAGACCGTTTTGGCCGGTGTTATCGCGGCCATGGTCGATAAGGACTGGTGGATGGTGTTCGATGTGTTCGACACGTTCACGCAGAACTACAACGGCCAGGGCCTGTACTGGCAGTACTTCTACCATGTATGGCGCATCTTCTCCGCTTCGCCGTTCGCCAACGCGATCTGTGTTTCCAGCAACACTAGCGCCGTCACAGCTGTAGCTGTAACACCTGCCGAAGCCAATGTCACGCAGGGAGCCAACCTCCAGATGACCGCTGCCGTGACCGGAACGGGGATGTACGACAAGCAGATCACCTGGGCTGCTTCTGGCCACGCATCCACGGAAACGCATATCGACCCGATGAGCGGCGTTCTGCACGTCGGAAAGGATGAGACGGTAGGTTCCGAGATCACCGTCACGGCAACAGCAGTCAACGGTACTGAGGGCACGGCCACGATCACTGTGGTTCAGGCCTAGTCCTACAGCTTAATGTCAGTCTAGGGGGGCCGTCGATGCGCGGCCCTCTTCTCTATGGAGGATATGATGGCAGATTTTCAACCGAGCGGAATCTTCCGAATGGGTTATGTTCCGTTCGACAATTCCTACAAGCACACTCGGTGGTTCGATTCAAAGAGTGCGCAGAACGACTATTTCTCAAGCTGTATGCTGTCGCAGTACACGGAGAACGATTACACCTATATTCGCCAGAATAACTCGGTCAAAGTTCAGGTAAACCGAGAAAAGGTGTGCAACATAAATTACTGCATGTTCCAAAACCGCAACTATGGGAGCAAATGGTTCTACGCCTTCGTAGTGGGAATCAATTACGTTAATGAGAATGTAACTGAGATCGTCATGGAGATTGACGTTATGCAGACGTGGTTGTTCGACTGGGCGCGTACGGAGTGCTTCGTGGAGAGGGAGCACGTTTCCGATGACACCATAGGTGCTCATACCAACCCAGAACCTGATATGCCGCTGAGGTACTACACGATGAGCCACAATGCCGTTGACTTCGGCCCTATGTCCATTATTGTCCAACGGTCTGCTGAGGATGTGAAAGTCGCGGGTTCATGGCTGTTCCCCAATGACCCGACGAGCAAGGGAGTTGACGGTGGAATCTACTGCGGTGTGTACAACGGTTGCCAGTATTGGGCCGCAGACCTTTTGGCAGAAGGAGTAACCAACGTTGTTTCCAGGTTTCTTGCCCGAATGCAGGAAGCTGGGGCCGGCGATGCAATAGCCAACGTCTACATGGTACCCAAAATGTTCATTCGCGGCGGAGGTGTTACCAACACGGGTCAAGCACTCAACAATCAGTCTTCTCCTACGCCAGGTGGCGGAGGTGTTGGTGTTTCCAGGCCATATACTCTGAACGGTTATACGCCTAAGAACAATAAAATGTACTGCTATCCCTACTGTTTCTGCCGATTAAGTGATAATAACGGAGCTTCTTCAGATCTTCTATTTGAAATGTTCGGCAGTGGGGGGCACGGCATAAGCTACGATGGGTCAATGGAGCCTAGCGGGGAGGTGTTCGTTTATCCTGAGAATTACCAGGGAATAGCGCATAACTACAATGCGGGAATCAGTTTCTCATGCGCGGTTCAGTGCTCATGGCCGTTCAGCGCGTACAAGAACTGGGCTAGCCAGAACACTCTGTCCAATGCGCTAACCTTCGGAATCAACGCAGCCATGATGGTACTACCAGCAGCAAAGGGAGTGGGAACTGCGGCCAAGTCTCTTGGCGCGGGTGCACGTTGGCTGGCGAAGAGGGGAGGACAGGCCAATGCCGACAAGGTGGCGGCTGCAACTGCGCGCACCGCTGGCAGAAGGGGTGTTTCCGCTGCATCGGAGGGTGTGGGAGGGCTATCAATGGCCGCGGGCGCCTACGGTATGGCCAACCAGGTGGGCGAATGGGACAGGATGATGAGACAACCTGACACCGTGCGGGGAAGTGCCAGCGGCAATGGAATCTACAGCACGGGCAAGATGGGCTTTAATGTGGACGTGGTGGCCGTAACCTACGAGTACGCGCAGATAGCCGATGAGTTTATGTCAATGTACGGGTATCAGGTCGATTTGGTGAAGGTTCCCAACTTCCACTCCCGCTCCACCTGGAACTATGTCAAGACCTCGAACGCGTGTATGAGGGGTTCGGTTCCGTCTGAGGATATGGCCGCGATCAATTCCATCCTTGACAGCGGAATCACGTTCTGGCATACTTCGGCCATCGGGGACTATTCGGCGAGCAACGGCATCATCTAGGAGGTACGATGTACACAGGTTTCTATATGCCTGACGGCGGGGTACCTCCCGAGTCCGTCATCAACAACAAGAACATTCATCAGGATGTAGAGCGCAACTGGATGAACAACGCTTCGTACCAGATGTACCTGTACCGATTGATGGACTATGCCATCTCCGTATTCGAGTGGCATGACCTTCCCGAGGGAGTGGACGAGCGAATGATGGAGTACTGGCTTCTTCAAAACGGCATGGTGGTGTTCTTCAAGGACGATATGCTGGCTGGGACAAGCGTTTCCGAAGAGGGCTACGCAGTACTCCCGACGATGATAAACGGCGAATGGAACATCTACAACTACCCTGTAGACCGAAGGGCCTATGCCACGGATGGGTACAACAAGGAGTTGACGGATGAGGACAGCGTCCTGATCTTTAACGATTACCTGCGAGTCCCAATGATGCCTTCTCTCATGCTCTACGCAAAACGACTGGCAGAACTAGACCGTACAATCGACATCAACGTCATCAACCAGAAGGCCCCGAAGATTCTTCGAGGAAACGAGCAGAACAAGCTTACGGCATTGAACATGATGAAGCAAATCGAGGAGAACCGCCTTTGGCTGTGGACGTACAAGGACACCCAGAACTTCGAGATGGAAGTTCTGGACTTGACAGTGCCCTTCGTTGCGAAGGACTTGCAGACCGTAAAGCACCAGATTTGGAATGAGGCCCTTACCTATATCGGTGTTGAGAACGTCAACACCGAGAAGAAGGAGCGTCTCATCTCCGACGAGGTAATGTCCAACATGGGCGACGTGGAAGTGTCACGCTTCACTCGCCTTAACGCGCGCGAACAGGCGTGTGACAAAATCAACGAGATGTTCGGTCTCAACGTTTCCGTGACGTTCCGCAGCGGTACCTACGTCAAGGCAGAGGGATACGGCTCGCAGCCCATTCCCGTGGAGGGTATGCAGAGCGGCTTGGCTGGCAGCGAGGGAGCGGGATATCCCGTGGGTGACGAGGGCGGCATGGTCGCCAAGATCAGGAAGGTACTGGGCATCTAAGATGAGCGAGTTCACCACACAGCTTCGCTGGCCCGTGGAGCAGCTTCTGAAAGATCAGAAACTTTCGCCCACGGAGTCCAACTGGCCTAAAATCTACAATCGTCTGGGGCTTGACGATTACCCTATCTTCGACGAGTCCCATCGCGTGGTTCTTAACAACAAGATCATCCGACACTACTTCATGCGGGAGATAGGGCTGGAGACGTTGGAGCTGTTCCGCTACTTCATGCGAATGAAGATGTGGGAGATCATGCCCTATTACAATCAACTGTACAAATCCGAGCTGATTGAGTTCGACCCTCTGTCCACGCGCGATATGAAGCACGATGAGAAGTGGACGGTGGACAATACCGACGATTGGACGGTGGACAACACCCGGGATCAAACAGACGATTGGACGCGTACCGAGAATGGCACTCTTGCCAGCAATACCACTACCGATGATCGGGAGGTGTTCCAAGATACGCCAATGTCCATGTTGGACAGCCCAGGGAGCAATCCCGTATCCAACTTGGAGTATGCGACCACTGTAACCTACGATCATGGCACTGCTGGCACAGACCAGACTACTTCATCCACTGGAAGCGGCACTAATGCAGCGGACGAAAAGAAGAAGGAAACTGGCGACCGAGACAAGAACGAGGACGGCACTCGCGAGAAACACGATTATGGCTACAACATTCCAGGAGCCGATATGCTCCAAAAGTACCGCGAGACGTTCTTGAATATTGATATGATGATAATCCGTGAACTTGCCGACCTGTTCATGGGTATCGGTTAGGAGGTGAGAATGTCCATTCCGCTTTTACAGAGGTACAGCCCTCTGCGCGTATTCTGCCAGACGGTACTTCCCGCGGTATATGATGATTCCCTGTCTTACTATGAGGTGCTTTGCAAGGTAGTGGCCCGACTCAACGAGGATACGGGAGTCTGGAATACCCTTTTGGAGAGAATCAACCTCAATACGGAAGAGATCAACAAGTTAAAGGAATTGTTCCAGGACTTCGTTGAATCAGGTTTCGATGACTACTACAAAGACCAAGTAGAGCAATGGATTAACGATAACCTGGAATATGTGTTCACTCATTTGGTGAAACAGGTGTTCTTCGGGTTGAACCAGGAAGGCTACTTCGTAGCTTATATTCCTCCGTCGTGGAAAGACATCATCTTCGACACAGGGTGGAACTTCAACGAGGACACCTACGGTCGGCTGATCTTGCGTTGGGACGTGGATTCCGTATATACTGTTAACCGGACTCCCGAGACGGTTTCGGAGAAGCCGCACGGAAGCCCGACTCAGACAGCGAACCTTCGCCCAATTGTCGATGGAGGTGAATAGGAGTGAACGAGATTGTTCAGGCAATTAGCACTGTGGGTTTTCCTATCGTCGCCTGTGGCGCTATGTTCTATTTCTATGACCGCACTATCAAAGACCTTACAATTACTCTTACTAAGGTTGACGCTACTCTCGATGGAATTGCCAAGAGACTAGACCATATCGAGGAATTCGAGAAGAAGCAATCCGAATAGAAAGGAACAGTAATGGCAGACAACCAGACACCTCCCGCTGCTACCGATTACAGCGGAGTGCGCGAGTACATAGGAGCGCGCTACGTGCCTGTTTTCGCAAATCCTCCCGAGTGGAACGATACGCGCGGATACGAGCCGCTCACCATCGTGCTTCACAAAGGCAACTCGTTCACGTCCACGCAGTACGTGCCGACTGGCATTGATATCAGCAACACTGAGTACTGGCTGGAGACAGGGAACTGGAACGCCCAGATCGAAGCGTACCGCGAGGAGGTTCTGCGCTACGACGGGCGAATCACGCAGAACACCGAAGATATTAAGGCCAACATGGCGGCTATCGCAGACGAGGCCGCTGCCCGTGCAAGTGCGGACACTGCTCTGCAACAGCTCATCGAGAGTGAGGAGACGGCGCGCCAGGCGGCGGACGCGGAGCTTCATCAAAATTTGAACGCTGCAATCGCCGCTATGAATAAGCAGAACATTCTCTCCCTGTACAAGGGTAAAAACTGCGTATGGGTTGGAGATTCGTTCACTACTGGCGTAGGTGCAGACCCTAAAACCAAGCGCGTCTCAACGGTATTCTGCAATGCCATGGGCATGACCGAGTTCAATTACGGCGTCGGTGCAACGGGATGGGTTTGGGGAACCGCTTCCAATACCCCCTACATCACCCAGGTGCAGAATGCCTACGACGCTATGACTCAGGAACAGCGCGAGAATACGGCGATGGTTGTACTTCCTGGTACTTCAACCGACGTATCCCGTGGGACTGCCTCGAAGCAAATCGGCGCTGCCGCGACCCTCTGCGCTAAAAAGGCCAGCGACTTGTTCCCTAATGCTGTCATCTATGTTATCCCGATGATCTGGGATAAAGCGCTATTCACATATACTGCCTATGATACTACTGTAGAGATTTGCGACCAGATCAACAATGCGGCTATTCCACGAGTAAAAATGGACGAGGATAGCTATACGTGGCTGCTTGGCCGATATGAGTTCTACACCAGCGACAATGTGCATCCTAACAATAAAGGTTATGCTGTATGGGCCGCTAAAATGATTAGTTCTATCCTCGGTAGTGCTAATACTGCTGGATACATCAACTCGTTTACAAGCGACTTTGGCAAATGGGATAAGAAAACGTACTATTTGAAAAACGGCTTCGTGTTCATGCCTGGATATAAAATTACAAATGTGAGCGATGCAGGTGGAGATGTGAATATCGGAACTCTTCCGAATAATATCCGCCCAGCATACAATCAAACAACTGTCCTCAGCTCTGGTGGTGAAGCCGTTGGGTATGTCACCTACCAACCTGATGGCGTTATCCTAATGACACACAGTGCGCGTGATTCTACCACCCGTACCTATTTCAACATCGGGCCCGCTTTTTGGCCTATCTACGGTGTCCGTTAGGAGCACTCATGGCAACCATGCGAGGAATCGACGTGTCCTCCCACCAGGGCAAGATCGACCCGACGAAGCTCCCCCAGGTGGAGTTCTGCATCACCAAGGCCACGGAAGGGCGAACCTATGTGAACCCCGAGTGCGACCGAGTGGTGCAGCTGTGCCGGAGGGCCGGACTCCCATGGGGGTTCTACCACTATGCGCGGAACAACGACGCGGTTTCGGAGGCGGACTTCTTCGTCTCCTCGTGCTGGAACTACTTCGGCGAGGGCATCCCCGTTCTGGACTGGGAGGAAGATCAAAGCGTGGAATGGGTGAACAGGTTCCTGCAACGGGTCTACGACAAGACGCGCGTATGGTGCTGGGTGTACGCCAACGCCTGGCGATTCGACCAGGGAACAGTGAACAAGGAGTGCGACCGATGGGTGGCGAGATATCCTGTCAAGGTCACAAGCTTGAACGCAGACCTCTCCAAGTGGACTAACAAGGTGGACGGGCTGCTCTGCTGCTGGCAGTTCTCCGAGTCCATCAGGTTGAAGGGATATTCAGGAGTTGTCGATGGTGACCTCTTTTATGGTAGTCCAGACCAGTGGCGGGCATACGCGCGAGGTGATCGGGGAGAAGCGGACACCACCCTACCTCTTACCACGATCACTGTGGAAGATGACAAATACAGGGTTGCCATAACACCCAAGCAGTAGTAAGATAGCCGCGAGCGCAGCGCACAATGCTTGACTGTTCTCGCGGCTAGCCGAGTCACAGATGGAAGATTCTGCGGAAGCCCTTGGTCATGACTGATTGTGAACTTGGCGTTGTGTGGCGGCTCGCATTTGCCCGTGGTGTTGCATTCGCTCCACCACGGGCGCTCTGTATGAAAGGAGGAAACATGGTAAGATCAGAGGACTACTGGGACATTATGCGTCCTCTGTCGTACAACTGCCTTTACAACTTCTTTATCGGGCCGCGAGGTACGGGCAAGACCTACGGGTCACTGAAATACTGCATAGAGCAGTACCTTAAATGGAAGAGCAAGGGTATTGCGTGGGAGTTCGTCTATGTACGCCGCCGAGAAGAGGAGTTGAGGAAGATCACTAAGCAGAAACACGGGCGAATCTTTCAAGCAGTTCAGCGCGAGTTCCCAGAACACACACTGTCGGCGGAAAGCAATACTCTCTACTGCGATGGCGAGGTTATGGGATATGCTGTGCAGCTGTCGTGTGCAGACCAGGCTCTTAAAGGTGACTCGTTCCCTAATGTTAGGGTCATCATCTTCGATGAGTTCATCACAGCTAAAAAGGGCAACGGTGGTTATCTTACTGACGAAGTGCGTATCTTCAATGATCTGTACGAGTCAATAGCCCGTCCTGGTACTGACCACCCACGAGTGATCGTGCTGTTCTTGTCTAATGCTGTATCCGTCACTAATCCGTACTTCGATTACTACCATCTGGATAAACCGTACAACGGCGACATACAGAGGTTTGGAAATAACAAGAATATCCTTGTGCAGAATGTGGTCTGCGAAAAGGTGCGCCAGGCTAAACTAGCCACAGAGTTTTACCAGTTAAACGCTGATAGCGAATACCTTGATTATGCTGTCAACAATGAATGGCTCTTGGATAACGAGGACTTTATCGAGAAAAAAACCCAACGCTCACAGTATAGGCTTACACTACACTACAAAGGAACGGACATTGGCGTATGGGTTGACCCTGTACAATGGAGGTACTATATCAGTCTTAACGTTGACCCAACTTGTAGTGCTTACTATTCAGTTACTACAGATGACCATAAGCCAAACGTCATGCTCTTTAAGGCCGCTAAACAGTTACCATGGCTGAAGCATTTAAGAGAAGCATATGAGTGTGGAGCTGTCTACTATGAGAGCATGAAGTTAAAGAACTGGTTCAGGGATATAATGAGGATGTGTGGTTAGTTATGCAAGTTGATTGTTATAAACGGAATTATCGGAGTTCAGTGTGCACGATAAAATGCCGGTTTTATCGTGAATGCACACGTGAATTTGGAAAGGAGATGGTAAGGTTTGCTAAAGAACGACAACGACAAGGCCATAGTGCTTGTGTTTCTTGTATACGGGGTGATTATTTTATTGGCTCTAAATTGGAGGATTAATTGGTGCTAGTTGTGGGCGTTCATTACTTGGTTTCTGTAAGCCGAATTATCGACGGCGACTAGAAGCTGGTGATGAACGCTCAATATTTTTCTAC
>OJJV01000819.1_pt1 | contig 16213 bp, 10 predicted proteins | sample 1596391 | NCBI WGS metagenome assembly OJJV01 (sample SAMEA4350164, study PRJEB24818) | metagenome | biome: human; feature: gut; material: faeces | place: Denmark | collected 2013-09
AGGCAAGGAGCCGCAAAACGAAATATTTGCCGAGGTCACAGAGCTTGATGAAAACGGATACATCAAGGCGGACGAGAGCTGTAAAACAAGCACGGACGGAATTTACGCCGCAGGCGACTGCCGCACAAAGGCATTTCGTCAGCTTACAACTGCGGCGGCGGACGGAACAGTTGCGGCGTTGTCGCCGTAATTTCCCTGCCGATTTTCAAATTACGAAACACAGCGTAAAAAAACTAAAAATCCACACGCTTCAGCTGAGCGTTTATAAGACAGTTTTGCTTCTCAGTTTCACAGCCGTACATTTTTTATGCGAAATCGATACTTCCTTATGAACGCTCTACCTTATTATTGATACACGGCGGTTTTTGTGTTATTATAGTCGCCGTAATTAAAATTAAGGTAAAGAGTGCCCGTCACTGCGGCATTTCGTCGATTTCGGCGCGGCACGGCAACAAATAAGGTGAAAAAATGAAACTCATAGGCGCGGCAGTAAACTGCGGAGCTGTTTTTTTAGGCTCTCTTTTAGGTCTGCTGTTTAAAAAGGGTATTCCGGAACGCGTGCAAAAAAGTCTTAACTATGCGCTGTCGCTGTGCGTACTCTACATAGGAATCAAGGGTTCGCTTAAAGGAGAAAATACATTGATTGCCGCCCTGTCGCTCGCGATAGGAACAATAATAGGCGAGCTCATTGACATTGACAGGCATTTAAACAAATTCGGCGACTTTTTGCAAAAGAAGCTGAGCCGCAATACCGAAAATTCATCGTTCGGCGAGGGCTTTGTAAATGCCACGCTTTTTACCTGCGTCGGAGCTATGGCAATAGTCGGCGCGATTGAAGCCGGTATGCAGGGCAGCTTTTCAACATACTATGCAAAAGCTCTGCTCGACTGCTTTTTTGTGATGATAATGACTACCGCATTCGGAATAGGCTGTTTCTTCTCCGGAATTATAGTTTTTGTCTACGAAGCGGTTTTGACGCTCGGCGCCGGCTTTCTCTCGTCATTTCTCTCCGACAGTATGATAAACGAGATGTCGTGCGTCGGCTCCGTGCTTATAATAGCCATAGCTCTCAACACAATGAAGGTCACAAAAATAAAGGTTGCAAACCTGCTGCCGTCGGCGTTTATGCCGCTCTTACTGTGCCTTTTTATTCATTGACTTTTACTTTTTTTATGCTATATTATATGTGGTTATATATGATTTTTTGGGGGAATTGTAATTGAAGATTATTGTTGCAGGTGACGGTAAAGTCGGTGCCACGCTTACACGTCAGCTGACCGCAGAGGGATATGACATTACTCTTATCGACTCAAACAAGGATGTTTTGAGCTCAAGCATGGAGCAATTCGACATAATGACCGTACACGGCAACTGTGCCACCAAAGACACGCTGCTGAAGGCGGGAATTACAGACACCGACCTCATAATAGCCGCCACAAGCGCGGACGAGGTAAATCTTTTGTGCTGCATTACCGCTCACGGACTTAACAAGAACCTGCACACAATAGCGCGAATCCGCAACCCCGAATACAGCAGTCAAATCTATGATATGCGCGATATGTATGCGCTGTCCATGACCGTAAACCCCGAAAAGCAGGCGTCAAGTGCCATAGAAAAGCTTCTCAGATACCCGGGATTTTTAAAGCATGACACCTTTGCTAAGGGGCGTGTCGATATAGTTGAGCTGCGCGTCAAAAGCGACAGCAAGCTCTGCAACATTCCTCTGAGCGCGCTTCCCACACAGACAAAGTGTAACGTACTTGTTTGTGCGGTAATCAGAAACGGTGAAGCACTCGCACCCAACGGCGATTTCGTCTTACAGGCCGGCGACAGAATATTTGTCACGGCGTCTGTGGACAACCTCTCAATGCTTTTGAAGAGTCTCGGTATGACGCCGAAAAAAACCAAAAACGTACTTATCTGCGGCGGCGGAAAAATCAGCTATTACCTTGCAAAGCGTCTTGAAAAAAGCAGCGTTTCGGTAACTCTTGTAGAGAAAGACGAAAAACGCTGTGTTGAGCTTGCCTCGCTTCTGCCGACAACGAATATAATCCACGGCGACGCGAGCGACCAAAATCTTCTCAACAGTGAGGGGCTGGCCGACTGCGAGGCGGTTGTTACCGCCACCGGGCTTGACGAAATGAATATGATAATTTCGCTCTATGCCAACAATGTGGGGGTTCCGCAGACAATAACAAAGCTCAGCCGAATAGACAGCGGCAGTATTCCTTCAAACATTCCGCTCGGTAGCATCATCTGCCCCAAGGAGCTGTGCTGCAACTCAATAGTACGCTATGTCAGAGCCATACAAAATCAAAGCGGTGCGGCAATCGCCGTTCACTTTATCGCAGACGGTCAGGCGCAGGCCATAGAATTCCGAGTTGACGAGCAGACAAAGCATTGCGGAGAGGCTCTTAAGGATATAAAAATTCGCAAAAATGTCCTTATTGTCTGCATAACGCATAACGGTAAAATCGAAATACCCAACGGTAATTCTTCGTTTAAAAAAGGTGACGGCATCATTATTGTCACAAGCAGCGGAGATGTGGTGCGACAGCTTAACGACATATTTATTTAATGGGGTAAAAGTGCTTTATGAACTATAAAATGATGGGTCGTATTTTTGCGGAAATATTGGCGCTCGAAGCATTTTTTATGCTTCCGCCGCTGTTTATAAGCATATATGACGGAGTCGATGGTGCGGCAAAGGCCTTTTTATATACAATAGGCATACTGATAGCGGTATCCGCATTTTTGTGGCTTATCTGCCGCAAAGCAAAGCGCGGTTTTTACGCTCAGGAGGGCATAGTTTGCGTTGGCCTCGGCTGGATTTTTTTAAGTCTTTTCGGTGCATTGCCCTTTTTTATATCGGGCGAAATACCGTTTTACATCGACGCGTTTTTTGAGATGGTTTCGGGTTTTACAACGACCGGTGCCTCAATAGTGCCCGTTGTTGAGGACTTATCACGCGGAATTTTATATTGGCGAAGCTTCAGCCATTGGCTCGGCGGAATGGGTGTGCTTGTATTTTTGCTTGCCATTGTCCCGTCTAATTCAAAATCGGGCGGCTCGCGGCTGCACCTTTTAAAGGCGGAAAGTCCGGGCCCCGATGTCGGTAAGCTCGTACCAAAAATGCGCGATACCGCCATGATACTGTATGTACTGTATATAGCACTTACTCTTTTGAATATATTGTTTTTGCTCGCCGGAAAAATGCCTCTTTTTGACGCGCTGTGCACGGCATTCGGCACCGCAGGAACCGGCGGCTTCGGAATCAAAAATGACAGCATAGCGGGTTACAGCATTTATATACAGTGGGTTTGCACCGTGTTTATGATGCTCTTCGGCGTAAACTTCAACTGCTATTACTTGCTCATTATGCGCCAATTCAAGGCACTCTTTAAAAACGAGGAGGTTCGCTGTTACTTCGGAATTTCAATTATGAGTGCTGCGCTGATAGCCATTGACATCCGTAAAATATACCCGACAATTCACGAAACGATTCGCCACGCCTGCTTCCAGGTAGCAAGTATCATGACGACTACGGGCTTTGCGACTACGGATTTTGACACATGGCCGAGCTTCTCAAAAACCATTTTGCTCACACTTATGGTCATAGGCGCGTGCGCCGGCTCTACCGGCGGCGGTCTCAAGTGTGCAAGAGTTCTGTTGCTTTTCAAAAATTTACGCAGAAACATTCACAAGATACTTCACCCGAGAAGAGTTCAGGTTGTACACGTAGACGGCACACCCGTTGACGAAAAAATAATCAACGGCACAAGCGTTTATCTCGCCGCATATTTTATTTTGGTTGTTCTGAGTATACTGCTTATATCGGTTGACAATAAGCCGCTTGTAACAAATTTGTCCGCCGTGCTCTCCTGCTTCAACAACATCGGCCCCGGCCTTGAGATAGTCGGACCCACCGGAAACTTCAGCTCTTACAGCGCGTTTTCAAAGCTTGTGCTGATATTTGATATGCTCGCCGGCAGACTTGAGATATTCCCGATTTTGGCTCTTATTTCAAGGGGCGCATGGAAAAAAGCTTAACGCACCGTATACCGCACGTTTATATTTTAAGCTCCCGATTTCTCTCGGGAGCTTTTTTGCGATCTGCTTTACTCTCCATCGGTGCACAGCCGATTGTCATTTAAATAAAAACGAGCGCATAACTTTTGTCTCTTCTTTACCCTGCTTAAAGTCAAAACGGAAATGCATATATCTCGGCTTTGTAAAGCCTTAAAATCAATAAAACAAGCTGCCCTCCCCGGTCGCTTCGTGCGATAAGGAGGGCAGCTTTATGCTTATTCGGTTTTATTTTGTTTGCCGATTATTATTTCTTGCCTTTTTTAGCGAGCTTTTCGGCTTTTTTCTGTGCCTTGTATGCGGCGTCATCAGCCTTAAGTCTTTCAATCTCGGCGTCTCTTGCCTTTTTAGCCTCTGCCTCACGCTCTTTTGCCTCGTCATAGAGAGCCTCTATCTCACCGAAATGCTGATAGTACTTCTCCTGATTTATAAGGCGTTCGGCGTCAAGATACGGCTTTGCGGCACGGTTAAAGTATGCGTGCCTATCCATTTCCTTCTTAGACATATCGCGCGCCTGCTTGCGCTCGCTTGCAGTCTTTTTGATATCTGCACGAAGCATCTGAACCTTTTCGCTGTTGCCTGCCTTTTTGGCGTCGCTAAGCTCGGTATAAAGCGTCTTGAGTCTGTCGTCGCAAGCGTCCTCTTGGTCAAAGTACTTCTCAAGCACGGAGAAGTCAAGGCGCTCGAACTTAACGGACGGGTCGCCGTAATACTTATGTATGGCCTTATAAGCTGACTTTTTCTTCTTGGCAACCGAAATCGCAAACTTGCGTATCTGCTTTTCTTCGTTGTCGGTCTTGGGAAGAGCCTTAGCCTCGGCAAGCTCCTTGTTTATATCGTCAAGAGTGATTTTGCGGAGGCCTTCAAGTCCGCCTTCGTAAATCTTTTTATATGTCTTGAGCTGATACTTAACAAGATTAGACGAGAACTTATCAAGCTCCTCGCATACGAATTTGGCAATCTCAATGTCCTCATTCTTCTGAACAGCTGCCTTGTAAGCCTTTTTCTGAGCCTTCTTTTCGGCCTTGTCGCTGATGCCCTTGTACCACTTTTTGCTGACATCAACGGGCTTTTCGGCGGCGAGAGCTCTTGACTCTCTGATTATATCGACAGCCTCTACAAGCTCTTTATCCTCAATGGCGCCGTTGTTGTAGTCCTCAAACATAGCGCGTACCTTGAGCACCTTAACCACGGACTTCTGTTTTCTCTCGTTAAAGTCATACCAGAAATAAGGTACAACGTTGAGAAGAGCACCGAGAGCCGAGAAGAGTATGAGCACCTTCAATAAGTTTTCGAGAATATTCGGGTCGTAAAGTGCGGAATATGCGTTGCTGTAATTGTTCTGGCCGTTTGCCATCTGTTCGGAGAGTATTTCACCTACGGTTTTGCCGTCGCCGAGCATTCTGCCGAGAATGTCGGGATTTGATGTGACGGCGAGAGCGTTATCGGTTGTGATACCGCCTCTCTTGTATACTACGGGAAGAACGGCACTTGTAAGAAGTGCGATAACGGTACCGATTGTAGCAACTGCCGAGAACATACCGTCAATTCTCTCACCGCTCTTATACTGCTGATAATCACGAATGTCTGCCTGAATTGCAGGGTTTAAAATAAGCGCAAACGAACCCATAAACGCATTGAGGTAAAGGCAGCCCATAATAGCCCAAATGGTGGAGCCGTTCATCTGAGAGGTAAACGGAAGCATCATAAGAATGAATATGATATTCATAATATTCGTAACAACAAGCACGAATTTTTTGCCCCATTTTCTGATGCACATGGGAGCTAATATCATACCCCAAAGCGAAGCGTTGCCGTAAATGGTAACAACAAGTCCGTATACGTTACCGGAGCAAACGCCGCCGTAGTTATAAAGCCAATAGAGAACATTTGCGTACGATGCCTCAAGGAAGCCTATCCAGCCGGCAAAGGAGATTATCCAGAAGTACTTGTTGCCGGCAACCTCTCTGAGAGCGTCGGAGAACTTGATTTGAATAACGTGCGTTCTCGCCTGAACTATCTTTTCCTGAGTGTTCTTATAAACGAGTATGCAAAGAAGTATGCCGCCGATACCGATTATCGGATAAAGAAGTCTGTAAACACGGATGTCGGTCGAATTCGTGTGGAAAACATTCTGAGCTATAATCGGTGTAATAAGGTTTACTATGGTCGGAGCGAGTGAATAAACGACGCTCTTTATAGCCGCAACATCGGCTCTCTCCTGTGAATTCGGCGAGAGAACGTGTATAAGATTCTCATAGCTGTCATAGAAGAAATAATAGAAGAAATGCAAGAGCAGGTTGAAAATAAGTATCAAAGTACACTTTACAAAATATGCCCTTGTTACGCCGAAAAGCATTCCCTCACCGAACAAAGCACCGAACTTATCGTACGGGAACCACACCATCAGCACACAGATTATTGTGGTCGGAATACCCATTGACACTATGTAGGGTCTGTACTTACCCGCTTTATTTCTTGTGTTATCAATAATATTTGCCCTGATTCCCGTAAGCGGGATATTGGCAAGGACTGCAATAACATAAAGAACATACATATCCGTCGGATTTACGCCGAGTGTACTCGAAATAAGAGTGTTACCAGTCGCAAGAAGACAAGCGGTACCGAGAGTTATGATGAAATACGCACCGATGCCGCCGACAGAATACGCCGCTACCTCTTTAAAGGGCATATATTTGCCCTCGGGCGGCCTTCTCCAGTAGGTCTTAATGTTGTCAGCCAAAGTACTGAGCTGTTCCTTTAACTTCATTCGATTTCCTCCCATATTTTTATACAACATTGTTATTCTAACACAAAACGATAGGCTTTTCAATAAGCTTTTATATCTGTATTGTCAAAAAAACTATAAAAAAATTCACAATAGCACACAAAACTCACATATATCCGAAAAATACCCGTTTTTCTTGAAAAATCAGCACAAAACGGATATTATATAACTATAATAAGGTTTAAAAATTTGTTTAATTTTATTTTGCAAGGAGAGCTTTTGTATGTCGGATGTAATCATAATCGGAGCAGGCCCTGCCGGCATTTCGGCGGCGTTGTATACAATTCGCAGCGGTCTTGAAACCACAGTGATAACCACGGGAGACAGTGCACTCGCAAAAGCCGAAAAAATCGAAAACTATTACGGCTTTGCCGAACCGATTAGCGGAAAAGAGCTTTTGACACGTGGAATTGACGGTGCCGAAAGGCTCGGAGTGAAATTTATGAACAAGCAGGCGGTGTCGATTGATTATGATGACGGCGGATTCTCCGTCGTCACCTCGGACGACAAAAAGCACGGGTGCAAGGCGGTACTTTTGGCGACCGGCAGCAGACGGCTCGCACCGAGTATAGAGGGCTTGACCGAATTCGAAGGCAAAGGGGTCAGCTACTGCGCGGTCTGTGACGCATTTTTTTACAGGAACAAAAACGTCGGCGTTCTCGGCTCCGGCGAATACGCTCTGCACGAGGCCAAAATTCTCGCAAAAACATCAAAAAGCGTTACCGTGTTCACAAACGGCGAAGAGCCGACGGCAGTATTTCCCTCAGAATTTACAATTGTCAAGGAACCGTTGTCGACTCTCACGGGTGAAGCAAAAATCGAAAAAGCCGTTTTGCGCGACGGTACCGAGGTCAATATCGACGGTCTTTTCGTAGCCTACGGAGTGGCATCATCGGCAGCTCTCGCCCAAAAAGCAGGAGCGGTGACAATCGGCGGCAAAATCAGGGTCAACGATTCTATGATGACGAACGTAAACGGCCTTTTTGCGGCAGGCGACTGCACAGGCGGTCTTTTGCAGGTATCAAAAGCCGTCGGCGACGGCGCGGCGGCAGGTATGGCAATAATAAAATATGTCAAAAGGGAAAAATAGAGTCGCCGAAATTTTCCGATATCAAAAAACGACCCTTGGCCGTCGGTTTTAAGCCGGCTGTCAAAGGTCGTTCTTTTTTTATTTTTTTATTGTTATATCGTTTCGTGGAAGGTTCTCTTTATGACCTCACTCTGCTGTTCCCTTGAGAGCTTATGGAAATTGACCGCATAGCCCGAAACACGAATGGTGAGATTGGGATATTTAGTCGGGTCGTTATAAGCCTCAACGAGCATTTCACGGTTCATAACATTGACGTTCAGGTGATGCGCACCGTTTTTAAAATAGCCGTCAAGAATCGACACAAGATTTGCCGTTCTCTCATCTCTCGTTTTGCCGAGTGCTGCGGGAACGATTGAAAACGTATTTGAAATTCCGTCGCGGCACTGTGAATAGGGCATCTTGGCAACCGAGTTGAGCGATGCGAGCGCGCCGTTCTTTTCGCGATTATGCATGGGGTTGGCACCGGGAGCAAACGGCTCGCCCTTCTTTCTCCCGTCGGGCGTGGAGCCTGTCTTTTTGCCGTACACGACATTGGAGGTTATTGTGAGTGCCGAAAGCGTATGCTCTGCGTTTCTGTAAGCCGGAGTCTTGCGAAGCTCGGCTATTGTGTCCTCAAGCAATGCTTTTGCGATATTGTCAACACGGTCGTCATCGTTTCCGTACTTCGGGAAATCACCTGTCGTCTCAAAATCGACTATATATCCGTTCTCGTCACGTATGGGCTTAACATTTGCGTACTTAATAGCCGAAAGAGAGTCTGCGGCAACCGAGAGTCCCGCTACGCCGAATGCCATAAAGCGGTGCACATCGGTATCGTGAAGTGCCATTTGGATTTTCTCATACGCATACTTATCGTGCATAAAATGGATTACATTCATAGTATTGACATAAAGCCTGCAAAGCCATTTAAGGTAAGTCTTGTATCTCTCAACCACCTCGTCGTAATCGAGCCTGTCGCCCTCAATCGGGTTAGTCTGCGGGCCTATTTTTTCGCAGTAAACATTGTCATATCCGCCGTTTAATGCGAGAAGCAAAAGCTTTGCAAGGTTGCAGCGCGCACCGAAAAACTGCATCTGCTTGCCTACCTGCATAGCGGAAACACAGCAGGCTATGGCGTAATCGTCGCCGTAAATCGGGCGCATAACGTCGTCGTTTTCATATTGTATGGAGTCGGTGTCCTCCGAAACCTCGGCGCAAAAACGTTTAAAGTTTTCGGGCAAGCCCTGCGACCAGAGAACAGTCATATTGGGCTCCGGAGCCGAGCCGAGAGTGTAAAGCGTATTGAGCATTCTGTACGAATTTTTCGTGACGAGAGTTTTACCCTCGTTTGTCATACCGCCGATGCTCTCGGTTATCCACATAGGGTCGCCGCCGAACAGCTCATTGTATTCGGGAGTGCGAAGATGGCGAGCCATGCGCAGCTTCATAACAAAATCGTCTATCAGCTCCTGAGCACCGCTCTCAGTGAGTACGCCCCTATTGATGTCGCGTTCAATGTAGATGTCAATGAACGTGCTTGTCCTGCCGAGCGACATAGCCGCTCCGTTCTGCTCCTTGATTGCGGCAAGATATGCAAAGTAAAGCCACTGAATCGCCTCGCGCGCGTTGCTTGCCGGCGAAGATATGTCATAGCCGTACATCTGCGCCATTTGCTTGAGCATTTCCATAAAGTTAAGCTGTTTTTGCAGTTCCTCGCGCAGCCTTATGACCTCCTCTGTCATATCCTTATTTTCAAGCGCGATTTTATCTGCCTTTTTAAATTCGATAAGCGTATCCATACCGTAGAGGGCAACTCTGCGATAGTCTCCTATTATTCTGCCTCTTCCGTAGGCGTCGGGCAAACCGGTGAGCAGCGCAATATGGCGTGCCTTTCTCATCTCACTCGTATAGGCTCTGAATACTCCGTCGTTGTGAGTTGTCTTATATCTGAACTCGTCCTCGATTTTGTCGGACAGCTCATAGCCGTAAGCCTTTGCCGCCTCACGCGCCATACGCATACCGCCGAAGGGATTTACACCTCGGCGCAGGGGGCTGTCGGTCTGAAGCCCCACGATAAGCTCCTTTTCCTTGTCAAGAAACCGGGCGCATAGGTGACGAGAGATGAAACGGTTTCGGTATCGACCGACAAAACTCCGCCGTTTTCACGTTCCTCGTCAAGAAGCTTTGAAAACTTTTCCATAAGCTCCTTTGTACGCTCGGTGGCTCCGCTCAAAAAGGAGCTGTCGCCCGTATATTCCGTATAATTCCTTTTGATGAAATCACTAACGTTTACTTTTTCGTTCCATTCGCCGGGATTAAAGCCTTCCCACGCTCTTGAAAACTCCATTTGCCATCTTCCTTTCACAGATGCCTCGAGGCATATATACATAAATAAATTACAATATAAAAGGGCAGCCCCCGAAAAAGAGGCTGCCCAGACGGTCGGCTATTTATACGCCGCGTTCCCCGGCAGTTTAGCCTGCCTGCCCAAATGGGCTTTCCGTCAGTTACACGGCGCCTATATATTGTGTTGCTATTATATCACTACACAATATATATGTCAACATATAAATTAAAAATGTTTATTCTGCGCTCTTCAGCGATTCAACCATATCTATCTTTTTAAGCCTGAAATACATAACGAAGTTGACTATCGCCGTAAACAACACAGTAAGCAAAATACTTGCGAGATAGCTGAGAGCCGTCATTTCCTTACCGAACATAATATAGTCCGTCTCAATGGTGCTCATAACATACGCGTGAAGAATTATACCCAGAACTATACCGAATATCACACCGAAAATCGTCAGTACAATATTTTCGCGGTACACGTAAAAGGCAAGCTCCTTGTTGTAGAAACCGAGAACCTTGAGCGTTGCAAGCTCACGCCTGCGCTCGGTGATGTTGATGTTATTGAGGTTATAGAGAACCACAAACGCCAAAAGCCCCGCAGCAACTATCAGTATTACAACTATAAACAGTAGGCTGTTCATAACTGAGCTTATCTGTTTCTCGGTGGTGCTGTTCATGGTAACCGAATTTATCGCGCTCAAATCCATAAGCTGCTTTGATAAAGTCTCGTCGTCCACGGTACCGTCCGTTTTAATGAAGATGGTATTGAGCGAAGCCGTCTCGTTAAAAAGCTGCTTATATACATTCGGCGTCATATAAATGTAGTGGTACATATAGTTTTCGACTATTCCTGCGACCTTTACGGGTTCGGTTGCGGTGCCTGTCTCGCTCGTCTTGAAGGTCACGGTGTCACCCACGGAAACACCCAGAGTCTTGGCGAGCTTTTCGGTTATGATAACACCGGAATCATCCATAACATAGGTATTTTTGCCGTCGCGCGACGAAAGGTTAACGTAATCCGCCATTCGTGAGGTATCCTGCGGAACTATGACATACGCGGTTTTTTCTTCACCGTTTGCGTCGGTGTAGAGCATTGAGCGATATGTCTGCAAATACTCCGTAACACCGTTCATGGTATTGACCTCGGCAAGCGACTGACGTTTTTCCGCTCGTGTAGCCTCGGAATTTATACCTGCGGTACCGGCAAAATGCCACACCTTTTCAAACTGGTTGCCCGTCATTGATTTTATGGAATCGTTGAGTCCGAAGCCGACAAGCAGCAGAGCCATACAGCCCGCAACGCCGGCTATTGTCATAAACAGGCGTTTTTTATATCTGAACAGGTTTCTGCAAGCCGCCTTCTGTGCGAAGTTGAGGTGCTTCCAAATAAATCCGACTTTTTCGAGAAGTATGCGTTTGCCCGCCTTCGGTGCCTCGGGGCGCATCAGCAGTGCCGGCGATGAGCTCAGCACGCGATAGCACGCAGCCAGCGTCGCTCCGGTCGTACAAATAATCGCAAGAAGCGAAGCGAGCAATGCGTCAAATACGTCCGGCTTCACCACGGTATTATGAAGCCCTATATACACAAGCTTATACGTGTTAACCGTGAGCAGAGGTATTGTGCTCTCGCCGAGAAGCACGCCGAGCACGCTGCCGATTGCGGTAGCAAGCAGAGCATAAAGCACATATTTTGCCGCTATTGCGCCCTTCGTGTAACCGAGAGCCTTTAATGTGCCTATCTGCGTTCTCTGCTCCTCGACCATTCGCGTCATGGTTGTGAGAGATACCAAAGCGGCAACAAGGAAGAATATCACAGGGAACACCGAGCCTATTGAGCCCATACCGTCCGTATCACTCTTATATGCCGTGTAAGACGGAATGGTTTCGCGGTCAAGCACATACCATGTGGGCTTTTCCACGTTTAATATCTTATCCTCGGAGTCCTCAAGCTTTTGCTGCGCCGCTTCAAGCTCGTCGGCAAGGTCCTGCTTTGCCTGCTCGTACTCCTCATTTTTGCGGTCAAGCTCTATCTGAGCGTCCTGAATTTGCTTTTCGGCCTCTTCAATAGCCGCCGGAGCCTCGTTGACCTTTTTCTGCGCGTCCTGAAGTGCCGTTCCGCCGTTATTTACGGCGGTTTGAGCGGCAGCTACCTGCTGCTTGGCATTATCTATTGTGTTTCGCGTATTGGCAAGCTGAGTTTTGTAGAACTGAAGCGTCGCCTTTGCGGCTATGAGATTATAGCTCTTTTGGAGATACTCATCAGAGGACATGGAGCCCTTGCCGTCATCAAGTTCCTTTTGCATTCTCTCAATCTCCGCCGCGGAATCCGAGACCTGCGATTCAAGCTCCTTATACTTTTTTTCCGCATCGACAAGCGAAGCCTTTGCGCTGTCTATCTGGCTTTGACTTACAACGAGAGTATTGGCGTTTGAATTGATAAGGTCCTGCGCATTCTGTATTTCAAGCTTTTTGCTTGCAAGATCCGCCTTACCGGTTTCTATTGCCGCCTGAGCGTCCAAAAGCTGCTGATACGCGTCGCCGAGCTGGCCCATTGCGGTGTCCTTTTCCTCTTCGAACTTCAGCTTTGCATCGTTTATATATGTCGCCGTTTCGTTTTTATATTCGCTGTATCTTATGTCGCAGCGTCTGTCGGCTATGCCGTTTATTCTGTCTTTTACCTTTGAAATAAGCTCGGTGTAATCGCTTGAATAGCATCCGAGTGCCATGGCATCCTTAACGGTTATATGAACGCTTGTATAGCAGGACATCGTAAAGGCCTGCTTCGGGACTATCAAAAATCCGTTTATTCTGCCCGTGCCTATCGCCGCGGAGCCTCTGTCGCTGTCCATATACATTGACGTCGTACCGACGCCGACAATCGTAAATTCATCGGTGGCAAGATATTTGCTCACCTTTTCATCGGTGCCTGTGGTGAGCTTTACCGTGTCGCCTATTTTATATCCCGTAGCGTCAAGAAAGCTGCGGTCTGCTATACACTCGTTATAGCCCTGGGGAAAACGCCCCTCGCTGACTCTTACAAGGCTTATGCCGTCGTTTAGTGACATTACCTTTGTAACGGCCTCGGAGTTGCCGGTATCGCAGAGGAAATCCTGCTCGTATGTGCCCTCCGCGTCCTGCACGCCGTCAACCTTTTTAAGCGCGTCAACATCCTTATCGGTCATACCGAGAGTCCCCGCGACTCTTATATCCATAAGGTTTTCACTGTCGTATTGCTTATCCGCCGAGGCCTGCATGGCCGGCTTTGCGGCGCGCAGTCCCGAAAAGAACGCTACGCCCAAAACAACGATAAGAGTTATAGACAGGAACCTGCTGAAATTCAGCTTTATTTCCCGCTGAAAATCTTTTCTCATTCCTTTTGTCATTTAACGTGTACCTCTCTCTGTCAAATATAATATTCGGTATTTTACCACTCGATATACTCGACGGGAGTCGGGTGCTCGTTGAGAAGAAGCTTGTCAACTCTGCCGTTTTTGACCTTAATTACCTTGTCTGCCATGGGAGCTAGTGCGGAGTTGTGGGTGATTACAATAACTGTAACTCCTTTTTCACGGCAAGTGTCCTGCAAGAGCTTCAGTATTGATTTACCGGTTATATAGTCGAGCGCACCCGTAGGCTCGTCACATAAAAGCAGCTTGGGGTTTTTTGCAAGTGCTCGCGCTATTGAGACTCTCTGCTGCTCGCCGCCGGAGAGCTGAGCCGGAAAATTATCAAGCCTGTTGCCGAGTCCGACATCCTTCAAAACGTCCTTCGCGCTGAGCGGATTTTTGGATATTTGAAGCGCAAGCTCCACGTTTTCAATCGCTGTGAGGTTACCGACAAGGTTATAGAACTGAAATACAAATCCGACGTCGTCGCGGCGGTATTTGGTAAGCTCGTTTTCGTTGAATTTGGTTATATCTACATTGTCAACGTAAATCGTACCGGACGTAGCGGTGTCCATTCCGCCGAGAATGTTAAGTATCGTCGTTTTTCCGGCTCCGCTCGGACCTACTATTACAACAAATTCGCCCTTGTCTATGCCGAAGCCTATTTCATCGACGGCTTTTATCTCAACCTCGCCCATTTTGTAGGTCTTGGTTACGTCTCTGACCTCAATAAATGCCATATTTCAAATCCTCTTTTCCTTGTCTGTAACTTAATTATTCTATGCCCTTGAGAGCTTCTATTTCGGACTTGTCCACCTGAATTTTCGCGTCCTTTAAAAGCTTCACCTCGTGGCGGTCAACCACAAGCGGAGCGGCGTCGGGACGGCGGTCGAGCCTTATCTTCAGGATTCCCGTTATAAGGTTGTTCTCTATAACGGTTCCTCTGCCCTCTCGCGTTTCCACAAATGCTCCGACCTTGGGGGTATGCCTTAAAAGATGCTCGTAGGCGTCCTGCTCGTATTTAAGACAGCACATAAGTCTGCCGCAGGTACCGCTTATTTTTACGGGATTCAGCGACAAGCCCTGCTCCTTTGCCATTTTTATAGAAACAGGCTGAAAGTCGCCGAGAAAGGTCTTGCAGCAAAACGGTCTGCCGCAGATGCCGAAGCCGCCGAGCATTTTGGCTTCGTCTCTCACGCCTATCTGCCTTAGTTCTATTCTCGTCCTGAACACGGACGCAAGGTCCTTTACAAGCTCTCTGAAGTCCACCCTGCCGTCGGCGGTGAAATAGAACAGTATCTTGCCGCCGTCAAAGGTGTATTCAACGTTTACAAGCTTCATATCAAGCTTGTGCTTGAGTATTTTTTCTTCGCAGACGGAAAATGCCTTCTTCTCTTTTTCGGCGTTTTCCCTGACTCTTTCGAGGTCGGCCTTTGTAGCGGCTCTTATAACCGATTTGAGCGGCTTTACTATTTCGCTGTCATCGACAACGGAGTTACCCATTGTGACCTCGCCGCACTCCACGCCGCGCGCGGTTTCAACTATTGCCCTGTCGCCCTTCTCAAACGTCTTGCCGTCAGGGTCGAAGTAGTATACCTTACCCACCTCTTTAAATCGTATTCCGACAACTTCTGCCATTTGTATGTCTTCCTTTCGGAGCTATTTTATATTATTTACCCACAGCCTCTCGCAGCTTATAGCAAAGCGAGGTAAGCAGCAGATTTTGATTCTGATTCATTGCCGCGCCGTCAAAAAGCTCATCGAGCACGCCGCAGCATCGGTATAATTTATCGGCCGTGAGCACTAAGGACAGCTCTCCTGCCGTTTCGGAAAATTCCGGAGTCGCCGCCGCATGCAGCTTGATTTTAACGGCGTCGAGGAAAATGCTTTTGAGACAGAGAACCGTATTTTTAAATCCCGTCCTGTCCTTTTCAAGAGGGCTCACCGCAGCCAAAAGAGACGTTTCCGCGGGGCTTAACAGCGCCTTAGCTATTTTTTGCGCCAAATCGGCGGTGTCCTCGTCAAAAAGAGCCGAGTCATTTTCAGACCCGAGCGAAAATACCGTCGCACGCGACAGCACCGTGTCAAGCATAGCCGAGCGGCTCGGACACGTCATAATAAAATACACGTATGAGGGCGGCTCCTCAAATATTTTGAGAAGTGCGTTCTCACCGCTGTCGTTCATATTTTGAACTTCTTTTAAAATGTACACCTTTTTGTCACCGTCATTCGGCAGGACAAAGCAATCGGAGCGCACGGCGCGGCAGGCGTCAACCTTAAAAGCCGCGTCGGAGCTTATGTCTCCGTATTCACGCATATCCGGGTGCGACAAAGCCTCACATTTCACGCAGGACGGACAAACACCGCACGGATGTGCGCCGCTGCTCACGCAAAGCAGGCTCTGCGCTATAAAACGCGCCGCCGAAAGCCGCAACTCGGCAGAGCCGCCCTCAATAAGCATTGTATTAGGGAACGATAAGGTGTTTATATACGGCAAAACCTCTTTTTTAAAGCTCTCGCCGAATGAAGAAA
>OJJV01000834.1_pt1 | contig 16039 bp, 9 predicted proteins | sample 1596391 | NCBI WGS metagenome assembly OJJV01 (sample SAMEA4350164, study PRJEB24818) | metagenome | biome: human; feature: gut; material: faeces | place: Denmark | collected 2013-09
ACAATATAGAATTTAAATAGCTATCAATACAAATAGCCTGAGACGGAGTTAAAGAATGAATCGACATACATTGCCCTGAAAAATACTCATTTTTTATAAGTATGTGAGCATCCAATATATCTCCCCTTTTTCCATAGCCAATACCAACAAAATCCAAATAATTAATTTGACATCCTCTATATGTCGGGTGACTTTGGACTATTGTTTTTTTATCATTCCATAATGCAACATCCCTATGGGTCATACAAAATAGAGAATGTGAAGCACCATTAACCGCTAAAACATAATCCGAAGAATCACTCAATTCATAAAAAAGACGATAATGGACAGCAATGGCGAAATGCAAACCTTCACGAGAAGCAAATCCTCTCTGCAATAAATTATCATTTGAGAATAAATTTATTATTGAAGGACCAAAATCATATCCAATTACAGTGTTTGGAAGTTTTGTAAAGCCCAAAGACTTAACCTCAAATATCCATTTAGCTTTTTCGTTTCTATTGTTTGTCCGAACTAAAACAGACAGTTGTTCTGGCTTATCTTCAGTAGTTACGTCCAACAAGTCAAAGAATACGCCTTTGACATCTGAGCATGACTTATCAATCACTAATGTAGATGTTTCTACGTTAGCATCAAGTACTCCCCAACCTGTGTCTGCACACGCTGTGATAAAGCCACAGAGATTACGTTTACGAAATGACTCATATAATGCTCGCTGCATTACTGTTCTATCAAAAATCGCTCCCAGTTTACCTTGGTAGTCCAGCATCTCCTGCATACGGTCGAAGAACGCACATACCAAATTCTTGCTCCAAGCAGGATAGTTATCATTGAGATATTTTGATGTATGCTCACTTCCCTCACCGAACGGTGGGTTCATGACGATGCAATCGAATCGCTTCTGGCACAATTCGATAAAAGCAAAGCCACGAGTGGCATCCTCAGAAAAGAGCGCATTCTCATAGCCCTCTTCCTCGCTCAGTCGGGAAGAGAGGTCTTGCAAGGCTGCTTGCAAACGCTCGGTAATCTGCTCAAAGAACTCATCCTTGTGATGGCGCAGCTCTCGGCGAGCCTCGTTGGCAGCCATCACTTGGGCACGACGCTCGTCCGTATCGAAAAGAGCGGTATTGCGGTTTTGGTTCACCTTGCTCCAGTTTTTGCGCAAATACTCAATGTCGTCATTGATTTCCTTCTCCATTTTAAAGAGCAAGCCTGCCTCGCCCACAAACTTCATCTTGTCCCAGATGGTGGTGAGCAGACGCTGCATAGGTTTGTCAAGCTCGTCCATCAGCCCTCGGAGCAACCCCTTGTTGCCAGGCATTGCCTCAGCCAACACCAAATTGCTTCGGGTGATAAGCGGACGCTCGGCGGCATCCAGTCCCATCTGGCTATAACTCTTCTGTGCACGCAGCCAAAGGCTAAGTGCGGCTATTTGCAGGGCACGAGGATCTATCTCGCACCCATAGATGTTATTCTCCAATATCAGTCGTGGCACCTCACGATGGAAGCTCTCCCTTGTATGCACCTCACGAAACTCCTGCAGCAACGAAGGCTGATGGTCCCAAGCATCCATATAGATATACTCCATCACCTCGTAGAGATAAAGACCGAAGTGCATGGAGCCACAAGTAGGGTCGAGCGAGAGAATCTCGGTAGGCTCCTTGAGCTTGCGCTCGGTCAGTGTCTCGCCTGGGCGACGAATCATATAATGGCATTGCTCCGCACCAATGCGGCTCTCGCCACCAGTCATCTCATACCAGATGCGCCCCAAGGAGTTGTCGGTGAGGAAGCGCACCACATATTCGGGTGTAAAGAACTGGTTGCGCACCGCCATCTCTCGGCTGTTGCGAGGCTTGCTGCTCTCGTCACGCATCTTGCGACGTTCCTCCAACGAGTTGTAGTCCTGAAACATCCATCCCAAGGTCTCGTCCTCCTTCCAGAAGTTCACAGTCTGGTTGTTCTGCTCGTCATACCAAGCAGCAAGTTGCTCGTCATTGATCAGCTCCAAGAGCTTCATCAATGTATTCTCGTCAGGGAAAAGAAGACCGTAAGGCGAAAAGCGGTCGAAGACAGCAGGCAGCTCCATGCTCAACTCATCGAACACGCTGAGCAGATACCAGTGGTATCGCTCGTAGCGAGAACTGCCTGCCACCTGGGCGATGCTGTCGTAAGCCATGAAGCCAGCCGACTCATAGCCACCACGCACACTCTCCATGATGAGTTCACGTTCCTCGCACATACGCAAGGCACAGAAACGGTTGAGCTGAGTGAACGCCTGTTCGGCAACAAGCTGACTGACAGCCTGTCGCTCCTTGTCGGCATCGGTATCAGGAAGAGCCGCTTGCAGATGTTGCAAGCGGTCACGGAGCATTCGGACAGTATGCACCACATCCGTATCTTGGCTTGGCAACTGCTCCACCCCTATGGTGTGACCATCCGCCCAGATGCCATACCACTGCTGCAGCATCTCCGTCACGTTCTGCATCAGCAGTTGCTTGGCTGCCGACACGAAGCGTTCGATTATCTTCTTTCCGTTTTGAGAAATCATATATATAATAATGTATATCCTTTTATAGTCTTGTTATCATTAGAAAATCAACTCCACTGGCGAATTGTCGTCCACCTTATCAAGAAGCTGCGTCAGTCGGTCGATGACCGCCTGCAAGTCTGCACGAGAAGTAATCCTTGACTTCACTCGCAACTGGGTTGGCGAGTAAGTCGGACTGCTCACCGTAGAGGCAGAAGAGCTTGTAGATAAAGGAGTTGCCTTGTTCGTATCATCGGCAGGTGTCGTAACCGTAGTAACGGCAGGAACAGCCGCCTGAGCCAATGCCTTGACATGACGCTCCACGGCATTCACCTTGCCCTGAGGCAAATAGAAAGCCGAATAGGTATTAATCATGTCACGCAAATTGTCTATCGATGAGCCACGGCTCTCGATAGTCAAATCACCCAACTCACTTTCTATCTCAGAGCGTTGCGCATCAGAAAGTTGCTGCATCTCAGCCATCGCCATGATGACATCACGACTTTGCACCAACTGCTGGTTGCTTTGGGTTTGGAACTCCAAGCAAGCATTACGCAAATGAGCATCCAACTGTTGACGAGTCTCGATGACATCTTGCACAATGAGGTGAAGGTCGGGATTGGCAACATAGCCATTATATACCTTGCGCACTTCATTCACCTGACTGCGGAAGCTACGAATCTGTTCGAGGTCTGTCAACTTATCTGCCTCGTCCATCAACTTCTCCATGTGCTTGAACTGGTCGATGAGTCTCGACTGCTCATCGCATTTGATGATGTCCATGGCATAGCGGAACGCCTTTTCACAATTCTTGTCCTTACCCAACAGATAGGCTGCATCACCACCTTCCGTGTCTATAATGCGCTCGGCATATTGGATAGCTTGGTTCACAGTCTGCAAACCAGCCAAATGGAAATGTTCAAAACTCTCCTGCAAATTGCGGAACTTGCCCACCAGCAATTTAATTCGCTTGTAGGCAGCTACGGCTATCTGGTCTTTGACAGGTGCCGTGCGAGCACAGCCCAAGACGCTTGTCAAGAGTTTGACTGCATTCAACAACTCAGGAATCTTCAAAGCCCCATCCGTATTCAGTAAGAAGTTGACCTTGGCAAAAGAATTGTTATTGCCCATTGCCGTAACGGCAGAGTCGCCAAATACCGTAATGTTCTTTCCTGACACTCGTAGCAGTATGGTGCCAGCCTTCAGCATCAAGGCTGCCAAATAGCGAATAGTATCTTTGGACCATCCATAAGGCGTGCCCTCGAAGTGGCGCATCAACTCCTGTCCAGTCGCCTCACTGTGAGCGGTAATAAAATCCTTTATCTCCATCAAGGCAGGATGGGCAGTGTCGATAGTGCCATCCTGCTTCTTGATAATCCTGAATGGATTGAGCGCATCAGGAATGGTAGTGACATCACCGTATGCAGCCAACTTGCTGACACAATCGCCCTTCATGTTGGCAGATGCCAATGGATACTTTTCAAAAACCTTTTCGGCTATACCTTTCAAAGCCACCGTCTTATAGGTATCGGCATTCACTTGTTGTGGTGTGCCTCGGAAGATGATTTCACTATTCGCCTGAGCCTCACGAAGCGCACGCAGCAACTGCTGTTTTTTCTCCTCAGCCAAGTCGCTCTGCGCACGGAGGTAAGCCAGCATCTCCTTGTTGGTCTCGTTTTGATGATGCTTGCGGATGTTCTGGCATTTCACGATTTCTTGCAACAAAGCCTCCTTGTCCTTGTTGAGCGTGCAGAGCCAATAGAGGGTACGAGCATTGTCAGAGCGTGTACTCTCAGTGAGCAACATCTGGCGAGTCTCGTCAAACTGCGCACCAGTGACAAAGCGCACGTTCATCTTCAGGCTTGTCGTATTATAGATATTGTAAGGACGGTTGCGCTCCGTCAACTCCACACCCGCTGTAATGGTCAAGCTCGAATAGACATTGACTGCAGGAGCAGGCGTGAGCAAGTCTCGCAGCATATCCTGCATCACCTCAGCCTTCTCTTGCTCACGAGGTACAATCTTGCTACGCTCTTCTCGGATGCCGAGGATGGCATTGGTCATAAACTGGTATTTACCTTCCACCTCTTGCAGGGTAAGTCCGTCAGCATCAGCAATCTCGTCTATCAAGTCACGCACACGGTTGCGGTCGAGCGTATCATCCACCTGATTGTTGAGCAAGGCACAGATGTTGTTGAACGAAAGGTTGAAGTCGTCAAGCAATTGCATCACAGCGATGGTCTTGCAGATACGCACCGCCAAGGCATTGCCTGTATAGACACGGATAGCCTTGTCGGCAGCCATCACAATTTCCTTAGCAGAGTTTTTCTCCATGTCGGAGCGAAGCACATCATAGAAATATTCAGGACCAGCCAACTGTCCGATGGTGGCATCAGCAAGATGATTATCCACCAAGATGTCTCGTATCAAGCGGATGACAGAACGCAAACCGACACCACCTGTACGACTTGCCAACTTCTGAAGGAGCGACAACAAGATGTCAACATGGACTGGCAAGAAAGGATAGAGGTCGGCAAAGTTCTGTTCCGTCAACACTTGGTTATAGATGCTGCGTTGCTGCACCGTAAGATGCGTGTTATTCTTCAATACGCCCTCGTTCTGTGAGAACATCTTCATCAAGAACTCCTTGCCTTCTTGCGACTTACCAAGCAAACGCTTGGTGATAATCTCCTTGATGTCGTTCGCCTCGATATCCACCTTAATAGGGAAACGGTCGTTGAGACGGAACAACTCATTGGAGTTGAGCTGCGCCTGTCTGTTGTCTTCGGTAAGCGTCTGCTGTGCTGTGGCTATCACCCAAACACTACCACGGAACTCGTCCTTGAAGATTTGCATCATGCCCTGTACGTTCAATATCAAATCCACGTTGGAAGCCACATACTGACCCACCTCATCCAGCACAAAAATGACTTTGTCCCTACCAGTTTTCTCCTTAATCAACTGATAAAGACGCTTAAAACGCTCTTTCTCGTTGAGCGCACTGTTCATATTGATATTCTCGTAGCTCTCGCTGTCAGGGAAATAGGCAGGCAAAAGACGAGGAGCCAGTTGGGAAGCTATCATATTGGCAGCCAAGTCGTTGGTCTGCTCTTCTTCCCATTCCATGTGCATCTCATCCTTCACGATACGGCAAAACTCCTCATACTTGCCTTCCTTATAGAGCATATCCACAAAGCACATCACCTTCTGGTCGGTACACTTGGTGATGTCCAACTGTTTGAGGGTCTCAAAATATACGATGTCGCTGACCATTGCCACTTTACCAGCCACAGACTCCGTACTCAGGTCGATCATTACTACCAAGGGGTTATGACGGCTGATGATGGTATGGTGCATAGCGGTAACAGCAGCATCGTGGATGCGGCTCATCAACTTGTCGCCAAAGGTAACGCCATCTATCAAAAGACTCTTGTCGAATGACAAGCCTAAATACTTGGCAAAGGAACTCTTACCAGAGCCATAGAAGCCAGATACCCAGATACCGATTTCCTTGCTCGACTCATTGAAAGCCTGCTGCAAATCAGTAAGCACATCCTCATAATTCTTATGAAGTTTGTCGGTAACGACATATTCCTTGATTTCATGTTCCAAGTCCTCGGTGGTATTGGCACCAAAGGTAACCACGCTCTCTATCTTGCGATTGAGCTGTTTGGAAGGGTCGAATAATTCTTGTATCTTGTGCATAACAGATAGTCTTTAAAAGTTGATGGAACGATAATTGCCGTCTTGGTTGTAAATGCCCATGAAGGAGCGAGCCGTGCCCTGCGTCTCGCCAGGGTAAAGCACCAACATCGGTATCTGGATTTGGTTGTAGATGTTGTTCTCCACCGTACCTATCATATAAAAAGGGTGAAGCATCTCCACATCCTTGATGACCAATAGAGGGTTTGTCTTCTCTTGTAGAAGTTGTGCTTGCTTATCCAATATGGCAGTCTCTATGAAACGGCTTTTCTCTATTGCCTGTCGAATACTCTGATAGAGTTGCGCTTCTTTCACTCGTGGATTCGTCCAAAGGGAAAGATAATTACTCGTGTTGATAAACCTACCAATCACCTCACCCATGGAGATTTCATGTACCTGAAAGCCATTATACTCAGCTTTTGGTTTGAGAAAAGAATCTATCATGCTTCTCACCACGAAGGTATCCTCAGGCAGATAAACCATATACACAATGGAGCTGTAGCCTGTAGGCGACAGCTTGCTTGGCGACTTCAAGTACAGAAGAGCCTTGTCTATCTTATCTTCATAACGTTCCATTGATAAAATCCTCCATCGTTTGATAGTTCCACGAAATGGTAAGCAACTCGCCTGAGCATTGGGCGATATAGCCACCCTTTATATTCATATCCATGATGCGCTGCAAGAGGCTGTACTTGTCTAAACCAAACAACTGCCAATCCTCATGGTTCCATATAGCCATGTCGGAAAGTCCTGCAAAATGTAACTCGTGCATGAGATAGAGCATGTCAAAGTTGGAAATCTCATAGGGCAAGATGTTGCCATTACGAGCCACAATGTCAAAATCCATCAAGACCGCCTTGATATAGGAAGCCTGACGTTTCTGCACCGTCTCTCCCCAATGAGCCAAGCCTTTATCGGCAATATCCTTAATGAATGCTATTATCTGGTTTCTCTCTAAAATCTGCGCTTGCTCTGCACGCAAAGGATTGAGACATTGGAGAATGAAATCGTACATCACGGCATTCTCACGAGCACAATAAAGCATCAGAATCTGCTTGAACTGCGAAAGCAACAAACCTTTCTGACGTATGGTTTGCAACCACATCACCAAATCGGGGTTCTGCTTCATGAATCGAGGATAGAATACGAGCTTCACGATGTCCACGCTACGCATGTCGGAACAACGGCTCAAAGGATTGTTCTCACGTACATACTGGACAAGTTCATCCCTCGTCGTATGCGCTTGGCATACAGACAGCAAGGTGAGCGTTTCCTCAACCAATCCACACCCTTTTCCGAGTGCATTCGTGTATTTGGTATTTCTCATCATTGCATATATGGGAATGACTTGACATTCTCCTGAAAAGAGTATCTATAATGTGAAGCGCACAATCGCAAAAGATTGTCAATGCCATCTTGGCTATAAGAGCCGATATTGACCGATGTAAAACAATGGTCGGTCACGATGGTATCCATATCTTGTAGATGTTGTTCTGCGTCATCGCCAAGCTTAGCAACATCCATGTTTTCGTTCTTCAGATAGTCCATAATCATCTTCTCCACTTGCGCAGGCAACTTGAAAAGATAGAAAGCGCTACCAGAAAACATATCGTGGGCTTTGCGCATCAACTCCATCACAAGGTTGTAATAGGCAATATTGCCAGACTTTGGAAAGATATAGCGCATCATCTCCGATGCACCATCTTGGTCTATATCCTTCCAGAATCCTACAGTCACGCCTGCCTTGTAAACAGCCATGCGCATCTTGACTATATCATAGATATTCTGCTCTGTCATGTTAATTGTTTTTAATAATGATCACTTTTTCGTTAGCAGAAGGATTGCTGGAGTTCAACAAGTCCTTAATGTCAACATCGAGAAGCTGGGCAACCTTAGTCAAGGTCACCAAGTCGGGTTGGGAAGAATTCGTACACCATTTGGAAACGGTTGCAGGGTCTTTTCCCAATTGTTCAGCAAGCCATTTATTGGTACGTTTCTTCTCTACCAAAACCACTTTAATGCGATTTATATCCTTCTTCATTTTCGTTTTTATTGCGTTAAACGCAAAATTAAAGAAAATATTTGAAACATCTATGCTTTGCATGTAAATCATAGTAAAGTTTAACGCTTTGCTCTGCTAATATTATAACCACTTCTTATGGTTGAAGAACAATATCACAGACACCATAAGCAGGGTCTGCTAATTTAAGGCAAGTTTTTGATAATCAAGAAATTAACTTGAAAAATATTTGCCCGGTTCGGATAAAATGATTACTTTTGTGTGTTAAAACTCGTAAGTGCGACATGAAATGCTACTCACAATACCGTATTCACGACTTGTTTGAACTCCAAGAGTCTCTCTCTGGATTGAGCAAGTCCAACCGCTGGGTCAAGCTTGCCGACCGCCTTCCCTGGGCCAAGATCGAAAAAGAATACAACAAGCGTCTGAGGAACATCCATTGCGGCGCAGGCAACAAGCCCGCCCGCATGGTTGTTGGTGCCTTAATAGTGAAGCATGTGGAGAGTTTGAGCGATGAGAAGACCATCCAGGTAGAACTCTACAGAAAACGTTTCGGCATGCTCCCCAGAGAGGTGCAGGTTGACAAAATCTATCTTGGGAAAGCAAACAGGCAATATCTCAAGGACAACAATGTCGAGTGTTACAACCGCTCACTGGGCAGGCCACCCAAGGAGGACAACGACAGGCACGCCGAGGAGAAAAGAAGGGCCATATGTGAACGGAACAAGATAGAGGCGACGTTTGGAACATCCAAGAGGGTTTGCCGGGCGAACGACATCCGGGCGAAACTTGACAATACGGCTGACACGTGGATAGGGGCTTGCTTCTTCACCAAGAACGTAATGAAGTTCCTAAGGGGACTTCTTTGTCTCGTTTTCGCAAAAATAGGCTTGGAGGTACTCAAAAAGAGAGTTCTCAGCGGCATCGACGACCTCGTGGGAGTTTTACCCTCGTCACAAGTCAGCTGGGGCAGGATAAATCAGCGGGTCCTAAAAATCTTAATAAGTTGATTACCATATAGATAATTCTCACAGAAACGAAAGTAACATAAAAGATGAATACTGACAAACATAAACTTCTGGCAGCCTTGGTGCGATCCTTCTTCGATGCCTTCTCCTCGGGTGTCATCGACTGTGCGCAAGGATCCATCGAAGAGAGGCGTCAGCCGAAACACGTGAAGCGGGCGATGCTCGACCACTACGAACAGATAGCTCCAGCCTTCTTCGACACGCTGTTCTTCCCCCTTGCCACGATCCATTTCAGCTATGAGGAGATGGAGCGCGTGGTGCGCGAAGCGAGGCAGCAGGGCGAGGACATGATGTCGCTGGTGCGCAGGGCCTGTGGTTCGGAGGCCTTCTACGAGGCGCTGGTGGCAGAGTATAAGCGCAACTTCTCCGCGCTGCTCGAAGGCGCTTGTCCCTCCGTGGCCGACCACCTCGCTGCCTGCGCAAAGCAGCAGGAGGGCGAGGGCATCGATACCGATCGGGCCATCGAACTGACCGTGCGCGTTGTGATGCACGCCTACGCCCGCGGACTGAGGGTTGCGGGAGGGCAGGGTGCTCACTTCCGCCAGGTCACTCTCTTCCGTCTGCTCCTCGACGCGATGAACGTGCTGCTCCTCGACGACGTGGCCGACTACTCCGACTGTCGGGAGAATCTCACTGCCATGTTTGTCAAGGCCTGCGGATCGGAGCAGCGTTTCTCCGTAATGACTGCCGAGATGGATCGCACGCACCAAGAGATCATGGGCTGACGCCGCCCGTGCTGCAATACAAAACGGTCTTTTGGGAATGGAGTGACAGAGGCGTTTGTGTGTTTCCAATACAGCAGAATTTGGGTTGTAACATTCTGTTGAATGACTTTCATTATAGCCAAATCTCTTACCCCATCTCATGCGTCGCTCCAAATATCGGATGAATCAAAAACAATGCCGCCAACGAAAGACCCGAGGGTCCGTTCGTTGGCGGCATTCATTATAGTAGGGCCCTGAGGGCCAGCGGTTTTACTTCACGACGATCTTCTTGCCATTCTGGACATAGACACCCGGCTGGAGGCTGCTGCGGTCGCCCGCCACGCGCTGGCCACTGAGGCTATAGATAGGCGCGTCGGCCTGGTTCGCGGTCGTCTCCGTGCTCTGGATGCCCGAACCGTTGACGATGTAGATCTTCACGTTGTCGATGGCGATGTGCTGAGCCTTCTTCGCATTGTAGAACCAGGCGAAGTAAAGCGGAGAGTTCTCGGCGAAGCAGCTGGTGACGTCAAATGAGAGGTGCTGCGGTTTGCAGGTCTCGCCCGCGGCCAGATCCTCCACGTGGTAGCCGTCGAAAGCGTCGCAGATGTCGGCCCACTCGTTCTTGTTGTAGGAATACTTCAGGCCGGCCTCCGACTTCTGACCCGTAGCCTTATCGACGGTGCAGTAATCGATGTCAAAGTCGATGAAGACCTTCTCGTCGGCCTGCAGCTTGCTGTAGAGGCAGGGAGTCTCCAGGGCGGCGAACATATTGACGAGCGGAGAGATAGAAGAGCAGATAGAAGCGAAGTTGCCCTCGAAGCCACCACCGGCGACGGGGAGCTCAAACCAGTTGTCGAAGCGCCAGAGATAGTCTGTCTTCATCGACTCGTTGATGCGCTCCACGGCCCAGTCGGCGGGCAGCAGGCCGCTGTTGAAGTCCTCGTTGAAGGGCAGTCCATAGACGCTCTCCTCGCCATAGCTCACGGCCACGGCTATCGGGAGAGAGACAAAGCCGTCGGTATAGACCGTCTTGACATTGTACTCGTAGTCGCCCTCGGGGATGTTGGTGTCGTCGTAGGACGTGGCCTTGGTCTCGGCAATCTGCTTGCCACCACGGAAGACGAGATACTTCTCCACCGTATATTCCGAAGCCTTCGGGGCCTGCCAGGTGAGGTGGGCCGTGGCGTTGTCCTCGTCGATGGAAGCCTGGAGGTCAGAGACGGTGTTGCGCGTGCCGATGGCCACCAGCGTGCCCACCAGCTCCGACTCGCCGTCGGGGTTCTCATAGACAGCCTTGACGGCATAGTACTGCACGCCGCGGTTCACGCCCGTCTGCTCGGTGGCGCGCTCGTTGGGTTCGAGCCATCCGGCAAACAGCGCGCCGTTGGCGTAGCACTCGTAGTGGCTCGGCTGGCGGTCGCCCTCGGGAGCGTCCCAAGTCATGTTGACCTTGTACTTGCCCGTCTCCTCATCGTAGGCAGAAGTCACCTGCACGTTGCGCGGGGCATTGGTGCGCGGAGCAGAGAAGTTGACCTTCACCTCCACGGGCTCCGAGACGGCGTCGCCGTTGACGGCCTGCACGCCATAGGTGTATTCGCCCGACGCCTTGTCGGTCGTGTCGGTATAGGCGGTCGTCTTGACCTGCTGGGCCAGCATCTGGCCGTCGATCAGCACGTTGTAGGACGTGGCGCCCGTCACCTTGTAGGCGGAGCGCATGGGGCGGGCCACCTTCTTGCCCGTCATGGCGAAGGGACGGTAGGCGGGAAGCGAAGCCAGCGGCTTGCCCTCGCGCGGCTGCGACGGAGCGGCTGCACCCGTGGCCTCCGTATAGAGGCTCACGTCGTCGATGGCCCACGTGAAGTAGAGACCCGTGGCCTCGTCGTCCAGGTCGCTCAGGGCCTGGAAGGCCACGATGGCGTCGCCCTCGGAGGCATCGCCGAGATAGAGCGAGACGAGCTGCCAGTCGTCCGATCCGTTGCTGTCATAGCGGGCGTCCCAGAGCGCCTTCCAGGTCTTGCCGCCGTCGTGGCTCACCTTGACATAATAATGGTCCTTGAAGTCCTCAAACTCGCCATACTCGAGCACCTTCGGGTCGATGGCGGTATAGAAGTTGAGATACTGTGCTCCCTTGGTGGCGGGCAGGATGAGCCACTCGTCCTGGTCGGCAGGCGTGCCGTCCTCGTGCTCGCCCACCTGATCCCAGGTGACCACCGCACTGCCCTTGCCCGTGTGTCTCCACAGGTTCAGGTCCTCCTCGTTGCCCGTCTCTTCCATCTCGGGAGTCGGGAAGCGAAACCAGGTGTAGGTCGGATCGTAGGTGTTGGTCGTCTGTACCTTCCATCCTTCGGGGAAGGTCTTGCCCTCGAAGCCTTCGGTCAGCAGCGTGTCGGCCTGATCCTTCGCCAGTCGGTCCCAGGTCAGCGTCACGTAGCCGTCCTGTTGCACGGCACGGAGATTGACGGGCTTGGCGGGGATGTCCTGCGCGCAGGCCGCCGATGAGAACAATGCCGCCACGGCAAGCGAGGCGACAGAACGAAGCCACCTTGGCGTGGCCTTGTGGGTAGAATAATTAGCGTCCATAATCAATATTTTTTGATATGTTTTATGGGTGCAAAGGTAGTGACAAAAAAGAGGGACGCCAACCTTCCTCCGATGGAACCGTCACTTTTTCACGAAAAAGCAATAGAAAATGCGCTTTTTAGCATGATTTTTCTATGGATATTCGCTCCCTCGAAATCTTTTGATAGATGGAAGGCTTCATGCCCGTGAGCCGCGTGAAGATGTTGATGAAGTTGGCCTGCGACTTGTAGCCGACGCTCTCGGAGATCGCCTTGATGGTATAGTGGCCATAGCGATCGTTGTCGGCGAGCCGCTGCATGGCCTCCTTGATGCGGTAGTCGTTGAGGAAGGAGCGGAAGTTCTTGCCATAGCCCTCGTTGATGGCTTCCGAGACGTAGCGGGGATTGGATCCCACGAGCTGGGCGAGGCGGTCGATGGAGAAGTCGGTACTGCAAAACTCCTCCACCTTACCCATCACGCGTCCGATGTCGGCGAGCAGGGCGGCGCGTTGCTCGGTCGTGAGGATCAGCGATCGGGGAGCTGCCTCCTGAGTTTTTTCCTCCTGGTCGTCTCTTTGCACGTTCCCTGGCACGTCCTCTTGCCCGTCTCTCTGATCGTCCCTCTGCTTGTCTCCTTGGTTGCTCTCCAGGTTGCCTTCCTGATGGGCCTCCAGGTGGTCCCCCTTGTTGGCGGCCTGTGGCGCCTCCTTGGCCTGGATGGGGGAGGCGAGGAAGAGCTGGCTGCGGTCGTAGAGGCGGTTGTAGGCGTGGTGGAGCTGCCGCTTCTGTGCCGAGACGATGATGAAGAGCACGATGATCAAGGCCAGGGCGATGGCGAGTGCGAGGAGCCAGCGGGCCTGGGTGCGTATCTGCTGGCTGTCGAAGATCTGCTGCTGCGTGAGCAGATTGATGGTGCTGGCGTTTTTGTTGGCGTCGTAGATATACTGTGTGTTCTTCATGGCGTTGAGCTCGTCGCTGTAGTGGAGCTTCTCCATCAGGTTGGCATACTCCATGCGGCAGGCCGAGGCCCGCGTGGCGTCGCCCTGCGCGTCGTAGGCTTGTGCGAGGAGATGCATCGTCTCGGCCAGAAACTCGTCGTGATTGGTGCGGCGGGCCCACTCCTCGTTTTTCTTGAGCAGCAGGATGGCGGAGTCGAGGCGATGGGTGTCCATATAGAGCTGGGCGAGACAGGAGTTGGTGTTGTCCACAAATGAGGAGTCCATTCCCGCGCGGATGGCATACTGCCGCGCCTGGATGTAGTAGCTGGCTGCTGCCGCGGGCTGGTCCTGGCTCTTGGCCACGAGGCCGCGCCCCATCAGGATATTGTAGCGATAGCCACGGTTGTGCTCCACGTTGGCCTCCATCTGCTGGAGAAACACCATGCCGCTGTCGGCCTGGCCGACGAAGCACGAGGCCCCGACCAGGTTGTTGAGCACGGCGTTCTGCAGCGTCTTTTGGCCCGTCTTGCGACTGCTCCTTAGTGCCTTGCGGTAGAAGTAGAGGCCCATCTGGTAGTCGCCCTGCGTGCTGTAGAGATTGCCCATGCCGTTGTAGAAGCGGGCGGTCAGTTCGCTATAGCCCTGGTGCTCGGCGATGCGGAGGCCGTCGAGATAGCTCTTCATCGAGGCCGTATAGAGCCGCTGGTCGTAGAACTTGTCGCCGGCCTGCAGCAAGCGTGTGGCAGTGGTTTGGTCGCCGCCATTGCCCTTGGCGCCTTGGGCAAACCCCAGAGTGGTGCCCCAAAGGATAAGCGTGTATATGATGTAGATGATCTTCTTGGTCATGGTCCTTCCGCATTATGGACGCAAAATTAATAATTTTTCGCTGCTTATCCGCTGATTGAGTGTTAAAAGTCATTGTTTTGCGAAAAGAATGATACTTTTGGACCTTTTTACAAGCGAGGGACGGAATTTTCTCGCAAGAGAGGGACAAGACTTCTCGCAAAGAATAGGGAAGGACTTTTGCGCAAGGATAGGGCAGGACTTTTGCGCGGCGGGCCTCCCTCGACTCTGGGCAAAAGAAAACCGCCAGCAGAGAGACGGTCGGTCTCCTGCTGGCGGAAGGGGTACATTTGTGCTTTCTGAAGCAGTAACGCTTTGTATTGCTCGAAGCTATACGCTTTCTGCTTCCCGAAGCAGTATGTGTTTTACTTTCTCATGACCTTGCGCGTGTGGACGCTGCCGTCGGCTTGGATGTCGCGGATGATGTAGAGACCGCGGCCCATCTGGTCGGCCTCGATGCGCTTGCCGTCGATAGTGTAAACCTCGGAGCGCACGGTCTGGCTCTCCTTCGTCTGGGGCAGATCCTCGATGCCGTTGATGGCGTCGTTGAACTTAACACCCTCGACATTCTCGACGGCGCAGCCCTCCACGTTCTTGGAATAGTAGTTGACGAAGGCGACGATATTGAGGTTGTCTCTGTTCCACATGCGCCATGCCTCCTCGAAGTTGCCGGCCTGCACCTTGTCGTTCTTGGTGAAATAGACCGTGTTCAGACCCAGGGAGACCTCGTAGCTAAACTTGTTGCCGTCCCACTCGATGGGCTCGCCCCAGATGGAGTTGATGGCACGGGTCACGTGCTGGTGGGTGAACGATCCCTCGGCACCCATCTGGCCGTGGGCAGCGATGTTGTCCTCGGTCAGCATGACCGTGATGCGCGAACCATCCTTGGCGCTGCTGTTGCGCATACCCTCCACGCGGACCACGATGGTGGTGTCGTTGTCGCCGTAGCGTGCGGAGAGATTGGTGATGATGATATTGGCGGGATCGCTCTGGATCTGCTGGATGAGGCTCTCGATCTCCATGGCGGAACCGGGCATGTAGGTGCAGCACTTGTTGCCAGCCGTGGACATGGCGTCGAACCAGGCGTTGCGGCCGAACATCATGGCCGGAGCGTAGGTGCCGCGGTCGTTGTAGAGGGAAGCGTAGTCGTAGAGGTCGGTCTTGATATACTCGCCATTGACCACGCTGCGCTTCGTGGTGAGCCAGTCGGTGTAGTACATCACGTGGTGGGCGGCGGCAAAGACCTCGCCCTCATAATCGGGATTCTCCAGGGCGGTGTGGAGGTAGCCAGCCACGCGCGGGCAGTTGGGGCACGACTCGGTGGTAAACTCCTCCAGCAGCACCTTGCGCTTGAAGCCCATGGCGATGTCGAGCGCGTTGTTGGTCGGGTCGATATCGGTCTCGTCACCGAGGTCGGTGATGTTGACGTTGACGGCCGACTCGCCATCGACGCTTCCCAGGGTCGGGTTGATGGTCCACTTCAGGTCGATATACTGACCTGAGGTGATGGTCTTGTCGAAGGTCGTGGCAAACTTCTGGCCAGCCACGGTGGTGGTGATGGTGAACTTGTTTACGGGGCGTGTGGCCTTGTTGAACACCGTACCGCTCATGGTCACGGATCCCGTCGTGGCGTTGAGCATGGCCTTGGCACCCGTGAGGGCCAGGTCATACTTCGGCAGGTTGTTGCCCACGATGACGGCCTCCACGCTGATGGCACCC
>OJJV01000846.1_pt1 | contig 15849 bp, 20 predicted proteins | sample 1596391 | NCBI WGS metagenome assembly OJJV01 (sample SAMEA4350164, study PRJEB24818) | metagenome | biome: human; feature: gut; material: faeces | place: Denmark | collected 2013-09
TTTCATAAGCAAAACCAATATGATAATAACAATCATTATTACGATGCTTATGAATATCTAATTCATATAAAGTATCATCTAACCCTAAAAATTTAAGTGGATCTTCCCCTACTTTAGCACTATCATCTAAAACTTCTATTCCTCTATTATAATTTTCCTCTGTTTTTTCTTCAACACCTAATTCAAATAAGGCGCATATCATTCCGTTAGATTCAACACCTCTAATTTTTCCTTTTTTGATTTCAAAATCACCTGGTAAAATAGCTCCTGGTAAAGCAACTATTACCTTAATATTTTCTTTAACATTAGAGGCACCACAAACAATTTGAACTACTTCATTTCCAATATCTACTTTACAAACGTGTAAATGGTCACTATCTTCATGATTTTTACATTCAATTACTTTTCCAATAACTAAATGGTCAATATGATTAGTAATAACTTTTTCAATATTAACTCCTGCTTTAGTTATTTTAACAGCTAATTCTTTTAAATCTTCATCTTCAAGATCAATATAATCTTTTACCCAATCTAAACTAATCATATTAATCATTATCCTTTCTATCAAATGTTTTTAGTTCTCTTAAATCTGTTGCATAAAAGGTTCTAATATCATTGATACCATATTTCAACATTGCAAGTCGCTCAGCACCAAATCCAAAAGCAAAACCGCTCCATTCTTTTGGATCATATCCACAATTACGAAGAACATTAGGATGAACCATTCCGGCTCCTGAAACAGTTATCCAACCAGTATTTTTACAAATATTACAACCTTCTCCATGACATTTAAAACAACTAATATCTGTTTCTACTGATGGCTCAGTAAATTGGTAGTAACTTGGTCTAAATCTTGTTTGACAATCTTCTCCAAATAGTTTTTTAGCTATTACATCAAATGTTCCTTTTAAATCTGACAGACTTATGTTTTTATCAACAAGTAATCCTTCTATTTGCATAAATTGATGTGAATGTGTTGCATCATCATCATCTCTTCGATATGTTTTACCAGGACAAATCATTCTTATAGGTTTTTGTCCATTTCCTTTTAACATAGTTCTAATTTGTACTGGTGAAGTTTGACTACGTAGAAGAATTTCCTCATCTTTGATATAAAATGTATCTTGTGCATCACGAGCTGGATGTCCTTTTGGGATATTTAGCATTTCAAAGTTAAATTTATCTTCTTCTATTTCAGGTCCATCAACAACATCATATCCCATTGACATAAGAAGTTCCTCTATTTCTTCAACTATTTTCTCTAATATATTAGGAGCTCCAACTGGTATTTTTACTGAAGGTAGACTTATATCTATTTTCTCACTTTCTAATTTTTTATTTAAAGCATCTGTTTCTAATTTAACTTTTAAAGAATCAAACATTTCATTAACTTCCATTTTCATATTATTAAGAAGTTTTCCAAATTCTTTTTTTTCTTCAATACTTAAGTCTTTCATATGACCAGATAATTCATTTATTGGTCCCTTTTTACTTAAATATTCTGTTCTAATCTCATTTAAAGTTTTTAAATCTTCAACACTCTGTAATTTTTCTTTTATTTCTAAAATCAAATTATTCATTTTTTCTTCCATACTATCATTCCTTTCCAAAAAAAAAACATCCTTGTTTAAGGACGTGATTTACGTGGTACCACCTTATTTTATAGCTAAAAGCTACCTCTAAGACTAAAACGCGTCACCGTTATAAATTTTGTTTATAAAACTCCAAAGACGAATTCATAAAAGATTATTATTAGTTTCCACCAACCACTAACTCTCTTTAAATAATTACTTCTATTACTACTTCTTCATCACTGTTTTTAAATAATACAATATTAGTATAACATATTTTCTTAGTTTTTCAAGTTTTATTTACTTTTATTCTTACTATTCTCATTTAAATAGACATCATATAAATAATCAACATCATTCATATCTGTATTATTAATTGGTACTGCACCTTTATCTGATAAGGTTGAAATTTCAAAGAAAGAAAAATTATCAAATACTTCTTTGGTTAAATTAAAAAATTCTTTTTGTTTTTCTGACATAGTTTTTGGTATAACACATACACCTACATAACCATCTTTTGTTTTTCCATTATTAAGAATTGTAACACATCCAAGCTTCGCTAGTTTAATAAGTCCATCATATTCAGAAGTTGCTTGCACATTTAATCTTCTTCTTTTAATATATTCATCAATACCCTCTTTATGTCTTCTTCCTAATCTTTTTTCAAAAAAGTAATTTTCTTCCTCTTGTGGTATTATCCATATCATTTGATTTAATAAATCTTTCATTACCTCACCTCATTAATTAAAAAAAGCCTTAAAGGCTTTCAAATCTAACTGGTGACCAGTACGGGATTCGAACCCGTGAATGCTGCCGTGAAAGGGCAGTGTGTTAAGCCACTTCACCAACTGGCCAAGATGGCGCCTAATGTAGGACTCGAACCTACGACCTATCGGTTAACAGCCGAGTGCTCTACCAACTGAGCTAATTAGGCATATATATGGCGCCCAATGTAGGACTCGAACCTACGACCTATCGGTTAACAGCCGAGTGCTCTACCAACTGAGCTAATTGGGCAATTAATAAATAATTGCTAAGACTTTTTAATTATATCTTATATTTATTAAATTTGCAATACCTTTTAGATATTTTTTTACATTTTTTACAATATTATATGTAACTTAAAATATAAAATTCCTATTACTTAATTTTGCATTTCTTTTCTTATTTGTTTATAATTTTGACAATACTTACTAACTAAACTCCAAAAGTCCTTAGAATGATTAAAATGAATGAAATGTGAAAGTTCATGGACAATAACATAATCTAGTTTATCTAAACTATATTTCATAAGTTCTGAATTTAATGTAACTGAATTATCTCTAATATTACATACGCCCCATCTTGTTTTCATCTTTCTAATTTTTAACTTAGGATATGGTATATCTTCTTCAAAAAGATTATATAAACTATTTAAATGTTCTTCAAATATTTCTTTTGTTTGTTTTTTTAGCCATTTATTTAGCATATCTAAATTAGTAACATATATTTTATGATTAATAAATTCTACCTTATCAACTTTCATAAATATAACGTCATATTTACTGCCTAAATAATAGAATGATTCTTCCTTTTCTTTGATAGAATTAACTCGATTTAACATCTTAACGAGTGCTGAATAATTATCATTTAGAAGCTTTTTTATTTGTGATTTTGTTGTAAAATAATTTGTTGTTACATAAATCTTCATATCTTCTTTTATTCTTATATATGTATTCTTATTATTTTTTTTAGTTATAATAACCTCTAATTTTTGTCCATCAACTTCATATAACATTTTACCACCTATTATCATTCTAACATAAAAAAAAGAAATTTAAAATTCTTAAATTTCTTCTAACGGGAACCTCCCCCGCCTCCTCCGAAGGAACCTCCTCCTCCGCCACCGGATGAGAATCCTCCTCCACCAGATGAATATGATTCTGCACGAGATCTTGCACTACTAGCACTACTCATTCCTGAATATGAAATAGCATAAATAAAATTAACGCTTTCATATGAATAATCAGTTATAACATCTGGATAAAGTTCTTTAAATTGTTTAGCTACTTTTTTAGCTACACCAAATATTTGAGCATACATTAAATAATATTCCCAAAGTTTAACTTCAATAGCTTCTTTTGATTCTATACTTCCAAATTCTTTGAAAAATTGTTTTAATCCAGCCATTTGTTTAGCTTCATCCATCATACTAGGATCAACTTCATAAACAACTGATTTAAATATTTTTAAACTAGTTTTTACTGTTTTAGTTAATTTTCCTGCTTCAATTAATTTTTCGTTTTCATAATCTAATACATCATTAAACCAATTTAAAATTTTAGTATAATGTTTACTACACCATTTTTCAAATTCTTTGCTTTCTAAAATTCCATCTTTACTTGCTTCATACATATAATTATAAAGTTTATTTTCTAAATCAATTTCTGATTCAAGATTTTGACCTGAAAAAATAATTGATGTATCCTCTTTTTTAAAGATTCCATTTACTGTTTTATTTTCTATTTTAATCTTATCTTCTTTTAACCATTTTAATAAAATTACGCCTAAAAAATCCGTTTGTTTTTTCATTAATTTATAATTATAAGCTATCCAATATGCTTTATAAATATCTTTATCACAAGGAATATCCCTAAATAAAGGAATATCCTTTGGAATTTTTCTTCCAGTTGAACCATAATATAGGACTTTACTTCCTGACTTTAATCCTTGATTTTGACTAGATTTACTTATACCAAAAATAAAGAAAAACCAAAATAAAATTTGAAATATAACCATCATAACAGCAAATCCATCATCACTAGACTCTTTATAGTGATCAGCACCTTCTTCTGCTCTTTTAAGATAATCATCAAAATTTCCATCTAATGTATTTGTTGTATTAAAAGTGTTTAAAGGAAATTTTACTAAAGCCACCATATAATCACTACTAGATAAGGAATCATTTGATAAATAAATTTTTCCATCAGCAACATAAGCAAGTCCGCCATAGTTACCATATCCCCAAACATCTAAATCATCACTAAAAGCTTCATCAGCATGCATAACAATTTCTACATTACCAGGTACAGGCTTTATTGAATCTAATAAATTCCAATAGATAATATCAGCATCATCAACACGTGAGACAAATGATTTTATTTTATATGTAAGTGTATAAGTGTGTTTTTTATAACTACTTTTTCCAAAACACAATTCTACACCATTATTTGTATAATTATAACCATATTTATATGCTTTAGTACTAAAAGATGCATCAACATCCCAATCGATTAATTCATATTCTTTTTCTTCATCTTTTACTTTTAAATCAGTAATTTTTGAATTTCCTATATTATAAAAAGCATGATAATATTCTGCCTTTTCGGTTGCATCTGCATTCCATACCTCTGTTACATTGGCATCACCATTAGAATCAATGTAAATATCCATTTTAATTGAATAAATTGATTCAGCTTTAACAACACCAATAATTAAAAATGAAAATAAACAAAAAGTAAAATATTTAAAAATTTTTTTCATTTTTACCTCCCTACAATTTTAAAAAAGACTTACATAGTAAGTCTAAAATTTAACTTCTGGAACTTTTCTATCTTGTTCTTCAGCTTCAAAGAATTTAAATGTTTTAAATCCAAACATACCAGCAATAATATTAGAAGGAAAACTTTCTTTCTTATTTTGGTATTTTAAAACAGTGTCATTATAAAATTGTCTTGAATAACTAATTTTATCTTCTGTTTCTTTTAATTGATTTTGTAAATCAACAAAATTAGTATTTGCCTTTAAATCAGGATAAGCCTCAGTTAAAGCAAATAATCTTCCTAAAGCTTGACTAAGTTCTCCATTAGCTTGCATTTCAGCTTCTGGGGTTGTCGCACTTACAGCTTTATTTCTAGCACTAACAACAGCCTCTAGAGTATCTTTTTCATGAGCTGCATATCCTTTAACAGTTTCAACTAAATTAGGTATTAAATCAGCTCTTCTTTTTAATTGAACTTCAATTTGTGACCATTGATCTTTTACCTTATTTCTTAAAACTACTAATCCATTATATGTTGAAATAACATACAACACAATTACAGCTACTACTATTAAAATAATCCACAATGCCATTTTTCTACCTCCTTATATTAACATTATACATAAAAAAGAAAAAAAAAGAAATAATTTTAAATTAGTTTGTATAATTTCTAAAAAAAAAAGAAAACTAAAAATGAAAGGAAGATCCACATGAACGTTAATATCAGAGAATATATAAGAAATAACTTTAAAAAAGCGGATGCAAGTGAAATAGAAGAATCTATTGAATCATCAATTTCTTCTAATGATGAAGTCATTCTTCCAGGACTTGGTGTTTTATTTGAAATAGTCTGGCAAAATTGTAGTGAAGATGTTAAAAATAATATTCTTCAAACATTAGTAAATAATATATAAAAAAAGCACTTTATAAAAGTGTTTTTTCTATAACCAAACGGCAAATAATACACCAAGCATTGCAAACATTAAGCCAAAAAACCAAAATAATTTAACAATGTCTCTTTCATTCCATCCTAGTTTTTCAAAATGATGATGAAGTGGTGTCATTAAGAAAACTTTTTTACCTTTCCACATAATTGAAACAGTTTGAATAATACATACTAAAGTTTCAATTATAAAGACTAAGGATATAATAATGAATGTAATTTCATGATTAGTAATAATAGCAATAGACGCTAGTGTTGCTCCTAAAGATAATGATCCAGTATCTCCCATAAATACCTTAGCTGGATTGGTATTAAAGAATAAAAATCCAAGTAACGATCCAACTAAAATAAAACAGAAAACAGCAATATCATAAGACCCTGAAACCCAAGTTGAATTCCAACTTATAAGACCAAAAGCAAGAAAAGCGATTAAAGATAAACCTCCTGCAAGACCATCTAAACCATCTGTAATATTTACGGCATTACTACTAGCAACTAAGATAAATAACAAGAAGATTCCGTAAAACCAACCCATATTAATATGTATATCTAAGGTATGTATATCTAAACTTGGTTGATTCCCACTTTTCATGAAAATATAAAAGAAAATTACGGCTATAAAGAGTTGTCCAAAGAGTTTTTGTATCTCAGTAAGACCAATATTATTTCTTCTCTTAATTATCAAATAATCATCTATAAATCCTAATATAGCATATGAAATAAAAACAAATAAAATAATAAATAAGTTTTCACTAAATTCAATTTTATTTAGCATAAGTAAAATAAATACCGTGAGTAAAGTTGGAATAATAAAGATTAACCCTCCCATTGTTGGGGTTCCTTCTTTTTCTTTATGCTTATCTTTTAGAAAAACACTAACACTTTGTTTTACTTTACTTTTTCTTAAAATAGGAATTATTACAAGTCCAAATATAATAGACGTAAAAAAACCTATCATAAGCGCTAAAATAGCTTTTGCAAGTACTAACACGAAATCATCTCCTATATTTCTCTTAAATATTCTAATACTACCTTTTTATCATTAAAAGGTATTGCTTTTTTGTTTTTAACGATCATTTTTTCTTCATGACCTTTTCCTAAAATTAATAATAAATCATCTTCTTTAAGTAATTTTATTCCTTTAATTATTGCTTCTTTTCGATCTAGACATACTTCATAATTACTAAAGTCAGCATTTTCAAATGCATCTGATACAATTTGATTTGGGTCTTCATCATGAGGATCATCATTTGTAAAGATAAAATAATTAGATAATTCACTTACCAATTTACTCATAATTTTTCTTTTAGAACGGTCACGATCTCCTGTACAACCAAATACGACATAAGTATTACCTTTTGTAAATTGTTGCATTGTTTTTATAATTTTTGAAATTGCATCTGGTGTATGAGCATAATCAATGACAATATTATTTTTATTGTATTTTATTATTTCAGATCTTCCAACTGGTGCTTCAAGTAATGATGTAACACGAATAATATCCTCACTTTTATAATTTAGACAACTTAATAAACATATACATCCAAGCATATTATATACATTATAATCTCCTAATAATTTAGATTGTATTTCAATTTTCTCACCATTATGTTTATAAGTGAATTTAGTATTTTCACTACTTAATTTACAATCTATAAGTTGATAATCACTACCATTTTTACCGTAAGTTATATTTTGGTTTTCATCAAGTAAAAAATAATCTTTATATGAATCGTCAACATTTATTATAGCTTTACCTGTTGGTTTTAATTTTTTAAATAGTTTTTGTTTTGCCAAAGCATAGTTTTCCATTGTTTTATGAAAATCTAAATGATCTTGTGTCAAATTAGTATATATTGCATAATCAAAATTTAATGTTTCCATTCTACCATTAGCTAGAGCATGACTACTAACTTCTAAAACAACATTCTTACATCCATTATCATAAGCAGTAATTAATAAATCATACATATCACATATATCAACACTAGTATTTGGTAAATCACATACTTTATCTTGCATATAAAAACCTATCGTTCCAATATAAGCCGTTTTTGATCCTAATTGATTTAAAGCATCATGAATCAATTTAGCCGTTGTTGTTTTTCCATTAGTTCCAGTTATACCAATAATATTCATTTTGTTTAAAATAGGATTATAATTTTCTTTCAAATATTCGTTTAAATAAATCCTTGTATTAGGTACAATTTCTGTTTCTACGGAATAATTACCACGTTCAGCTATTATTTTACTAGCACCGTTTTCAATTGCTTTTTCTATATATTGGTGTCCATCATTAATTTCACATTTAACAGCAATAAAGGTATCACCTTTTTTAATTTTCCTTGAATCACTTTTAATATTAATCATTTTATCACACTCTCTAAGCACCTTTAATTTTACTATAAATACTATAATTAATCAAGAAAATACTGTATTACTTTACATAATAAAACAAGAACTATCTTGTTCTTGTTCTTTCTTCTTCTTTGTTATTTGAATACACTTGACCTATAGAATTAATTAATCCTTCCATATTATCCAAGCAATGATTATCTTTTGATAATCCTATTGTTTCTGGTTTGGTAACCATGTTGGCTTTTAATTTTGGAATAATAGTTGTCATACCTTTTTCTTCTGCATGACAGATAATCATTGTTTGAACTTCTTTCATAAATTTAGGATCATTTGTATCATAATCTCTATTTGTCAAATCCATTATTTTACCTAAAGTCATATGGTTTGATCTTGCTGCTTCTTTTACAGCCTCTGCACTACCTAATATATCCATTATACTTCCACCCCTGCTTTCATAAATCCATTAATTAAACTATTAACATCATTATTAAAATATGCTTTAGAAATATTTTCTTCACCAATTAATATTGAAATCAAATTAGCTTCTACCGCTTGTTCTGGATAAACCAATAATTCACTTGAATTACCAACTAAATAATTGGCTATTATTTCTGTATATCCTGCATTTAAAGCCCTAAAACGATTTTCAATATTAAATCCTGTATATTTATCACAGCATGTAATAACATTCAAAAGTTCAAACATTAATATATGCTTCATATCATATCCTTTTTCTATTTCTGATATATTAAAATAGATTGCATTTTCACGCATATTATATTCAGAAATTCTTGGATTAACGAACTTACTACCTCTAATAATTTTGATTGTTTTTAGCTTTTCATTTAGTCTATCCAAAGATACATTTGGATATTTATTATTAAAAACTAAAACAAGTTCAAAAATATTAGCTTTAATTTCTTTTGTAATATTTTTATTTTCATTAAGTGAATTTTTAACATCATCAATCGTTACCATATTATCACCTACCACCATTTTATCATATTTTTTTTAGTTTGAAAACTTAAAATTAAATATTTGTTGAAAAGATTAACGCCACAATTGTACCAAGTAACATTCCAGCTATAACTTCTAATGGTTTATGACCAAGTTGTTCCTTTAGACGTTTAAATCCTTTTTTAGGTTTTCCTCTTACAAAAGAGTCAAAGATAAGATTTATAGCTTCTGCTTGTTTTCCACTTTCCCATCTAAGTCCCATTGCATCATAAGCTGTAATAAAAGTAAAAATTAGACAAGCAGCAAAAAGAGGGGTATCAAAACCCATTTCAAATCCTATAAGCATAGTTACAGAAGAAGAAAATGATGTATGACTACTAGGCATACCTCCACAACCATTTATAAGTCTTGCGAAATTCATTTTTTTATTTTCGATTGCTTCTATTATAAATTTTATAATTTGACATATAACAAGTGTTACAAAGGGACAAATAATATAAATGTATTTATCCATAAACAACCACCTACCCTATATTTATTTTATTTAAGTTATGAACAAATGATTTACTTTTTAAATAAAGTCCCGTATATTTATCATAATAATTATCTAAAAATTCATTTATTTCTTTTTTTACGCTATTACTAATTTCCAATTTTGAGATTTTAGCAATATCAACATAGTAAAACATACGAATTAGTTTTATTGTTTTTTCACTAACTATTTTTTCGTTTGTATGACAATTTTTACAAACATAACCACCTTTATCTACTGATAAGGTTACAATTGCTTTTTTATTGCCACAAATACTACATTCATCTATGATTGGCATTACTCCTAAAAAATCCAAATATTTAAGTTCTAATATATTGGATATAACCATTGGATCAAAACCTTCATTTATTTTAAGTAAAGAGTTGCTTAATAGACTAAAAACATTTTGATTATTACTATGCTTTACTACTTGTTCTGATAAATCAGCAATAAAACTAGCATAACTTATCATCGTAATGTCTTTTTTTATTTGTTTTAAAGGATCTATGATATCAACACTTATCAAAGTTGATAAACCTTTTTCTTTATATCGTATATTAAAAAGTCCATAAGTTAATTTAGTTGTAACATTTCGAAGAGGGCTTTTTAAACCTTTTGCTCCTTTAGCAATCAATCCAATAATTCCATCTTCTTCGGTTAAAATGTTTATAATTTTACTTGTTTCACTATAAGATCTTTCATTTACAACGATTCCTTTTATTTTTTTATCCATAATATCACTCTAATCTATTTGTTCAAAACGATACGTTTGTTTAATTTCCGGATATTTTTCATGATCGACTAAAGAATTAAACATATCATATTCTCTTGCCCAAATAATATGATTACCGTATAGTCCTTCATATATTACTATATCTTTTAAGGTTTCACTATCCCTTGCAATCATCAAAACTTTATATTCTTTTCCTTTAAAGTGTTTATATGTTTTTCCTATTGTTATTACTCTTTGCATTTTTTTTACTTCTTTCTTCTTCTTTATATTTTACATAATATTCAATTTTTCCTGTATTTTTAAATAAATCCCATAATAAATTTTTACTCATTTTATCACCATCCTATTTAATAGTGATTCTTTTTTTTTAATTTATTCAAAAAATTTATTCAAAATCGTTAAAACCAAATTCTTGTAAATATTTCTCTTTATCTCTCCATTTTTTTATTGTTTTTACATATAATTCTAGATATATTTTTTTATTTAATAATATTTCTAATTCTTTTCTTGCTCTAATTCCAACTTCTTTAATTTTACTACCACGATTACCTATGATAATTTTTTTCAAGGAATCTCGATCAACAATAATAGCAACATTTATATGATAGCTATTTTTATCTTTTTCAATGTTTTCAACAATACATGTAAGGGAATGTGGTACTTCCTCATGTGTAAGTTCAAAAACTTTTTCTCTAACAATTTCGGCTATTGTGAATGTTAATGGTTTATTTGTAATTTGGTTATCCTCGTAATATTTTATTTCATCCTTCAAGTAATTTTTAATTGTTTTTATTAATTCGTCTACATTATTATTTTTTAGTGCAGAAAGTGGAACTATTTCACTAAATTCATATAAATCTTTATATTCAGCTATTTTAAGTAAAATTTCATCATGTGTTAGTTTATCAATTTTATTTATAACTAAAATAACCGGGATATTTTTTTCTTTTAATTTTTCGATAATGTATTTATCTCCACTTCCTAATTCTTGTGATCCATCTACTAGCATTAAAATAACATCTACATCATCAATATTAGAGTAAACTTGTTTATTTAAATATTTACCCAATTTATGATTAGGTTTATGTACACCTGGTGTATCTACAAAAATTATTTGTGTATCTTCTTCGTTATAAATACCTTGAATAACATTTCTTGTTGTTTGAGGTTTATTTGAGGTAATAGCAACTTTTGTTCCAATTATACTATTTAAGAGAGTCGATTTACCAACGTTTGGTCTTCCTACTAAACTAACAAATCCACTTTTCATTTTAAATCCTCATCATTAAAAGGAACAGGGCATAATTCTCTTACAGTATAAATTTTTTCATTGCCTAAATTATTCATTAAAATTATTTGACGATCTTCTTCAAATAATTCTGATATTACTTGACGGCATAAAAAACAACTACTACTTATTTTAGGACTATCAACCATAATATATAGTTTATCAAAGTCATATTTTTTATACCCATTGCTAATAGCGCTAACAATTGCACTACGTTCTGCGCAAATGCAAGCTCCATAAGAGGCATTTTCAACATTTACACCTTTAAATTGTTTACCATCTTTCATAACAGCAATACTAGCCACTCTAAAATTAGAATAAGGACTATAGCTGTTTTTTAATAAATTAATTAATTGTTCTTTCATTTTATCACCATCTCTATCATTTTAATTGTACAAAAATAACTTTTTAAAGTCAATTAAAAAAACATGATTAAACATGTTTCTAAACATTAGATTTTGAGATGGTTATAACTGGGCGGATGCCATAGTCATTATTAGTCACATTGCTGTAGCTCAAGTTACCACCAGTATAGACGACCCACGCGATAGTTGAATCGTCTTTTTTTGGTGTACTTGTCCAATATCCCCATGTACTTGAATTTGATGTATTACTACATCCATAACTTGTGCATCCACTTGTATAATCAAATAACCATGCATATTCACTTGTTCCTTGAGCCTTTGAACACCAATTTGTACTATCTGATTGATTTGTATCAAAACAGAACCAATCTTGTTTTTCCTTGCTTGCATCAAATCCTGTATTCCCTGTTATCTTAGCTATTTCATTTGCTGTTATTAATCTTGCTGTATTTTTCCAATCTTTTGTATCATTTTCTAATGCTTTTTTTACTTCTTTCATTTCACTATTATTTCCGGTTGAATTATATGCCACTTTAGCTGTTGTATTATGATCTAAGATGACATTTACTGTTGCATTTCCTTCCTTATCATTAAACACATACCATTTCATACATCCACTATTTTTTCCTGTTGTACTTACTGCTTCACTTGATTTGCATTTCGTTTCTGTTTCTGGATTATAGTATACTGCTGTTCCATTTTTAAAACTTTTCGTTGTACTTACTTTATCTACTTTTCCATTCCTTACTACATATCCATCTATTCCTATATCATAACTTTTTACTGAACTATTTTTTATTTCTATATTTCCATTATCTGGTGTACTTCCTTTTACGCTTACTCCCATATTATTTAATTCTTCTACTGAGTATGTTCTATCTTTTATGCTTTTATCTTCTAATTCACTACTTACTATATATTTCTCTACGGCATCCATATATCCGTATGCGGAATCTTTAGCTGCTTGTTTCTTTGCATCATTTATTACATTTAGTATTATTGGTGTTGCTATTAGTGCTATTAATGCTAGTATTACTATTACTGCAAGTAACTCTACTAATGTAAATCCCTTATTTTTTTCTTTCATTCTTTAATCACTCCTCTATATTTAGAATATTATCACATTCTTTTATAAAAGTGTGTTTTTTTACTTCATAAAATCAAGTCCAATTTACATTTTTGTCTTATATTTAAAGGAATAAAAAAATATTTTGATAAAGAAAAAAGTGGTATTAACCACTTCAAAAAATATATTTTATAAAATTGACAAAATCTTAGGTACAAAAATAATAATAGCTCCTATAAGTGCTGCAAAACAAAGAATTAATGTCGCACTACTCGCTGTATCTTTTGCTATTTTAGCTAAAGGATGTAATTTTGGTGAAACTAAATCAACAACCGCTTCTAATGAAGAATTTATAAATTCTACAGCCATAATAAGTCCAATAATTAAAATGCAAAATAACCATTCACTAGTTTTTATTTTTAATAACATTCCTGTTATGATTGTCATAAAAGCCGCAATTAATATTATAATCATATTATGTTCATACTTAACAGTATAAACAAAACCATCTATTGCATGAAAAAAACTTTTTTTATAACGAACTAAACACGTTCCTCCATCCTTATTTCGTAATATTTGCTTCATTTAAAATCAACTCCTGCTTAGAAAACATTATTTCTTCATCATGCTTATTCATATGATCATAACCTAAAAGGTGTAAAAAGCCATGAACAGCTAAAAAACATATTTCTCTTTTAAAACTATGACCATATTCTAACGCTTGACTTTTAGCTTTATCAACAGAAATATAAATATCCCCTAAAAGACGATGTTCTTCCTCATTTACTTCTTCATTATCTTCTAAAGCAAATGTAATAACATCCGTTTCCCTATCGATTTTACGATAGTTTTTATTTAACTCATGAATATAATTATTATCAACTAAAATGACATTAAATTCAACATCATTTAATTCTTCTTCTTTGATAGCAATTTCTAATACCTTCTTCATATCAGAGGTTTCACTTATTTCATAATCTAATTCATTAAATATTTCAAACATACTAATTCGCTCCTAATATTGTGTATATATAATAAAATATACAACTTAAAATAATGACAACTATTATATTATAAAAGATATTGTTTTTCAATACTTTTGGTAAATGATCTCGTACAAAATAGACAAAACGATAAATAAAATATCCAAATAATCCACCTAAAACATTTAAAATAATATCATCCACATCAAAAACGCGACCTATCAAAAGTTGTGTGAATTCAATTGTACAAGATACAAGAAGACTTAAATAAATTATTGCTTTTTTTCTATCAAGTTTTAAGAAATATGATGTAAAGAAACCATAAGGTAAAAACATTATCATATTACCAACTACATTTTTAAAAAACAAATTACTAAAAATTCTATAGCGAAGCATTTCTTTAAAAGGAATAAAGTTTGATGATGACCAACTAACATCTTGAAAAGTTACAACATAGAATAAGCTCATTATATAAATGACAAATCCTAATTTTAATATTTCTCTATATAAGACAAATGTTTCTTTATTACGAATAATATATACAACTCTAAGTGATGATAAAATTACCGTAATAATTACAAGCATCGGCCAAATATTAGCTAATATATTTTTAATTGTTATATCAAACATTGTTTCACCTTATTCTTCTTTTTGTTCTTCAATTTGCTCCATATCGATCTTTTGTGTATCTGTTATATCTTCACATACCGAAAAAAATAACTCTAATACTATTTTACTATTATTTTCATCAACATTCAATCGTTTATAATCAATTATGTATTCATTGTCATTTAGTTTACTTTCTATTTTCTTTTTAGCCATTTCTGTTGCTTTTTTTATAGCTTGTGATTTTGTATACTTTTCATTTATTTCTTTTGTCTCTGTTTGATATTGTTTAACTATTCTAAGTGGTAATAAATTATTTTTAAAAAGCGTTTTTTCTTTTATTTTTTTTGTTTTAAAGGGGTGTATTTCTATACTATAGTCTTTATTTAAAAATTTTATTGCATAAACAGTTTTTTTCTTTTTTTTCATCATAACTTCTTTATAATGTAAGGGATATTCAATTGTTGTTTTATACCAAACTTCTCCATATATTTTACCATCAGCCCCAGTTATACTTTTAGTTTCTTCATTTAGTTTGATATCACCTGTTATAACGACATCACCTTTTTTGACATAGTCATTTATATTCTTTACTATTTCACCATTTTTAGCCTCTATTTTAGTTAATATAGCCGATTTTTTAGCTACAATATTTTGCGTCGAAATCTCTTTTTTATTTTTAGTTAAAATTCTCTCTTCTACTCTTACTATGCATTTTGTTCCAACTTCTTCTATTTCTATCCATTCTATTTTATCTTTATAATCATTTAAAATTTTCTTCTTTATTTTTTGAATTTCTTTATAACTTTTTTTGAATTTTTTTTCTTTTATTCCATATTTTTCTAATTCATCTTTTAATAAAGTTCTTATTTCTTTTTTATCATGAATTATTTCTACTTTAAAAATTGTGCTTGTTAAAATTAAGAT
>OJJV01000848.1_pt1 | contig 15803 bp, 9 predicted proteins | sample 1596391 | NCBI WGS metagenome assembly OJJV01 (sample SAMEA4350164, study PRJEB24818) | metagenome | biome: human; feature: gut; material: faeces | place: Denmark | collected 2013-09
GTATGAATGAGTTTTTTGGAAAATCCGGTGTCGATTTTTTTGCGCAGGTAGCCGACGTATACGTCCACGACGTTCGTGCCGCCCTCATAGTCGTAGTCCCAGAGATTGTTCTCGATGCGCTCGCGCGAGAGCACGACGCCCTTGTTCCGGATCATGTATTCGATCAGGGCGTATTCGCGGCTCGTCCTCTCAATCACGCGCCCGCCGCGGACGCCCCTGTGCGCGCTCATGTCCACGGAGAGATCGGCGACCGTATAAATGTTCGGCATATACTACTTCGTCCGCACGTTTCCGAGAAAGATATATCCGATGCTTTGGTTCGTCTCGATTCGTTGAGGGTAGATTTGATAGATAAGAAATTATCGTTCGATGAAATAACCCAATATGTTTCGCAAGACAAGGATACTCGCAATAACAAGGGACTTATGGTAAACCCTCAAACCGGAAATTCTAAGTTCGAGATGGGACAATTGCCCCAAGATGTGGCTAAGGTGGTCGCCGATTTGAAGGTGGGCGAAATTTCGAAACCGTTTGTCATGACCGACGAACGTAAAAATAAAGAGGTGGTTGCAATCGTAAAGCTGAAAAACAGAATAGATGGACATAAAGCCAATATGTCTGATGATTATCAAACCTTAAAAGCCATTGTAGAGGAAAAGAAGAAGACCGATATATTGAATGAGTGGTTGGCTAAGAAGCAAAGCGAGACATATATCCGCATAAAAGAAGGTTGGCGAAATTGCGAATTTAAGTATGACGGTTGGATAAAGAAATAAGATCGACGCCAATGGGGCATCAAAAAAGAATAAGAGATGAAAAGAGAAGGCATAAAATACTGGTTGGTATTTTATGCCTGCTTACTCTTGGTATGTGGGCGGCATCGGGCACTCCCGAAAAAAAACTTCCTAAACAGGACGATCCCGATAAAGTGTACTTGGTGAATAGTGACGAACTTACTTTCGATAAGGAGCAGAGTGCCGATTATCGAGTATTGAGGGGAAATGTTGTCTTTCGGAAAGATAGTATGTATATGTACTGCGACAGTGCATATTTTTATGAAAAAGACAACTCACTCGATGCATTTAGTAATGTTCGCATGGAGCAGGGCGATACTCTGTTTATTTATGGAGATGTGTTATATTATCGTGGAGATGAGCAGATAGCTCGACTGCGGAATAATGTGCGCATGGAAAACAGAGATGTAACTTTGTTTACCGATAGTTTGAATTATGAGATGATTCCGAATATCGGCTATTATTTCGATGGGGGCAAATTGGTTGATTCTCAGAATGAATTGACTTCTGTATACGGTCAATATTCCCCCGATACCAAACAGTCGGTCTTCAATTTCGATGTGCAGTTGGTGAATGAAAAATATACATTATATTCCGATACGCTCGAATATAATACGCAGACTAAGATTGCCGATATTGTGGGTCCTTCGACTATTGTGTCGGATAGTAATATCATTTATTCGTCGGCGGGTTGGTATAATACCGAAACTGATAAATCGATGCTTTTGGATCGTTCTTTGGTTACGTCGAAAGGACAGAGCCTTACGGGGGATACGATTTTTTACGATAGGAGATCGGGATTCGGCGAAGTGTTCGGTAATATGGTGCTCAACGACTCCATTCGTTCGGTGATTATGGAAGGACAATATGGTTTTTACAATGAAAGAACCGAGTATTCGTTTGCGACAGATTCGGCACGCTTGTTGGAGTTTTCGCGAGGCGATACGTTGTATTTGCATGCCGATACTCTTAAATCTCACTTGGTATTGCCCGATTCCACCCGTCTTTTGCAGGCCTATCATGGTGTGAGATTTTTTAGGATAGATGCGCAGGGAGTTTGTGATTCTATGGAGTTTACGTCGGTAGATTCGCTTCTTCACATGTATAAACTCCCTATCATTTGGAATGAAAATTATCAGATAACCGGAGATACGATTCGTATACACATGAATGACAGTACGGTCGATTGGGCCTTGATTCCTGGGTCTGCTTTTGCTGCACAGCATAAAGATTCTGTTTTTTATGATCAAGTTTCCGGTAAGGAGTTGAAAGCATGGTTTGAGCAAGGGCAGTTGCGTCAAATAGATGTAAATGGCAATGCTCAAACGATTTTCTATCCTCAGGAACGGGATTCGACATTGACAGGGCTGAATAAAGCCGAAAGCGGATTTTTGAGAATGTACTTGAAAAATCAGCAGATGGAGAAGATAATTATTTGGCCTCAACCGCAGGGAAGCATGACTCCGTTGGACTTGATAAAGCCCGAGCAGCTATATTTACCGGCCTATAAATGGTATAGTGATTTGAGGCCGGTAAGCCCCGAAGACATATTTCGAAAACCAGAAGTGAAAATAGAAGTTGTTGAAGAGAAAAAACATCGCTTCAATCATTAAGATTTGGTCGAATTATGAGTGATATCATACATTTATTGCCCGATTCTGTGGCTAATCAAATTGCAGCTGGAGAAGTGATACAACGTCCGGCCTCGGTAATTAAAGAATTGGTGGAGAATGCTGTCGATGCGGGAGCTACGTCTATTCAGATTATTTTGAAAGATGCAGGACGTACTCTTATTCAGGTGATAGACGACGGCAAAGGAATGTCTCCGACCGATGCCCGGTTAGCCTTCGAACGTCATTCGACTTCTAAAATTCGTTCGGCCGACGATTTATTCTCGCTACGTACGATGGGGTTTCGAGGAGAAGCGTTGGCTTCTATCGCCGCTATTTCTCAGGTAGAGCTTCGTACGCGCAGAGTCGACGATGAGGTAGGCACTTGTATACGTATGTCGGCTTCCCAATGTGAAGGGCAGGAGGCGATTTCTACTCCTGTGGGGAGTAATTTTGCGGTAAAAAATATCTTTTTTAATGTGCCAGCACGACGTAAATTTCTTAAATCCAATCAGGTGGAATTGAGCAATATACTCAATGAGTTTGAGCGTATGGCATTGATTAATACTCAAATTAGTTTTATTCTCGTCCATAATGACTCGGAATTGTATAATTTGCCGGCTACCAATTTGAGGCAGCGTATTGTTGCACTTTTTGGTAAGAGTCTTAATCAGCAGTTACTTTCTTTGGGAACGGAAACGTCTTTGGTGAAGATTTCGGGTTATGTGGGGCGTCCCGAAGCTGCTCGCAAAAGAGGAGCATTACAATATTTTTTTGTAAATGGCCGGTATATGCGCCACCCATATTTTCATAAAGCGGTGACGATTTGTTACGAACATTTGATACCGGTCGGTGAAATGCCCAATTACTTTATCAATCTTACGGTCGATCCCGAGACGATTGATGTGAATATCCACCCGACTAAGACCGAAATAAAATTTGAGAACGAGCAGCCCATCTGGCAAATTCTTTCTGCCTCTGTAAAGGAAGCATTGGGAAAATTCAGTACGGCTCCCTCTATCGATTTCGATATGGAAGATGCACCGGAAATTCCAACATCGAAGCCGGGTACACATGTTCTTCCCCCTACGGTTCATGTGGATACGACGTATAACCCTTTTCGAGCAGGAGGTGGCGGTTCTTCTGTGAAGAGACCGAACTATGATTGGCAGCAGCTTTATAGCAGCTTTAACAATACAAAAGAAGGTTCGACCGTTCAGCCCGATTCAGACAACGATTTTCCGTCTAAATTGGATTTCTCTGATGGATATGTTTCTAATTTTTCTAGTGAAGGGGAACAATCGGTTTTTCCTGAGTTCGAGTCGAAACTGAATCAAAGCGGTAGGACTGTGTTGCAGTTGAAAGGGAAATACATTATGACTTCTTCGGCTGAGGGGTTAATGGTGATAGATCAACATCGGGCTCATGGCATAATTTTGTTTGAGCGTTTTATGGCGGGAATATCCTCTCGCGAAATGGCTTCGCAACGTGTTTTGTTCCCCGAAATCATGCAATTGACGGTCTCTCAATCAGAAACTTTACATGGAATCTGGGAAGAATTGATAGCACTTGGATTCGATTTAGCCGATATGGGGCAGAATAGCTATTCTATCAATGCGATACCGGCCGGTATAGAAGGGATAGATGTACGAGACCTTATTGGGCAAATGCTTGTAACTGCTTCGGAGAAAGAACATGATGCAAAGGCCTCGTTGCAAAAGCGTATGGCTTGGACTTTGGCCGAGACTGCTGCTGTACCGGTGGGACAGTCTCTTTCTCAGGAAGAAATGTCGTCTATGGTCGATGATTTGTTATCTTTGAAAACACCGGCTTATACGCCCGAAGGCAAATCAGTTTTTATTATCATCTCGTATGACGAGTTGCAGAAACGGTTTAATTGATTGAGTTATGTTGATTTTGTTGTCTCCGGCAAAAACGATGGTAGGGAGTAGTAGAACTACTGTCCCTTTTGTTACCGTTCCGTTATATAAAAGTGAGGCCGAGCATATAGCGATGGAAATGGCTGGTTATTCGGTCGAAGAACTGTCGGGTATGCTGGGGATAAATCGTAATTTGGCCTTGCAGACGAAAGAGAGATATAATGTATTTCATTCGCCCGATGTGCATGGATTACCGGCTCTTTTGGCCTATACCGGTATTGTCTTTCGTTACATTTCGCCAGCCGATTTTACCGAGGCCGATTTTGAATATGCTCAGAATCATTTGCGTATGGCATCGGCTTGTTACGGACTGACTCGGCCGCTCGATGTAATAAAACCCTACCGCATGGAATATGCTGTTGAATTGCCTTCGATGGGTATTCCTGTTTCGGAATATTGGAAGCCGCTTTTAACCGATAAATTGATTGACGATACAAAAGCGGCTGGTGGAATATTGGTCAATTTGGCGAGCCGTGAAATCCAGCAATCGTTCGATTGGTCTCGAATAAATAAAAGGGTACGAGTAATCACTCCCGAATTTAAAGTATATAAAGGCGACGGGTTTAAGACAATCGTGATATACGCGAAAATGATGAGAGGGGCGATGACTCGTTATATCCTAAAAAACAAAATATCCCACCCCGACGATATTTGTTCTTTCTCGGCAGAAGGCTTCCACTTCTCGCCCGAACATTCGAGCGAAAATAATCCTGTATTTGTCGTTTAATCAGCGCTGTTGTCTTATTATATAAATAGTTCCGGTTCTTTTCTTGTTTCGCATTTTTCCTTGAAAGCCCGAATAGATAGAAATAATTTCAGTGGATTTATTTTTCTCGCATTTTGAGGACAGACGGCGATACATCTCATGCAAGAGATACATTTGCTTTCGTCTGTCATTCGGGGATTCTCTTGGGGAATAGCGTTGGTGGGGCATAATGCCGCGCATTTCCCGCACTGTGTACATTTTTTACCGGCACGAGGTTTCAGGGGTACTCCGTTATATATTTTATAATCAGCATTTCCTTTCACTTGTATTTCTGTGAAACTCTCTCCATTTTTCAGTTGCACCAATTTAGTTTTGATTTGTTCTGAAAAATTCTTTAAGATCGTTTCATCGTCAGAATCCGGACGACCTTTGGCATAAACCCTCATGATAGAATGCTCGGCAATACAAGCGATACAAGCAACGGTTTGAAATCCGTTCGATTCCATCGTTGTCTTTAATTCAAGTAAAGCATCGTCGTAATCCCGATTCCCGTAGACGACCACAAGTATAGCCGGGGTGTTATGCCCGGTTATACGTTTCAGTCGATCTATGGCTACGGAAGGAACTCTCCCTCCATACACAGGAACAGCCACTAATAGGGTGTCTTCCCCATTTAGCTCGTAAGAGTTCTGTTGCCGTGTATGGTCGGTAATATCTATTTCCGTAACCTGAGGGTCTATCTCTTTGCCGATGATATAGGCAGCCTTTCGGGTTCCACCCGTCGGGCTGAAATAAACGATGTGCATTTTTTTATTGTTTGTTTCTACGCTCCTGAACAATGGCATCGAGAACTGCGACAGTCGTTAGGTTGACAATATCTCTCGTCGAACTGGCAATATCGGTGAAGTGAATAGGTTTGTTCAATCCCATTTGTATCGGGCCGATAGACTCTGCCACACCCATTTCCAGCATCATTTTATAAGCCGAGTTCGCCGAACTTAAATTCGGGAAAACAATCGTATTTACTTCTCGCCCTTTCAGCTTGTTGAACGGATACGATTTGTCTCGGAGTTTATTATTGAGGGCAAAGTTCATTTGCATTTCTCCGTCGATGATGATTTCGGGATATTGTTCGTGTAAAATTTTAATGGCTTCGTGTACTCTTAGGGGACTTCCTTGATTATCCGACCCGAAGTTCGAATAGGATACCATAGCGATAACAGGATCTTTGGCAAAAAACCTTACAGAGTCATAGGACAATTTTGCAATGTCGATTAATGTTTCGGTAGTTGGTTTCCGATTGATGAGTGTATCGGCAAGGAAATAAGTCCCGCACTTGGTGTTCATGATGTGCATGGCTCCGAAATGTTTGTATCCTTCGCGTATACCGATAACCTCTTTCGCAATCTGTATAGTCTCTGCATACTTGGAGTATGTGCCTGTGATGAAGGCGTCGGCTTCTCCGGCTTCGACCATCATCATACCGAAGTAATTGCGGTCGAACATCTTTTCATGAGCTTCGGCGTAGGTCATGCCCTCGCGTTGTCTCTTTTCTGTAAGAAGCTGTGCGTAGCGGATACGGCGGTCTTCTTCGTTCGGATGCCTCAAATTGATAATTTGCATGCCCGATAAATCTACACCTATGGACTCTGCCAACTTCCCTATTAACTCATCGTTCCCTAATAAAATAGGTTTGCAAATACCCTCTTTCATTGCCGTAGAAGCCGCTTGTAACATATTGGCATGATTGGCTTCGGCAAACACGACACGTTTGGGCTCTTTGCGGGCCATTTCGGTAAATTCCCGTAACATCTTGTTGTCATATCCCATCAGCTTTTTCAGCCGGTCATTGTAGGCATCCCAGTCGGTGATGTGATGCTGGGCGACACCAGAGTCCATCGCTGCTTTGGCGACTGCGGGGGCTACTGCGGTCAATAGTCTGGGGTCGAGAGCTTTGGGGATAATATATTCGGGACCGAACGAAAGTCTCTTTATTCCATAGGCCGAGTTGACAACATCGGGTACAGGTTCTTTGGTTAGTTTGGCAATGGCATACGTAGCGGCCAGTTTCATCTCTTCGTTAATGGCGGTAGCGCGAACATCGAGAGCTCCTCTGAAAATGTAAGGGAATCCCAATACATTATTTATTTGGTTGGGATAGTCCGACCGACCGGTAGCGAATATCAAATCTTTGCGAGAAGCCATTGCTTTATCGTAAGATATTTCGGGATTAGGATTGGCCAATGCGAATACGATGGGCTTTTCATTCATGGATTGTACCATTTCTGTTGTCAAGACATCGGCCACGGAAAGTCCCAGAAAAATATCCGCTCCGCGCATGGCATCGGCTAAGGTCTTTATATCGGTTCGTTCGGTGGCGAATTGCTTTTTTGCCGGCGACAAATCGGTGCGGCTGGTGCTGATGACCCCTTTGCTGTCCACCATGACGATGTTCTCTTTTTTAATGCCCAATCCCATGTATAATTTCGTACAAGAGCTGGCTGCGGCTCCGGCGCCGTTAACGACGAGTTTCGCCTCTTCTATTTTTTTCCCTTGTATATCGAGAGCATTTAAAAGTCCGGCCCCGGAAATAATCGCTGTTCCGTGCTGATCGTCGTGCATAACGGGGATATTTAGTTCCTCTTTTAATCGGGTTTCTATTTCGAAACACTCGGGAGCTTTTATATCTTCCAAATTTATACCTCCGAAAGTGGGGGATATGGCTTTTACTGCGGCAATAAATTTGTCAGGGTCTTTTTCATTGACCTCAATATCGAATACGTCGATACCTGCGAATATCTTGAATAGCAAGCCTTTCCCTTCCATGACGGGCTTTCCGGCCAAAGCACCGATGTCGCCTAAACCCAATACAGCCGTCCCGTTGGAAATGACTGCTACCAAATTACCTTTGGCCGTGTATTCATACGCCTTTTCCGCATCTTGTTCTATTTCGAGACACGGTTCTGCTACTCCCGGAGTATAGGCTAGGGACAGGTCTCGTTGTGTACTATAAGGTTTGGTAGGGATTACTTCTATTTTTCCGGCTTTACCTTCACTGTGATATTTTAAGGCATCTTCTTTTGAAACTTTTGACATAAGTATACTATTTAGTGGTTCGTCTGTTTAATTTGTATTCCTAAAAGTTAAATTACTTTTATTTTGTAAGCATATCGAGTACAAATGTAGCAAATTTATCCCATCTCTTATGTTAAGAAAAACATTTCTTTAAAAATAAAAGTTTTACAAGGGGAATCAGCTCTTTCGATATTCTTTGGGTGATAATCCGATTTGATGTTTAAAATATTTACTGAAAAAAGTTTGCGAGGGAAAGTTCAGTTCATTGCTGATTTGCTGAATCGTCATACTTGAATTTTTGAGTAATCTTTGAGCCTCCAAAATGACATACCTCTTTATCCATTCGCTAGCCGATATGCCGCTATTATTTTTTACGGTTGTAGATAAATATTTGGCTGTAATACATAGCTTGTCGGCATAGAAATTCAACTGTCTATATTTTTTGAAATTTTTTTCTACCAAATCTAAGAATTCGTAGGTAATATAGTCGGCTCTTGTCTTTTCGTTTTTTTTGTAAGAACTTATTTGTTTCCAAACTGTCGAATAGAAAAGTGCTACGGTAAGGTGTTGTATCGATTTTATTCGGAAAGGATTATCAGTATCGGCTATTATCTTTTTTATGTAAGCACAATAGTCCAATAATGCAGTTAAAGTTTCCTGAGATAAATGATGAGATATATTGTCCTGCCGGGGGAACCTTAATAATAAAATTTCATTTTTGGAATACGATGCGATATTGCTGGCGAAGTTTTTGGTAAAAGCAATGCAAATGATATAAAAATCTTCGCTGTTACTATCGTGTTGTAAAATTTGATTGGGATAAATGCTGATTACGCAAGGAGCGATTGCGTTATACTCTATGGAATTTATTTTCCCTTTAACCCAACCTTTCAAGACAATACATAATGTGAATGCTTCTGCTTTGTAAGGATAGTTGAATTTTGATAAATCCGAAATATTATCTTTATTAATCTCTATCAAAGCGAACTCGTTATCGACATGTAAAACATGTTTGTAATGATTGAAGCTCTCGTTGGGAATATCGGTTATGTGAATGGTCATAAATATTTTTATTTTTTCGGAGCAAAAATAGTCTAATTGTCTTGTAAATAATCTTGAATGAGAAAAATAGACCTGAATAGGGGGATAAAAGGACTCATTTGTATGTAAAGATGGATTTATATTTGCAGCCGAAATAAAATCTCTGAAAGAGAATTTGTAATAGAATGAAGGATATAATTTTTATTTATTTTATTTTTTCATTCTTTCCAGCTATTATACAGAGTTTATGCCTAAATTTGTAGCATTCGAAATGTGTTTGAAAAATCCCTGTTTATAGGGGTTATAAAGGTTTTATGTAGGTATTGATTAAATTTATCAATAAGTTGTGTTTAATAATTTTTAATATAAAATTTTAACTCGACTTGGAATATCAACGTTGAAAATAATTTTTGTTGCTTATGAAATTGACTAAAAATTTTATTCAGCCTATCGCAGGTGCGATGCTTTGTATTTTTTTATTTTCCTGTGGAGGAAAAAATGCCCAGAATGGAAGCGGAATGGTTCGCGAATATGCCGTAATGACATTACAGCCCGATTCGATGGAGTGGTATAGCAATTACCCTGCTGCAATTAAGGGTAAGCGGGATATCGAGATACGTCCGAATGTTAGTGGCTTTATTACAGATTTGAGAGTCGATGAGGGGTCTGTCGTAAGAAAAGGTCAAGTTCTTTTCGTTATCGATACAGTCCCGTACAAAGCTGCATTGAAAGTCGCCGAGACTAATGTAGAGGTAGCGAAAGCCAGTACCGAAACCGCTCGCCTTACGGTAGAAAACAAACGGGAGTTGCAGAGACGAGACATCATCAGCGAATATGATTTGCAAATGGCCGAAAACTCTTATGCTTCGGCTAAGGCCCAGTTGGCTCAGGCGGAAGCCCAATTGGTAAATGCCCGTAATAACGATTCCTATACGCGAGTTATCAGTCCGCTCGATGGAGTAGTGGGGGAGATTCCTTTCCGTGTGGGGAGTTTGGTGTCGCCGTCTTCGGCCACTCCGCTTACCACTGTTTCGGATAATTCCGAGATGTATGTTTACTTTTCGATGACCGAGCGGCAAATTTTGGAATTGGTGGCACAATACGGTGCTGAGAATTTTTTGCAAAAACTTCCGACTGTATCGTTGAAACTTTCCGATGGTAGTATATACCCGTTGAAAGGACGGATCGAAACAGTCAGTGGAATTATAGATACGCAGACAGGCTCCTCGAATATGCGTGCTACTTTTGAAAATCCGAATAGGTTGTTGCGTAGCGGAGGTTCGGGCGTTATCATGATTCCTATGAAAAACGACCATGCTATTTTGGTTCCGCAAAAAGCTACTTACGAAATTCAAGATAAGAAATTTGTTTATGTTTTAAATGACGACTCTACGGTGACTTCTACCGAAATAACCATTGCATCGATCGACAACGGAAAAGAGTATATGGTAACTTCGGGATTGAAAGCCGGGGATCGTATCGTGACAGAAGGTGTCAATACTTTGAAGGACGGCATGACTATTAAGGCTGCCGGTTCGCAAAATAATCAATAACAAGAACTTCAAATAGATAAAAGATTATGAAGTTAGATAGATTTATCAACCGCCCGGTATTATCGACCGTTATTTCCATTTTTATGGTCATACTGGGTGTTATAGGACTTGTATTTTTACCGATTACGCAATATCCAGATATTGCCCCTCCTACCATACAAGTTTCGACAACTTATACAGGTGCTAACGCTCAAACCATATTGAATAGTGTTATAGCTCCGTTGGAAGAGTCCATAAATGGTGTGGAAAACATGCTATACATGACTTCTACGGCAACCAATACAGGATCGGCGTCGATCAACGTATATTTTAAGCAAGGAACCGATCCCGATATGGCTGCCGTGAATGTGCAGAACAGGGTCGCTAAGGCTCAAAATCTGTTGCCGGCAGAAGTAACGCGGGTGGGTGTGATTACCGAAAAACGTCAGACGAGTATGTTGATGGTATTCTCTCTGTTCAGTCCCGACGACCGGTACAGCTTGGAGTTCCTTGAAAATTATGCAAAAATTAATGTCCTCCCCTTAATTCAGCGTGTATCTGGTGTCGGTGCTGCCGATGTTATGGCGACAGACTATTCTATGCGTATTTGGTTGAAACCCGATGTTATGGCGCAATATGGTTTGATGCCGGCGGATATTGCAGGTATTTTAGCTGAGCAGAATATCGAAGCCGCTCCCGGTCAGTTCGGAGATCAGGGAAATCAATCGTTCCAATACGTTTTGACCTATAAAGGCCGTTTACAAACCCCTGAGGAGTTTGGTAATATGGTGATACGAGCAAACGACGATGGGCAAATTTTGTACTTGAAAGATGTTGCCGATATTGAATTAGGTCGGTTGACCTATGGGTTTAAAAATTTCCAGAACGGGCATAATGCGGTAAGTGCGATGGTCTATCAGGCTGCCGGATCCAATGCCACTGCAATTATCGGCGATATTACAAATTTGTTGGAAGATATAAAGAAAGACCTTCCCCCCGGAATGGAAATCGAAACGACTTTGAATGCTAACGACTTCCTGTTTGCTTCGATTCACGAGGTAATCAAGACCCTTATCGAAGCCTTTATTTTGGTGTTCTTTGTAGTGTATGTCTTCTTGCAAGATTTCCGTTCGACGTTGATTCCCGCTATCGCTATTCCGGTGTCGTTGATCGGTACGTTCTTTGCCTTGTATTTGATGGGATTTAGTTTGAACTTGTTGACTCTTTGTGCATTGGTTCTTGCCATTGCGATTGTGGTCGATGATGCCATAGTGGTCGTCGAGGGAGTCCATGCTAAGTTGGATCAAGGATATAAGTCACCCCGTAAAGCATCTATCGATGCCATGCGCGAGCTTTCTGGCGCTATCATTTCGATTACGTTGGTGATGATGTCGGTGTTTATTCCGGTAAGTTTCATGCCGGGAACTTCGGGAACATTCTATCGGCAGTTCGGTCTCACGATGGCATTTGCCATTGGTTTCTCGGCGATCAACGCATTGACGCTGAGTCCGGCTTTGTGTGCTATTTTATTGAACCCTCACAATAAAGACGGACATGAAAATAAAAAAACATCGTTTATCGATCGTTTTCATATAGCGTTTAATGCAGCATACAACACGATGCTCTCCAAATATAAAAATGGGGTTACCCATTTTGTCCATCATAAAAAACTTTCGTTTGCGGGAGTTATCGTAGGAGTTATTGTCTTGGTTATTTTAATGAACATTACTCCTACGGGGCTTGTTCCGAATGAAGATACAGGTACGATAATGATTACAGCCGATTTGCAGCCGGGAACTTCTCAGGAACGTACGGAGAAAATTCTTATGGAGGTAGATAGTATTATCGCTACTCATCCGGCGGTAAAAAGTCGTACACAAATTTTAGGATTCAGTTTTATCGGTGGACAAGGGAATACCTATGGCTCTTTTATCGTGAAATTGAAAAATTGGGACGAACGTACCGGAAAAGGTATGGATGCCAATTCTGTAATCGGGACTCTTTATATGAAGTTCGCTACGGAAATAAAGGATGCCCGTGTATTGTGTTTTGCTCCGCCTATGATTCCGGGGTACAGTATCAGTAATGGTTTCGAGTTGAACTTGCAGGACAAGACCGGTGGTTCGCTGGATCATTTTTATGAAGTCGCTCAAAATTTCTTAGCTGAGCTGATGAAGCGACCGGAGATAGCGATGGCCTCGACGACATTTAATCCTTCGTTCCCGCAGTATATGGTCGATGTCGATGTCGCCAAATGTAAACAGGCCGGTATTAGCCCGAGCGATGTGCTGGCGGCTCTACAAGGTTATTTGGGAGGTATGTACTCTTCTAACTTTAACCGTTTCGGTAAATTGTACCGTGTCATGATACAAGCAGAACCGAGTGCTCGGGCCAATCCCGAAAGTCTGAACAACATAAAAATTCGTAATGGTTCCGAGATGGCTCCGATTACCAATTTCATTACCTTGAAAAAGGTATATGGTCCCGATAATATCAAGCGTTTCAATATGTTTACGGCTATGACTATTAACGGTAATCCGGCTGACGGATATAGTTCTGGTGAAGCTATTAAAGCTATCGAGAAAGTCGCCGCCGAAACATTGCCGGTAGGTTATGGATATGAGTTCTCGGGTATGACCCGTGAAGAGCAGGGTTCGAGCAGTGGTACGACAGCTATTATCTTTATGTTGTGCTTGGTATTTGTTTACCTGTTGTTAAGTGCTCAATACGAAAGTTACATTTTGCCGCTTTCGGTAATCCTCTCGATACCGTTTGGATTGGCCGGTAGCTTTATATTTGCATTGATGATGGGAGTCGAGAATAATATCTATTTGCAAATCGCTTTGATTATGCTTATCGGTTTGTTGGCGAAGAATGCGATTCTTATCGTAGAGTTTGCGTTGGATCGTCGTCGTACGGGTATGCCTATTATCAATGCGGCCATCGATGGAGCGGCAGCTCGTCTGCGTCCTATCTTGATGACGTCATTGGCGATGGTTATCGGTTTGTTGCCTATGATGTTTGCCAGTGGAGTAGGTGCTAACGGTAACGGCACTCTGGGAGCCGGAGCCGTGGGAGGTATGCTCATCGGTATGATATGTCAGATATTTATTGTTCCGGCTTTGTTCGTTGTCTTCCAGATTATTCAAGAAAAGATTAAACCTCTTAAATGGAACGATCTTGATAATTCGGAGGTTATTTCGGAGATTGAACAATATTCCAAATAAATTTGAGGTAACTCTATAAAACAGAGAATATATGAAACGAATTCTTTTATATACCGTGTGTGGTTTGGCTATGCTCACTATGTTTAATAGCTGCCACATATATAATAAATATCATCGACCCGATGTCGATGTAGAAGGCTTGTTCCGAGATACTGTTGCGGCAGGCGATACCCTTGCGGCAGATTCCTTGAATATGGGGAATTTGCCGTGGGAAGAAGTCTTTACCGACACGATATTGCAGAATCTCATACGCATTGGATTAGAAAAAAATAGCGATCTGCAAAGTGCCATGTTACAAGTAGAAGCGGCTCAGGCTAGTTTCAATGCCGCTCGCTTGGCGTTTTTGCCAACGTTGAATTTGACTCCGCAAGGCGGTGTAAGTAGTTTTGATGGTAGCAAAGCCTCATGGACTTACAATGCGCCGGTTACGGCAAGTTGGGAGATCGATATATTTGGAAGAGTGCTGAATTCAAAACGCAATGCAAAAGCTGTATTAATGCAAAGCGAAGCGTATGAACAAGCGGTTCGTACACAGATTATCGCTACCATAGCTAATGGTTATTACACCTTGTTGATGCTCGATAAGCAACTCGCTGTTACGGAAGAGACCGCTTTGTTGTGGGAAAAGAGCGTGGAGACGATAAAAGCGATGAAGATTGGAGGCATGACAAATGAAGCTGCGGTAGCGCAAAGTGAAGCGAATAGCTATATGATTGCGGCTTCGATACCGGCTTTGCGGCAACAGATAAGAGAAGCGGAAAACAGTTTGTCCACATTGCTTTATCAAGCGCCTCAGTCGATCGAGAGAGGAACGTTTGAAGACCAGAAACTCCCCGAAATGTTACAAGTGGGAGTCCCGGTTCAATTACTTTCCAATCGTCCCGATGTACGGTCGGCAGAGCTCTCGTTGGCTGCGGCATATTATACTACGAATATAGCGCGGTCTGCCTTTTATCCCAACTTGGTAATTTCGGGATCTGCCGGATGGACCAACTCTGCCGGGAGCATGATCGTTAATCCCGGAAAAGTGTTGCTGTCTGCGGCTGCATCGTTGGTACAACCGATATTCAATCATGGCAGTAATGTCGCGAATCTGAAAGCTGCCAAAGCTCAGCAGAAGATGGCTGCTATTAATTTCCAGCAGACAATCCTTAATGCAGGAAAAGAGGTAAGCAATGCTCTTTATCAAATTCAAACGACAAAGGAAACTCTTGTAAATAGAAATCAGCAGGTTGCTTCTTTGGAAAGAGCTGTTGAAGCTACCGAGTCGTTGATGAAGCTGGGTACTTCGACCTATCTCGAAGTCCTTACGGCTCAACAGTCGTTGTTGAATGCCCAGTTGTCCCAGATTTCCGATTCGTATCAATGCATGGTCGCTGTCGTCAGTTTGTATCATGCCTTAGGCGGAGGACGGGAAATAGAGGAAAATACGAAGTAAAAATTAAAAATAATATACTATGATTAGTCCGTTAGCGTACGTCGATTCCAAAGCGGTGATTGGGAACAATGTGACGATTCACCCCTTTGCTTATATCGATAAAGATGTTGTCATTGGAGACAATTGTGTGATATATCCATACGCCAGTGTTTTGGCGGGAACTGTCATGGGAAAAAACAATCGGGTTTTTCAAGGTGCTATTTTGGGCGCCGAGCCGCAGGATTTCCATTATAAAGGCGATGCTACCCGGTTGTCTATCGGGGACGATAATATGATTCGAGAATATGTTATCATCAATAGAGCTACGACTCCCGAAGGAGAAACTGTCATTGGAAATAGAATTTGTCTGTTGAAAGGAACACGTATCGGACACGACTGCCGTGTGGACGACGATTGCATTTTAGGTATCGATTGCGACCTCTCGGGAGAGTGTCATATTC
>OJJV01000849.1_pt1 | contig 15785 bp, 10 predicted proteins | sample 1596391 | NCBI WGS metagenome assembly OJJV01 (sample SAMEA4350164, study PRJEB24818) | metagenome | biome: human; feature: gut; material: faeces | place: Denmark | collected 2013-09
CTGCACAAGAACGACTTTTACGGCCAGACGCAGCTCGCCAGCGTGACGGCACTGCTGGACGGCCGGCTGACGAGCGACGATCTCAACACGCTCTCCGTCCACACCGTGGACGCCAGCCGGAAATACGTCTATGCGCCCTACGAGCTGTGCAGCGCGGAAGCGGCGCTGCTCGACAGCGAGAATCTGGGCGACAGCACGCTCCTCTCCCGCGGCTTCCGCGGCCGGAACAGCTATACCTACACGGCTCTGCCGAATCAGGTGAAGCGGTATACGGAGCTGGTGAGCTTCCTGCGGATGGACGCGGAGACGCCTTCGGACGAGCTCTCGTCGTATCTTGTGAGCGAGAGCCAGTACAACACCTTCGTGTATGACGCCTATACGGCGCTGCCGGAGAGCGTGGAGAGCTATCTCACGCAGGAGCTCGGCGAGCCGGAAACGGAAAACGGCCAGCACATGTCCTACCAGAAGGCCAAACAGCGGATTCTGGAGTATCTCACGGCCAATGCATCCTACACCGAGATGCCCAAGGAGACCCGGGACGACGGTGAGGACTTCCTGCGCTTCTTCCTGGAGAGCGGTGCCGGGTACTCGGTGCACTATGCCACGGCCGCAGCGCTGATGTTCCGGCATTACGGTATCCCGGCGCGCTATGTGGAGGGATATCTCATCTTCCCGGAGGACGTGGAGGGACAGCTGGAAAACGCGGTCCTGACCGTCCCGGAGGCGCACGCACACGCCTGGGTGGAGTTTTATCAGGACGGCATCGGATGGGTACCGTTTGAGGTGACGCCGCCGTACATCGACCGGATGGAGCAGCCGGATATCTTCCAGGGCTATGACACCGGCGAGAACGAATCGGACGGCGACGACAAGGCCTCCGAGGAAATGACGGAGGATAACTACATCCAGTCCGAAGAAAAGGAACGGCCGGATGTCCGCGAAACGGCAAAGACGGCGCTACTCTCGCTGCTGGGGCTGCTGTTGGCGGCGATCCTCTTCCTGCTGGCACGTTAGCTGAAAAAGCGGCGGGAGCTGCGGCAGCGGCTGGCCAGATTTGACGATGCGTCCGCGGCAGAGGGTATCTGCGCGATTTTCGCTTACTGCCGGGAGCTGCTCGGCGATATGGGCATAAAGAGCGGCGGCGCATCGGTCCATTCGCTGACGCCGCGCGTTGCAAAGCTCTGCGGCGAGGATACGGCAGCCCTCTACGGGGAATGCGCCGCGCTGTGGGAAGAAGCGGCGTTCAGCACGCACGAGATGAACGAAGAGCAGCGAGAGAAGCTCAAGCACCTGTGCGGCGCGTTTCTCACCAGCCTGAAGAAAAACACCAAATTCTTCCGGCGCCTGGTGCTGCGATTCTTTGTTGTGAGATATTAAGTAGAAAAAGCCGCCCGGCGGAGGACATTGTGTCCCCGTCCGGGCGGCTTTTTCCTCCGCTGTTGGAAACACAGCTTAGGGGTAATCCTGAGTAAGCTTTTGCGTCCAACTTAAAACTAACTTGCGACGAACTTGCAACTATTCAGTACAGCGTTTGCCGAACTGTTGGCGGAAAAAATTGATATGAGAAAACTGATTCCCGTGCGAATTGCAACTGTGCTCCTATCAAAAACTATAAGGTAATGATTCTATTTATCAAAGACAGATAACCATATATGGCGGGATGCAGAGAACATTGTCTTTTTCTATGAGGTTTCTCGGATGCACAATATAGCTGCCGCCGATTCGATTTTTGAATTTTTCCCGAAACCGGTGCAACGACTCTGTGGTATAGCGCATACCGGATTTTACTTCAATGGGATAGATTTTATATTTCGTTTTGCTGTTGTTGGAGATAATGAAGTCAATCTCAATGTCGTTTCGTTTTTTCTCTTCATTGTATTGCGTATAGAAAAACAACCGATGCCCGTTGGCAGTAAGCATCTGCGCAACGGCATTCTCAAACAGCATGCCTTCGTTGATTCCAAGCTTCCCAGCAAGAATCTGTTTATAGACTTCGTCCTCCAAAAGTTCGTTCTCGTCAAAAGCGTGGCTGACCAGCAATCCCGTATCACCCAAGTAGCACTTGATATAGGCATCCGATTCGCTGAGCGACAAACCAACATTCGGATCATTTGCTCTGCGGCATTCATTGGCCACCATGGAATCCGCCAACCAGAAAAATGTTTCCTCATACTGATCGGCCGTGGATCCTGCGACAATGCGATTGAAAACAACGCGCTTTTCGTGCCGCGAAAGAAGCCCCGGAATCTGGTCAAATATGGCCAACACCTTGGAACGATACTGTGCACGGATCTTCATGATATCGTTCCGGTAAAGCTCCAGAATATCCCGCTTTTCCTGATCGGCTTTTCCGAAGTCCTTATGTCCTTCCAGAAAGGCAACCACACTCATCGGCATGCCGCCGACAAGCAGATACTGCCCCCATAGAAGCATTGCTTTGTTGTGCAGATTTCTTTCGAGTGGTTCCCTCTTATCAAAGCAGGAACGGATATAGCCTACCAACGGCTCTTCTTGTAGAGCCCAACAGAATTCCTCAAAGTCCAGCGGATACATTTTGATATGCCGCTCCTCCGATGGAATGACAATATCCTTTACATTCTCCTTAATGGAGATCAGCGAGCCGGTTTCGATATAGTCATAGCGCCCGTCTGCGACCAAGTATTTTATTGCTTCGCGCGCTTTCGGAAACATCTGGACTTCATCAAAGACAATGATACTCTCCCGCGGGTAGAGCGTAACGCCGTATTCTACCGACAACAGCATGAAGAATGTGTCCAAATCATTCAGATGCTCCAGGAAATATTCCTTAACTGTCTCGGTCGCGCGAGCAAAGTCGATCAGGATATAGCTCCTGTACTCATTTTTGGCAAACTCCTCTACCACGGTAGATTTGCCAATTCGGCGAGCGCCTTCTACAAGCAGAGCCTTCTTGCCACCGGTTTCCTTTTTCCATGTAAGAAATTTATCATAAATCTTCCGCCGGAAAAGCATATTCGATCACCTCTATTGTTACTATACAGCCGCAATCAATAAAACGCAAGATAAATAGTTCGTCAATTTCCTACAATACGCAGGTTTGTAATGCTGCCGATTTCCGAAAGAACGCGTTAAAATTTGCACAGCAGACTAGGTGTCATACCTCAAAGCGGAATATTAAGGGCAGATACAAGGATGCACGATAGTTATGTTTCTTTCTTCTTTGATGAAATACCGATAGATTTTTCTGAAATAGTCAGTATAGCTATTTCTAGTCCTTCTACTCTTACGAAAACCTTTATTCTTCCCGGCATACTGACATCATGCTGCTAAGGCTGCAACTATGGGTCTATAAAAATACTATATAGATTTTGCGTTCTTTATTCACGCCGCTGTTTTAGGGTATCATTTTACGACATTTTATGATATAATTCCCCTAGAAGGAGGGGAAAACGTATGGGAAAACTTATAAATAGTTCTGTTTATTCTTTAATCAAAGAAGAATACTCAGGGCGCAACATATCTGATGCCTTCATTTATCTTACAAAGGCAGTAATAAAGGCCAGAGAGTATCGACCATTTTCTGTTCAGGATATCTGTGATGACTTTACAAAGTACTGCGGTTTTTCAATTCCCTATCATCCAATGACGGTGATTGTTGGAATACTAAAAGGGCAGGGGTGTTTGTGGGAAACCTTTTCCAGCACATTTAATCCTGTCAGGGATATAATAGAAAAAGATATTTCGGACAACGCCATAGAAAAGGAACAGATTCAACTTGATCGGCTTATCGAAAGATACGTTATATTTTCAAAATCATCTGCCGGGATTGATATCACCAAAACGGACGCGGAGAGAATTATTGATGACTTTATAAGCGCAAACGGAACTGACTTATTACGTGGCGTCCAAGAATATAGTGTAATTGCTGACAGCGCATCCCTCCGCAGCTTTTATGCGTTTTACTCTTCACTCGAAAAGACAGATCCAAGCCTTGAATATATTAACTCTCTAATTGTCGGCAGAATTCTTACAGAGTTATTTATTAGTGGACAGGACCAAAGTGCTGGTGTAACTAGAAGTAATGCAACTGTCTATTTAGATACGTCTGTAGTGTTTGCTCTTTTGGGAGTAGATGAAATTGACCACTCCAATGTTTATAAAGATCTTGTGGCCGCTACTCAAAAAATGGGAATGAAAGTAAAAGTTTTTTGGCATACGTTTTTGGAGATTATTACACTTGTCCAAGGAAGCGAGGAGTGGATAGGGAATCCTAACTATGATCCATTTTGTGTTACGGCCTCAACTAGATTTTTCGTAAGTCATAATTATACTAAAGATGAAGTTGCCAATTATGCCGCTACGCTTGAAGCAAAACTAAAGAGTTATGAAATAGAAATTGATGATATGCCGTATCCTGCGACAAGTCCGAGGGGGGTTAATTCGGAACAGCGCTATTATGATTTAATTGTTGAAAGATATAAGGAACGATCACAGTTCTTTGACGAGGAGCTGAAACAGAAAACGATTGATAAAGATGCTAGATCCCTTTATTTTGTTGATCATTTGAACGCTGGCAATCGTGCCCCTTACTTGCGCGCGGTTTCACATATTTTCATCACCAGAAACAATGCATTGGCATCAATCGCAAAAGATTTTGTTCAACAAAATACATCTGAAATTCCTGACTGTGTGAATGATATATACTGGGGAACACTTATTTGGCTGAATAATCCGCAGAAATTATTATCAGCCACAAGAGTGAGAGTTGCCGCGAATGCGTATGCTGCTTTTTTACCATCAACGCAATTAAAAAGGAAGCTGGTTGAATCGGCGGAAACACTTGTAGAAAATGAAACAATAACTCCAGAAGAAGCTTATTTCCTGAAGTCTAGTATTTTAGCACAACGCCTTCTTATGGAAATGACAAAAGGGGATGCGAACTATTTCACAGAGAAAACTCCAATAGATATTTTGGCAAAAATAAAAGACGATGCGAAACGCCAGGGCCGCCTAGAAGAACGCGAAATAGCACAAAAAGAAGTATATGCTATGCAAAAGAAATATGATGCGTTGTCAGCAGAAATGAACCAGAATAAATTGCACTATGAAAAAGCACTTTCGGAATTGAACAAAATGGTTCAAGACGCTGATAAACGGGAAAAGCTACGAGATATACGAGAACTAAAACAAAAACATAGCGAAATTATTGAAGCGTTATCGACGCAAGAAACTGCAAAGATGCTTGCTGAAAAAAAGTATAAACATACTACTGCTTTTGTCACAGCTTTATTCCTTTTACTAACTGCGGCTTCTATACCAATAACTGTGTGGCTATTTCGCTATGGAAACGAGCGAGGGAAGGACTATTTGAATGTAATATCAATTATTATAAATATACTTCTTTTTTGCTTCACAATTGCGTTTCATGTGCTCGCTGGAAAACCAGTAGATGCCCAGAATCTGATCTCAAAAGGTCTGCTTAGAATTAAAGAGAAAAAATATGAAAAATATGGATACGATGAATCCGAAGTAAAGCAACTAAACACCGAATTGAGTCTCGTTAAGGAAAAGTTGATATCTTTGCAGGCACATTCATTAAACGAGGATTTTGCATGTGTATAACTTTCACACATATGGTATGACCTCAAACGAGAAAGAAGCTGGTTCGCATGAACCAGCTTCTTTCTCGTTTGAGGGCGTTCAATTATAAATAACCAAGTTCAGACCGAAGATAATCTTCGTGCCCGGTAGAAGCATAGTAGTCGCCCATCCTTTTTAGGAAGCAAGCAGTAATTGGGTAGTCGACTTCATACCCTTTTGCTTTCCGCTTATATTCATCAGCCAGCTGCTTCTGATCGCTGCCATCATGTATTTCTCTGCAGCCGAGAGAATTGATTTTTCCGCTGAATACCGCATCCACGATTTCGGAAAGATGAAGCTCTTCTAATACTCTTCTCGTAAACACATGTGGTGAAATACCATCCGAGTCAGTTTTTGCTCTTCCGAGAACCTCTCCGGCAAAATGGATTGATAAGATGTCATGATCTTTAATCAATGTAGAAAAGAAATTTTTAAAAAGAGTATAGTCCAAGTAAGCTTGCTCCGGGAGTTGATACTTCCATTTTAGACGGATACTACTTTGCGTTTTCTTCGATGACTCTGAACGGAGACGATCGGGGGTGTTGAAAAAGTAAATGCAAACTGCTTTTGAGAGTTCAGAGGTGAGCCGCTTGGAAAAAAGCATGTAGCAAAGTTCCGCCCACTCCGGACTATAATGTTTTTCCTCAACATTTTGAATTATCTCGTTGATAAAGTCGCTCTCATGGTAATTCGGCTCGGGCTTTTCGTGGCATTTCAATATAACAGAGAGAACTTCCGTGATTTTGGCGATGTCCAACTCGGAGGCCGTTATCGATAACTCATAGCAATAAGGCAACAGGCCTTCCGGGTTGTATTTTAATAATGCAAGAAATCTGTACTCATCTTGGTTACTCATGTCCATTTGTTGGTGACTCCAATATGCAGCTTCACGTTCAGGAGAACCAAGCCAGTCATAAGAGTCTGTTCTTGCGATTCCGTGCAGAAGCTGCAATTGAACGTCTTCTGGAAAGCTCTGAAAGACTAAGTCTGCAGTTAGTTTATCTGCACAGTTAATAAAAGAACACAGTATGTTTTGCTTTCCGGCCTTAACGAGTTCACCGGCCATATATACAGCATCCGTTGAGGATAACGCTTTGGCAAAGATAGCTCCCCATTGGTAGCTATGGTCTATAAAGTGAACAAGTCGAGAGACTTTTTCGATGCCATTTTGCTCAACAAGCAGTTTTAGCATTTGAACCCTGTATTCATCAGCTATCTTCCGTACTTCCAAGGGGTTTTCTTCCAAAAGGCATTCGTCAATCGGGCACCAAAGATATTCATGGAACAAATACGCAACAGATAAAACGGGATCAGAAGAAGAGGTTTTTTCAAGCCAACGGGGAAAAATCTCTTCGTATTTTACAAAATACTCAACGTTGCATTCTTTTGAACGGAATATTGTTTTCCGAATACTAAAATTCAGGTTAGCCAAAGCAACATCATTAAAGACATCGGGAGAAAAGCGATCTGCTAGTAAGCAAAGAAACTCCGGATAATACTTTGAGTAATTCCCTAGGATCTTCCCAACAACCAGTTCCTTACTGTTGGCAATAGCTGTACTAAATGCCGTTTCGCTAATCATCTGAAGTGCATTAAAGTACGCTGGATAAGGAACGGCTTCCTCGAAAACTTTTTTGATACCAATATAGCGGCCATAGTATACACTCCTCTGCTCTAACGCCTCTGTAAACAGCAAAAGGCCAAGTTCTGGTACTTGAGTAATATATTTTTTAAACAGAGCAGTTTTCTGGGACAGTACCAATGCGCCGCGATTGTAGGCAAGAAACAACGTGTTGAGAAGGGCTCCCTTGACGGAATTGTATGCCTCGGATTCCTGCTTTAAGCAGGTGAGAAGGTTAAACAGGGTATTACACGCATTAACAGATGTTTCATCATGTTGCGTCAACTCTTCCAAAGTGTTTATCACATTTGTGCACTTGCTAGAATACAATTCTTCTGTAAAGAAAGCCAGCAAAGGCTTTTGATTCTTCTCCAATCCAGCCTGAATAAAGCAAAACACGGCTTCTGGTGCAGCCATTGCCAAGAAAAGCAAATTAGGGAAAACCAATTGTGATGCTTTTGCTAAGTAGGCATAGTCGAGAATCGATTTAACAGCGTCGGCAATTTTGTCATTTTCATTCTCCGACTCCGAGAAAAATACATAGTTTAATATAAGACTGTGGAATATCGTATCTGCATAACGTTTCCCTTCCATCGTATAGACATCGGGCGCATCATTTAATAATATAGATAAAACAGCGGCGTTAAGTCTGTCAAATGCCAAATCTGATGTGTGAATATTTAGTATTGTAAACGTGCTTTCAAAGTCGATAACGCTGTAATACTCGCCTACTCTTTTTATGGGAGAGTCTTCCAGCCGAAGAAGTTCGTTGTATTTGTTCTCAATTACCGTATAGGATGTTCCTGACAATTGCTCTACCAACTTTCTGTCACGGACGGGATGAAAAGACCTCAAAAAGGTAATTGGGATAAGGAGGTGAAGACTGTCTAAATTCGCCCAGTCCGGTCTGTCCTCGTTGGTGCACCCCGGTATTTTGCGAATAAGGGCTCTCATGTTTCCGCGAGTAGTTGTATATAATGCATCCGCTTCGGCATTGTCAAGCCCCATAGACTTAAACGCGCGCAAAAAATGACTTTTAGGCAAAAGATTCAGGTTAATATTTCCCTCAATGCAGGTGGACTCTTTATTAAAACATATAATTACAGTATTTCCGTTTGTGATAATATCGTCCGTGCAGGAGTAGTTTAATAAAAAAACTTTCCCGCACAATTGCGAAGATAATTGGAAAAAAGATTTGGAGTCGTTAACCACAATGCAGCGTTCTCGCAAATCAGCGTTTTCCCGTAGCGCCGCCAAAGCGAAACCGTACGACTCAATACGGGTTTCGGCTTTTATACGAATAATAGTATCCGGACTGCATAGGCCATATAGTACTTGAACACCGTTTTCTCGTTTATCTAGAAACATCAAGGATGAAAGCGGCGGGTTCGTCTTGCCCGAAAAATGATTCCATGAGGAGGAGACGGTCTCAAAATCGGGACGCGACTGACGAAAGAGGCACTCATAAAGCCAAGCATAAACGGCAGGCTCGCTGTTGCTCCAGTCCGCCAATACAACGCCGTCATAAACGCGTACTCTTTTCCAATCTGTTTTTTCTTGCTCCCACTCCTTGATGGAAATTGACTGCACAGCCCAGACTCTGGGTGTAACAAGGTAAAACGTTGCTTTGGCCTTATCGATGCCAAGCGGATCCTCGGTTCGCTTTTTGTAATCATCATTTATTTTTGACAGGACATTAGAATTTGTTCCAAATTCCCAGACGCTGATGCCGCTATCAACATTAGCAGAATCGTTGGAGCATTCGATGATCCCATCAAAACCAGGAGCCCAGATATCATCAGAATAAGGAATACGTATCCCGTTCAAAGATGGTTGGCTACAAATAATAAGCCGCTTTATTAATTCAGGTAACAGAGCCTGAAATTCTCTGGGATGCGTTTCGCAGTAGTTTTGAAGCTGAGTTGCGGTTAACAGTTCCATTTTCGGACTCCTCCCATTTTGTCAACTTATCGGATTTATTTTACCTTTTTTCTTTCATTTCTGCAATCTAACAATCCGATAACACCCAGCCATTCACGAAGGAATCTATCTATAAATAGAGTGAAGCCAGATTTGACAACCGACGACATATAACGCCGGAGAGCCCAAAGCAGGGCTCTCCGGATTTAGTATGCCGGTAAGCCGTACCCGAAGATGCAGGTATCGCCTACATAGTAACGTCCCTGGGCGCAGTCATCGTTCATGCTGCCCTCGATGGTATACACCAGACCGCCCTCGCATCTTTCAACGATACCCACATGATCCGGGCGTCTTTCCGTTCGCTGACGCCGCGCGTTGAGGAGCTCTGCAGCGAGGGCACGACAGCGCTCTACGGGTAATGCGCTGCGCTGTGGGAAGAAGCGGCGTTCAGCACACACGAGATGATCGAAGAGCAGCGAGAGAAGCTCAAGAACCTCAAGAACCTGTGCGACGCGCTTCTCACCAGCCTGAAAAAACGCCAAATTCTTCCGGCGTCTGGTGCTGCGATTCTTCGTTGTGAGATATTAAAATTAAATAGAGAAAGCCGCCTGGCGGAGGACATTGCGTCCCCGTCCGGACGGCTTTCCTATCACTTATCAGCAACTGTAAATATCCCTCGCGGGCAATTTAGAGCAGATCTATGCATACAACTTGCGACCAACTTAAAACTAACTTGCAACGAATTTGCAACCATTTCAGCAAGTCGTTCACCGAGCGTTTGGCAAAACGCAGAATAAATATCATTCTGTTTTCTGACAATACGCATGTTTAACGTGCCACCTTTCGCTGAGATAACGCATAGTCCGCAGCAATCTGGCGTCATATAAGAGTAATTTTACTCTCCCATTTCTTCCAAATAATCCTGCTGCCATTTCCAGCTGCTATAGATTTTACAGTTTCCAGTAAAAGCTTCCTTGCCATGCTTCCTTATGCATTCTTTTGCAGCGGCACATATACGCCTGCACAACTTAGGGATAGCATTCTGACTCGCAAAAACGGCCGTTATATGTGGAGATTCCCCATCGATATATACCTCGGAACACGTTATTTATAGAACCTATTTTTGCGGAGTTTGACTTCTATTGGCTATAGTTTCTTTTAAACTATCTAGGAACAGGTTAAGAATCTTTTCTTTCTCCTCCTGGGGATATGATTCTGGATCCAGGTCTGCAACAACTTTTCCAAAACCGTCAACAACCGCTTTCACAAATAATCCTGTTTGCGCATAATCGAGATCCTCTTTTGTAACTTTGCTAATTTCTATTAGTTCAGATTTTTCTCTATTGAGGAGTTTCAAAATGTCAAGAAACATACCTGCAATGGAATTTGTTGTAAAAAAGAAAGAACAATACAATACGCTTTGAGTAAAAACGCTATCTGGCTGCGCTTTGAGGTATATTTGTATTGTAGAGAAAAGAAGCAAAAAAAGATTAACAGTTAAAAAGATAACGCTCGAAAAAGTGGACTCAATTTCCTGTAAAAAGGATTCTTTTCTCAGTAAAAACCTGCATTTTTGGAGTGGATTTGTTGAATCAAGTTCCTCGGGCTGGATCCGTTTCAAGTATGCAATCACAATACCGTCCCAAACCAGGAAAATCGCCAAAGCCAGTCCCCAAATTGTCCACTGCAAAGATAAGATGTCATACACCGTATTAACATCCCATGCGGGCTTTCCTTTGGCTGAAAACAATGCAAGGACAAGCAAAAACCAGCCAATAAATAGCTTGGGAAAATTTCTTGAAAGCCAAAAAGAGAATCTTGATTTGCAAACCCGTCTTGCATTTCGGACAATCAAAACAGACAATACAACGGCAAAGAAACCACAGAGCCCAGCAAAACATCTCACCCAAAGTGGTGTAGATATATCTGTAAAATTACTGATGAATACAAACACAGCGCCGATAGAAATGAATGCAAAAACAAGAGAACCCAAAAATGCGCAGATAAATAATCCAAATGCTTTGCACTTTTTCATGTTTATCTTTCCTCCAAAGTCCCACGAACCAGTATCGGGCAAATATCCTTATGCATCTCTTTTAAAGATAGCTGACTACAAATAATATTACTATTTTGACAGTATCATGTTACATCTGCTCCAAGTTTCATTCTTATAAATTTATCGGATTTATTTTACCTTTTTTCTTTCATTTCTGCAATCTAACAATTCGATAACATCCCGCCTTCCACGAAGGGAACTATCCATAATAGAGTAAAACCGGATTTAGTAACCGACGACATATAATAACAGGAGAGCCGTAGAATCCGGCTCTCCGGATTTTTAGTATACCGGCAAACCGTACCCGAAAATACAGGTATCGCCTACATAGTAACGTCCCTGGGCGCAGTCGTCGTTGACGTTGCCCTCAATGGTGTATACCAAACCGCCCTCGCATTTTTCAACGATGCCCACATGATCCGGATACCCATCCGGCTCCCAGTCGAAAAAGATGATGTCGCCGGGACTCGGCTCGGCAGAGCCGTCTGCCCATCCGGCGTTATCCTTGAACCAGTTCGCGCCCCAGACGCAGTTTTCAAACTTCGGAATGGCTCCGGCGTCGATCAACCCAGCCTGATCCGCACACCAGCTCACAAACATGGCGCACCATTCGGCACGTTCACTCAGCCCCCACCAGCTCCAGTAGGGCTCACCGCCCACATTGCCGATCTGTGTCAGCGCTATTTCCACGATGGCCTGATTGCCTTCCGCAGTAAAGGCTCGTCCAAATGGATAGTAACGCAGCACATGCGCCGGGTATTGCTTGTCGCCATATCCGCTCCAGCCGAGCTGCGCGGCCATATTGTTGGAAAACTCTATCGCCGCGATGGCCGAGTATCCGCCGTAATTTTCTCGTGCCCAGGGGATAAACCCGTTGCCGAAATTGTAGCCCTGCAGAGCCAGCTTAATATTCTCCATATCGACAGGGCTTTCCACTTCGGCCTGCTGCAGGCTGTCCGCGACGGTCTGGACGCCTACATCAATGGAGTATTCCGGATCGGTAATGGCATTGGGAGTTCGTGGGTAACGGGTGTTATACCCGCTTTCGGACGCCTGCATGGGATCGAGCCCCTGCCCGCCGCTCTCCTGCATCATGATCGCCTTGATAAGCTCGACATATTCCCCTATGCCGTGTTGATTGGCATACACGCGGATGATGGGCGTATAGGCCTCCACCTCCTCGCTCACCGGCACATATGACGTTCGTCCGCTTTCGCTTCCGAAGAGCGAGAGGGCAGCGCCGAGCAGTACAACAACTAGGACAATGGTGATGGCAATCCAACTCCCCGCGAGGATCGCGTTGACGAGCGCCTTCGTCGCGGCGAGGATTGCCTGAACCGCTTTCGACGCCGCAGCCGCGGCCTTCTTCACGGTCTCAACGGAACTCTTCGCCGCAGCCCTCATTCTCTGCACGGACGTATTTGCTGTTTTAACCGTAACGCCGGGATTGGCCGGAACAGCACACACCGTCCGCTGGGCCGTTCGGACAGACCGGCTAACGGGTTTCACCGCCCGATCGGCGGTTTTTATTGACCGGCTCTGATTTCCCCGTACAGTTGGTTTTCTCGCTTCGTCGGAATATTTCCGAGTGCGAAGCCCCATACGTTTGTGTTCTTCGCGTTTGAATCGCGCCCCAGCCGCTTCCGGCCGGGGCGTTTCTGTAAATGTAGACGGTCGCCTATCAGAGAAAGGTCTCGTGTGGGATCGTGCAGACTGCTGAACGGCTTTCCGCCCCTGCTTATCAAACTCCTGCGCTGTACGGGATGCAGCGGTTTCTGCAAGGCTGGTCACCTCATCCGCCGCGTATTTCTCCGGACTGTCCTCCGCAGAAGAAGCGCCGCGCTGCGCCTCGTCCTTTGTTCGGATAAAAGCATCCTTCATGCGCTCGGCAGCCACGGCGGACTTGTCTATGGCCTTTATCGTCCCTATAACGGCATCGCGTGTCTTGATGTCAGCCATCGCGTCCCACTCCGAACACACCCTCGCCGGGCCGCGTTGTCATCAGCTTGTAGAGTTCGGTGTCTTTGGGGAATCGGTTGATAAACGGAACCAACGCCCGGCCATAGCGGATTAGGCCGCAGCCGGCATCCGCGTTGGTAACATAGCTCATCTGCTCGTTGGAGATGTTCAGGAGCTTTGCCAGCTTCTCCCGGTCCTTCGCCGCCTGATTGAGCATAACCACAAACTCGGAGTTGGACACCATCGTGCTGGCCTGCACAGAGTTCAGCAGATAGTAGGGTAGGGTAAAGGCGCCTTGCCGCCGTTGGCGGTAGGTTTCCTACACCCTCCCTCGGAACCGGACTTACTCCTCTCGAAGTATCCGGCTCCCCATTAGTAATTAACGTATTGATTAGTGTCTGTGTATTCTTTCATGGCACTTGCTACAAACAACAAGCGTTTTCCGCCGCTTCTTTTTCATCACGGTTTCCCAATCAGAATTACCCAATTCGTTTAAGTTCCGTATAACGTGAACCTCATACAAATCGGCTTCTTTACACCCACATAGTTCACAAACTCTGGCATTGAGCCGTTGTCTAATAGTGGTTTTCCAGCTGAATTTCTTTCTCTGATAAATGATGTCACTCGCTTCGCCACGCTTACAATCTGCGATTTTAACAGGGCGAACACGTTTTGTTCCTGCTTTAGTTTCATAAGGGACAGACCATGTTTTCCCGTCTTTATACTGGCGAATGATTTTGCGGATACTGGTTTTGTGCTTATTAGCAATCGTCTTTAAGCAACTGTACTCCATAAGATAGCAGAAGTAGTCCAGCGTGTGATAATCACAAGCCAGATTGTAATAGTTGCATAATCCTCTTGCTTCGGCATTGTACTGTTCCACAATCTCATAATCCGCAAGGTTGAGAAGTCCGGCTCGGTGTATCGGCTGAAACTCCCCGTTTTCCTTTTGGCGAATGACTTTCTTTGCAAACATGAATTTCTCAATCTTTTCCGTATGGGGAACAGACAGGGCAACTTTCATGTGCAGGGTACGGGATTTTCTCCACGTTCCGTTTTTCATTCTGTGACCTTTGACTTCCTGATTTCTGCGGACGCAAATATCATATCCAATGAAACGGACTTTTTCGGAGCTGTGCGTTATCAGCGTCTTTTCCTCGCTTAGAGTTAATTTCAGCTCTGTGCTTAGAAATTCAGCGATTTCGGCTTTCAAGTCCTCACATTCCGCTTTTGTGCCGCACACACCTGCCAGCCAATCGTCCGCATAACGGACAAAAGTGAACTTCTTGTTGTCGGCAGGTTTGCAGGGCAGATTTCTCATAGCTTCCTTCTGTGCCCTATGCTGGTCAATCAGTTCTTGTCTTGCCGCTTCATCAGCGGTATGGTCAATCCAATAAGACAGTCTTTTTAATTCTTTGCTTGCCGCATGATATTCCGGTGTCTGATATGCAGACCTCGGCTTATCAAAGCGTTCTGCGATTTCCCGAAACTTCTTGTCCAGCTCATTCAGATAGATATTTGCAAGTATTGGAGAACAGATACCACCCTGCGGGGAACCGCTGTAAGTGGCGTTGTATTTCCAATTCTCGATATACCCAGCTTTCAAAAACTGGCGAATGATGTTCAGAAAACGACTGTCCTTGATTTTCCTGCTCAAAATCTCAATCAATTTTTCGTGATTGATGTTATCAAAACAACCTTGTATATCGCCCTCGATAAACCAGACCACGCCTGTGAAGTCAGAAGAAATCTGACGGAGTGCGGTATGACAGCTTTTACCCGGTCTGAAACCGTGGGAGTGGCTGTCAAAGACAGGTTCATAGATAGCTTCTAAAATCATTCTGACAACTTCTTGCAGGAGCTTGTCATGGAAAGACGGGATACCCAGCGGACGGAGCTTTCCGTTTTTCTTTGGAATATACTCACGCCTTACAGGATTGGCTTTGTAGGTTCCGTCCTTTAGTGACTGGATTAACTCTTTTACATAGAAGTCACTGAAACCGTCTGCGGTATCGTTGTCGATACCCTGTGTTGTTGCACCTTTGTTTGCATAAAGTTTCTGATAGGCGGCGTAGTAAATATCTTCACGAAGTAAGTATCTGTAAAGTCTTGTGAATACGCCGTCTTTGTGTTCGCTGGAACACTTTTCAATACGCTCTAAAATTTCAGATGTTGGTTTCATTGAGGTTTCTCCTCCCTTTCATTCTTACATTTTAGATGTTACTAACTGGCTCCCTTCGCCATGTAAGGGTCGTTATCCCTCTCGGACTACTATGGAGCCTCCGTTACCATATCCGGCAAATGAGCCAGACTTAGGCAATCCCCAGTTAGCACTGTGCATAGGTTAGTGAAGATTGTCGGATATGCTTTCGGTTCGTTGTGACGTGTTCTCACGCCTGTTTCATAACGTGTTGGCAGTTGTCCCGCCGTGAAAGATGACGTGACAGCGTTATGACATGGGTTTCAGGACTTTTCCCACACCTGCAAAAAACAGGAACTGGAACCTTACATTCGATAAACCCAATCTTATCCTCATATCTTCTTAACATTAGAAAACAGTCGCACCTAAGTCCCTGTCCCTTATACACAACTTATCGAGGCAAAGAAAAA
>OJJV01000873.1_pt1 | contig 15368 bp, 10 predicted proteins | sample 1596391 | NCBI WGS metagenome assembly OJJV01 (sample SAMEA4350164, study PRJEB24818) | metagenome | biome: human; feature: gut; material: faeces | place: Denmark | collected 2013-09
CCTTTACATTATAGATATATGCCACTTCATCGCACTTTTCACGTTTTGGACAGTTTTCGCAGTCTTTTAAAATCTTTTCAGGCAGAGCTTCAATAACAGTTTTCTGGAAGCCTACTTTTGAGAAGAATTCAGGACTTCTAGTAAGTACAAAGACTCTTTGAATGAACATCTTTGATGCTCTCTTTAAGAGGTAGTTTACAATCGCCCTGCCCTGTCCCTGTCGCTGAATTACAGGTGATACACCTAATGAGCGTATTTCAGCTAAACCTGAGTCATAAACATATAAACAGGCACAGCCTACTACCTTGTCATCCTTGACGCAGACAGCAAAGGTCTGAATACCACGGATGATGTCATTTCTTTTACGAGGAAGATTCTGTCCCTGCTTTGCCCAGTACTCAATCATATCCATAAGAGAGTCAACATCAGCTAAGGTTGCCTGTCTTACGGTGAAGTTTGCTTTTTCCTGTTTTAAGAACACCTGATTTACAGTAACTAATGCTTCATTAACCTTAGTCAGATCCTCTTTTGACATTAACTTCTTGTCATAAAGATCAACTACCTTGTCATAAAGCTCTTCTAATGTGTTCTGTTTGATTTCATCTAATAATACAAATGATGATGAATTCTGATTTATAGGTGGCATATAGATGTGTCTCCACGATTTATTTAATCTGACTTAGCCTTTTAATATATAAATGCCTGTTAATAGTTTTTACTATGCTTTAAAGCCCGCAGTACATATTAAGATTTCTTATTTTTAAATCTGACAATGTTTGTTTATAAAAGTTTGTTTATAAAAGTTCTTTTCTAAAACATTGTCTTTTATGTACTGCAAAAGCTATTAGACATTGAATACTGTGCCAAGCCGAGACCGGGAGATTAGATTTTTAGCAAGATTTGGATCTTTGAATGAGGCAATGTATACAGGCTTTTTGATAAGCTTGGTTGCATCAATTGCACTCTTTACTTTAACTGTCATGCCACCTGAGATAGTGCCATCAGCAATTAAAGCATTAACTTTATTCTCATCAAGCTCATCAATGAGCTTGCCTTCTTTATCAAGGACACCTGGTACATCTGAAATGTAATACAGTGGAGCATTTAATACTCTTGCAATAGCAAGTGCTGCATCATCTGCATTTACATTGTACAGATCACCGTTATCATCATGTGCTAAAGATGCGATGATTGGTGTATATCCGTTTTCAAGAAGTAAAGTAAGGTACTTCTTATCATTAGGTTCAACGGCGCCTACCATGCCTAAATCCTTTGATAACTGTCTTACAGTGATGGTCTTACCATCACTTGCTAACATACCTAAAGCATTCAGACCGTTTTTAATAGCTAATGCCTGTAAACCTTTGTTGCACATACCAGCTAATGCTGCGCTGATATATGGCATCTGTTCACGAGGACTTACTCTTAAACCGTTCTTCTTTTTAACCTCAAGATTTAAAGCTTTAAACAAAGCATCAACCTCAACGCCACCTCCATGAACAACTACTAATTTCTGTCCACGGCAGGCAGTGAAAAGTTTAGACAGTTCTTCAACACCGCCTAATGCTTTGCCACTTAACTTTACAACTACTGCGTTATCTAACATATGAGGTACAAACTATTCCTGAAATAGCCTTAAATTGTGATTCCGCCTGAATATGCAGGACGTAGATTGATTATACATACGCTTTAATTTAATTTTCAAGAAAAGATTGGATTGAGTTGAAAATCACTGATTTGGTGCTAAGAATGGATAGGTGACTATAGCTTGGTATTGAGATTGGCTATTAAAATTGGGAGATGAAAATGGTTGTTGCGAGGCTCTAGTGAAAACTACGTCACTATATTTGGGGCGCGAGCTTGGTTAGGAATTGTTTTTTGAGGGATCTACTGATAAATATGACTCTAGAATTAGGTGTCGCTCCTAGTTATGAATTGTTATTGAGTTGTCTTTGTAAGATAAGAAATTGGTATTAGTCATTAAGTCGGTAACTGTAGGAGGCTTTAATTGATTTTGGCTATTAAGGATCTCTTTGCATGAGTCTGTAATTGATTTGGACTACTGAATTTTACCTTTCCTAGTAGAGTACATTTTGAGAGAAGTTTTTGAACTTAGCTACGCTATGAGGTTAGGTTGTTCTCAACAAAGTTTATAAACAGCTCCTTAAACTCACTTTCCATACCTTTGAAATTATGATCAGCACCTTCTACTATCTTAAGGTTAATTGATGACTGAGATTTTACGTTATCAAGTAATGGTAGAAATCTGTAGGTAGGATCATTTGATCCGAATACAAAGTTAAAGCAAGCATCTTTCTTAGCTTCAAGCGATCTCTTTATCTTTGGAAGTGAAATTGTAAAAGGTGGATTTATAAGTAGTAGCTTTTGAAGATCGTAAATATCAGGAGATTGCTCAACAGCAGCTACAGCCCCTGATGAAACTCCTGCAAATAAAACTTGATAGTGGGTATTTATTGCTTTGAAGACAGACTGTAGCTCATCTTTAAGATCGATCTTAGAGAAGAGCTTATTTGAAGATACAGCGACAGTAAGACCATATTTTTCATTTATGGCTCTAGCTATATCTAGGTACTTATTGTTATAGCCATAATAGGTACTACCACTACCACCTTTGATAAAGAGCATGGTGGTAGAGCCTTTGACAATGGCTATTTGGTTGTTGATGAGCAGATCGAAAGTTATCAACGTTTTTATAATCTTCTTATCGAAGCAATAAAATATATTATTCAGAGGCTTCGTTTTTAACCACAATTATGCTCGAAGCCTTTTTTAAACTTAATTTTTTTCTCCAAATAGCTCATCTAACTTTTCTTTCAACTTGCCTTCTTTAGAGAACGGGGTAGCGTCCACTTTTCTGAAATTATGTTTTTCAATATTTACATCCTTATCAAAACCTAATAGAAAACTTGTAGCTATCCTATAAATTATTTCTGTAGGAGCTAATCCATATACCTGTTTTTCAAAAATATGTTTTAATCTGTCTTCTTTATTTGGAAATAGTTCTTTCATTCTCTTACTTTGATATATTCGTTTTACGATTTCTGCTATATATAATCCTGATTTCATATAGAGATCTATGAAAGTCTTGTCAGGCATATCAAAACAACCTGGATTTTCATCTTCAAGCATATCAACCATACGCTTTACTATATCTTTTGGGGTAAAAATTTGGTTTGTTTTTTGTGGAGGAATATAATCAAAAATATCCTCTACACTGTTTTCATCAAAGTAATCAGACAATTTCTTCTTTAATCTTAAAAACTCTTTTATAGAATCATCAAAAACTATCGGATTAAATAAATTTCCTTCAAAATTCTTTGGTTCTCCTGTTTCTATATCTATGTACTTTCCACCATCACGTAGCAACCTAAATTGATCTAGTGTAATACTGGTAACCTCAAGAAATACTTTATCTGGAACTTTTTGATCAAAGGTAGCTAAAGTAACAGAATCATCTCCATATGCCATCAAAAAAGAAGGAATTGTTCTTGAAAATCCTCTTAAATGATCTCTAATGCCATCAGATACCAAATTTTTTTCTCTTTCTTTTATAGCAGTCTCTGCTTCTCGTACAGTTTCTTGAGGAGCTTTTTTTACAAATTCGTCTAATTTTGAAGATATATCGGACTTAAAATCCTCATAGGCTTTATTTTGTTTCTTTTGAAATTCTTCCTCTATTTTTTCAGTAGACTGGTTAGTATTAAACCTGTCTTTTAAAGCATCAGCTTTCTCTTGTTCTATAATTTTTTGTTTTATATTGTAATCAGCTACAGCTTTATCAACGATTTCATCCTTCTGTTGGTTTAGATTTGCCTCTATTCTCTTGGAATCGGACTTTTTAAGATCATCTCCATATTTATTCTTAGCAGTATTTATAACATCATTAATGTAATTATTTGAAATATGCTCTTTCAACTTTTCACTATCAATTGATGTAGGAACATCTTCTTCAAATGAGTCTTCTTCAGATAACTGACTATCATCAATAGCATCTTGTAGATTATCTTCTGTAAAACCGTATACCTTCTTTCCAAACACGTCATTTGTCTGACCAATGACATATTTATCTGAAAGATTAACATTTCCATTTTCATCTACGTGAAGATCTTTCTTTACCTCTTCTGATAAATTTCCTTTATTCTTAGGCTCATCAACAGGCTCAAATTGTTCAATAATATCTATAATTTCTTTTGGAGCAGAGAAAATATTGTTGATATTTTGGAACAAAAAATTGCTCATGAAGCCTCGTCTAACAACTTCCATTGACTTGATTTTTCTTGGAATTGAAAGAACTTTTTCGGCATCAAGCTCAATTAGTTCACCGTTTTCATCCTCTCCTATTACAGGAAAGAAGTTCAGCAATTGTTTTATATTATTTTTTCTAGTGTCTGTATCTCCTGAACCAGCAGCAGTATTTACTGAAAGATCATTAGCAAATTCTTCAAATATAATTAAGGTTCGTGCAGGATCAAAATCAAATACATATGCATTCTCTTTTCGTTTAAAACTGTCACCTTTTTGGAAAAGACAAGGATTTTGCGCTCTAAACGCGGCCTGCATATACAAAGAAGGAGACTGGATATTACTTAGCATTAAAACACCAGTCCATTCAGGAATGGTCACTCCAGTAGTTAATTGTCCAACAGACAAAGTTATCGTTTTTTCATTATTTTTTATGGCATTTACAACTTTGTCATAGTTCTTCTTATTTTCAGAATCTAGGTCTGTTTTTCCATTACCGACAGCTAAAATAACTTTGTACTCACTGAAAACAGGGTGATTTTTTAATTTGTTTTCCAAAGCTTTTGCACTATCAACGCGATTAAGCAACCACAAGGTATGTTTTAATTCGTTACGCAATACCTCAGTTGAGAAAGGAAATTTTGTCTGACGTGTTAAAGCATCCAAAAATTTATCAACAGAACTGCTATGAATAAACTTACCCGTTGAATCAGTAGCAAAAAATTCGTTTAGATCAAAAGCATATTCAACAGTCTCACCTTCTATCTCAATTCCTTGTTTAAGCTCATCTTTAATGATCTCTGACATTTGATAGGTAAATAGATTTAGCTTTGGGAGATATTTATAAGGATTATCGTGCTCTGTATCATTCCATGTATTTTTTTTCAGTTGTTCATCTGCATATGTGTAGTTGTATATAGCTTCTGCTGGAAATTTATTATTTGCTAATGCCTTAAATGGAGTTCCTGATAAGAAAAGAGTGAATTTTCTATTAATTTTGTCAAAAGCCACGTCAGTTTTTAGTGTATCAACACCTTCGTGAGCTTCATCGATTACAAGTAAATCCCATCTTAATTCACTTACTTCTTTGAGCTTGTCATAGTTGCCTCCGAAATAAAGGCTTCCTTTTAAGTCTTGTAAACTCAAAAATTCGATACACTTTAGGTTATTTTTTCCTAAATTGGCAACGTAATCATTTCTAGAAACAACATAAGTTTTACCTTTAAGGGCATCAACCTCACTCACAAAAGCATAACCAGAAGGTGTACCCATAAAATTAACGTAATCGTCATACCAAGAATTTGCTATTGCAGGACGATTGGTAACAATCAAAACCGATTTTGCTTTTAAACGTTTAATCAGATCATATGTTGTCAGTGTCTTTCCAAATCTAGGTTTTGCATTCCATAAAAATTCAGGATCTTCAACCGAGGAAAAATATTTAATTGTTTTCTCTACAGCTTCATTCTGCTCACTTCTTAGAGAATACGGTAAAATCTCATTTAAAGAGTTTAATATTCCGTGGTTAGATTTGAATTCATAAAAAAGTTTTCGAGAACTGTTTCCATCAATTTTGAACCATTCATTATTCTTACCGAGTTGTTGCTCGACGCCATTTTTTCTTAGGTAAGAATGAAATTGTTTATCGGAAAAGCGTTGTGCCGATCCATCTTCAAAAACAGCCATACCTCTCCATTCTTCATGGTATTCAATATCCGCTGTATGAGTCTGCTGCTTTAGTCTATGTTCAACCTCCTGCTCTGTATAACCAATTTTTATCCAACCTTCATGGTAGGTAACACCTGGAGTTGTGTACGCATAAATCATGGGTACAACACTTTTTGTTGTATTTATACTTGGAGTATTCATTTATGACATCTCCTTAATATTACTTTCCACAAATTTAATCTCTTCTTCAGAGAATTCATATTTTTTATAAAGTTGCTTATCTATATCTGAAATTGGTTGTGTCCAATCAATGTCAGAATTATTTCTAAAATTTTGCAGAGGCACATAAGCCCAAGTGGATATTGCATTGTGTTGAGTTTTTTTCAGTATTCCTAGTAATACTCTTGCAAATTTAGATTTTATATATTTAAGCAAATTTTCAGCTTCAGTATACGAATCAAAATTACCTATACTTATAAATGTAGGAGTTGATGACATGAGAGGGGTACCTATGAGAGGGGTACCTATGAGAGGGGTACTTAAGACTTCTCCTATCGAACCACTTCCATTGGATTCTGGTACGAATACTTTGAATTTCTCTATATTATTGTGAGTTGGGTACCTTGGTGTCATAAATTCATTATGAATAAACATGACAGCTCTTTTTCCCTTTTTTAAACCGAGAATTTTATAATCATCTTCTGCTTTTTTATTGTCAAAAAAACCGCAATCACACAAAACATCCAAAGATGAAGACTTAAGTTCATATTCTTCGTTAGGACTCAATTTATCAACATTTGGATGTTTTTTTTGTATAGCAGATAATCTCTTATCGATTGACTCAGGATATTGTTCTTAATACTTATCTGTAAATTTTAGGTCAGAACGGCCACCATATATGATAGAAGGTAAATTAGATTTGGAATCTTTAACAAATTTCTGAGCAATGCTTCTTAAAGTGTTATCAGGAATAAATTCTTTAATTGCACCGAAGTTGTCTTTTGCACTTCTATAGACTATTGCGATTCCTCCTTTAATATCAGTTGAAGGAAATATTGCGGAAGAGTTTGGTTCAAAGTACTTGACTTTTAAATGCTCATCTTCAAGCATTTTTTTATTCCATTCTTTTGATGTTAAGCCAGAATTAAAAAGAAATCTTGCAGGAGAAATTAACAAAGATTTATCTGCTATTTCAGTAGCACTATCATAAAAGGCAGGATAGATAGGAGGTAGTCTATTATATGTATCATTATTATCTTGATAAGGAGGATTTCCTATTGCAAAATCAAACTTCATTTTATTGCTCATCCATTATGCTTCTATAAGTTATTTCTTTCTTATTATCCCAATCATATAATCTACATTCAATTTGTGTTGGAGATAAATCACTATCATCTTGGATATATTTAAAAAAGTTATCTAAAGGAAGTTCATTTAGCCCTTTATAAAAAGGAACTGAACCTGTTATTCCATCCATTTGCCATACATTCCAAACAATAATATTAGTTACAAATCTTAATTCTTTTTCTGTTGGATATCTATGAAACTTATCAAACATATAGTCCGCAAATGTAACTAATAGATTGATTCTGGCTATTAACAAATTATCACCTTGGAATTCATAACCATATACGCTTCTAAAAGCTATGTAAGACCAATGTTTCCAATTCTTCTCTGAATTGGTATTTTCTGAAACGATTCTTAACTTTCTATCTAAAATTCCAATTCGATTTTTTACAGGTATCTTTTCTCCTGTTGACGCATCATACCTTGAAACAAGATAAGGCGCTTCTCCACAAGTAATCTCTAATCTTTTGGATGATACATATTTTTTCCAATCTCTTTTGTTATTAAAAGCAATGACTCCATCTTTGGTTATCCATGATTGCCCCTGTTCTATATTAAACACATTTTTTTTGTGGAACCATTCTTCATCACAATGATTATTCATTTTGTTACATATCCAAGATGGAGTAAAAACTTCAGCTTTTGTTCTAGTTCTTTTTGCTTGTTCTTCAGCTTTTTTTAAAACTCTTGGTTGAATTAAAGATGGGTGTTTTTTTAATAACTGAACCGTTATTGGAGTTTTTTCGTATATCGAGTAAGAAGTATAAGCATTAGTTGCAAAAATAATGTTATTTCCTGTTGTTTTATCTAAAAGAAGATACGGAAGTACATTTCTTACAGGATATTCATCAAGACTTATTATTTTTTCCAAATTTTATGCCCTTTTTCTTCAAGACATTATCTATTAAACAGTTGCTAATCATTATCGTTATATTGATATGCTTGAACAGCAACTATCACAAATTTCTATATATTTTTTTGTTTATATTTCATGCAACAAACGATATATTAACCATAATGACGTTAAAATATTTCTTCTAAGAGATCTATGTTTTTTCTTATTCTATAGATTAGATGAATGTTAAAGAAAACTTTATATTCTTTGTGCACAAGTGTTTCATGCTACATCATTTTTCAACAATGATCTTTGACAGTGGTATAGTTCTTAAGTATTTTTATAATAATATCTTGAATCTACAAAAGCTAAAAACAATCTTTTCAATCATTTTTTCTTTTATAACCACCATTTTTTCTTTTATAACCACATAGTTGCCAAGTTCTTAGCAGAAATTTAATGTGTATAATAAACAAACAATAGGAAAGATGTTAGGAAGTTCAATGAGCGACATAAGCAAAAGCAATGAAACAGAGGCTATCAACAAACAAATTGAAATAGCAGCTAAAAAAGTTGTTGATTATTTCCATGATGTTAACAGCAATTTATCTCATTCTAAAGATGAATTCAAAAACGAAGAAGAAATCAATAGCTATGTAGAAAGTTTCAAAACTAATTTTTCTCCTGACAAACTAAAAGATTTACAAGGAGAAGCCCTATTAAAGCTCTTTTATACAGAAGACTCGGATTCAAATAAAACAAATTCTCTTTGCTATGCTCTAGAACATGGAGATAACAATGCTTTTGGTTCCATCAGAGGATATGTCACACAATTTTACTTACATCAAAATAAAAAAACAAAAAAATGGCGCTTAGGTAACGATGAAATCCCTGAAAGCGAAGCCGTTAAAAATGCACAAGAGATAATAGATGAATTATGTAGTGCTTATCACGTTATTGAAGAATTCGTTAAGTTAAACAACTTAGATTCAATTGACGATTACACAAATTTAGCTTCAAAGCTAAAAGATCCTCTTGGAAAACTATATAACAATAATTGGATCCAAAAATATTTTTCAATTCTATTTTTTGATAAGAAAATATTCAGTTGTTATTACTCTGAAAGTTGGCAGAAGCACATATTATATGCTTTAGGTATTAGACCTAAAGATGACTGCTATGTAAGAAATGGTCAGATCGCAATAGTTGCAAAATTAAGTGGCCTATCTCTTCAAGATTTCTACAAAACGCTTTCTGAAAAATTTGGAGAACCTAGGAACTTTTATTTATTAGGAACAACAGAAACAAGCAAAGACATTAAACATAAATACGCTAGTGTTTTTATAAAAGAAAAAGTAGTAGCTATAGGCTGGAATAATCTAGGCAACCTAGAAGAACAGTATGTTAACGACAATAAAATTGATACAAATTCAATAAAAGAAGGGTTAATCGAACACTGCTCACGTACTAAAAGAGTAGCCTCTACAAAAGCCAAAGAAATTGCAACTTTCTACAATACAGGAGCTAATGACATATTTGTGGCTAAAGATGGGCATACTCTCCTTGGCTTTATTGATAATCTTGGAGAATACGAATATAGACCAGATCTGCCTTTTTATCACACAAAGAAAGGTACGTGGCATTTTAAATTTGACGATAATAATAACAAATTAATAGAAGACGAGAATCCACAAACTTCATGTAAACAAATTTTAAAAGACAGAAATCTTTTGTTTCTTTATGACAGATACTTTAACGGCACCGATAAAATTCCCGAGGATCTAAAAGTGGATATTGACTATTCAAAGCAAATAAATCAACCTTTTGTAAAAGAGTTAAAAATTCTTCACAAAAAGAAAAACATAATCCTTCAAGGAGCTCCTGGTACAGGCAAAACATATTCAACTGCGTTACTAGCTGTTGGAATTATCGATGAAGACGATAGCCTAGATTATTCTGACTACAATGCTGTAGTTAAAAAATATGAAGCTTACAAAAAAGAAGGTCTAATTGAATTTACAACCTTCCATCAATCTCTTGATTATGAAGATTTTATTGAAGGTCTTGTTCCAGAAGTAGTATCAAGTGGCGAAGAAGGAGAAAATAGCACAATCAATTACAAAGCCACACCAGGAATTTTCAAGAGAATTTGTGATAATGCAATAAATTCAGGAAAGGAACAGCCAAAGAGTAATTTCGATGATGTATGGTCAGCATTAATAAATTATCTTAATGAAAATGACTTTCTAGAGATTCCTTTAGAAAGAAATGAATCTAAGAAATTCAAAATTGAGCTAAATCAGTCAGGTGATGGTCTAATAAACAGATATAACACAAAGGGCGAACTAACAGCTACAAGCAAATATTTCACAAAAGCTCAGCTATTTAATATATATAACGGCAAACCTGGTGTACCTGAAGGCGGACATGACAATTATCGTAGAGCTATTGTTAAATACCTAAAAACCGACGATTCAAGTAGCAAGTTAAACGTTAAATTGGATGACAATATCACTGTTTCTAAAAGTAGTAAAAAACATAACTACGTTCTCATTATTGATGAAATCAATAGAGGAAATGTTGCAAAAATCTTCGGAGAACTAATTACTTTACTAGAAGCAGATAAGAGAGAGTTCTCTGATAACGATTTAATCAGCAAAGGAATACCTGATACCATCCACACTCTGTCCATACCTTTAAAATACCTAAAAGATGAATTTGGAAAACCTGAATACCTGACAGTTCCATCAAACTTATACATAATTGGAACAATGAACACTACAGACAGAAGTGTTGGGAGTATCGACTACGCCTTAAGAAGACGTTTTACCTTTGTAACTATCAAAGCCGATCCAAAGGTAATAGAAAACTATTACAGCAACAATTCAAATCTACAAAGCAAAGCTCTAAATTTATTTAATAACGTAAACAAGTTTATTGAAGATAACAAAGCTTGTGAAATGGATCTTGAAGATCTTAAACCTGGTCACAGCTATTACCTAGCTTCTGACGAGGATGAACTTGAAGAACGCTGGAACTACGAAATTCTTCCTCTTTTAGTTGAGTACTACAATGACGGTTTGGTAGATAAATCTCCAAAAGATCTTGTCTACACTGATCTTATTAAATAAAGCAACTGCTGTTGATTAAAAAGATACTAAAGATGCCGAAAATAATTTATTTTGATGAACACGAAGAACTTAGTGACGACAATCTTGTAGTGTTCTTTGAGCCTTGTAATAACAAGGCATCTGATTCTAAAACATATGACCACACAAAAGCAGTTGATCTATTAAAAGAACTTGTTGAAGATGCAAACTCACCTTTAAAGCTATATGGTATGCCAGATAAAGATGAAGCTCCAAAGTATCTTGGAGTATCTTCTGATGATGGTTGTACTTTTGCTGCCGGTTACTATATAGGTGCAACTTGGCTCAACACAGAGAAAGATTCAGTAGCTGTTGTTTTACCAAAAGTAAAACAACTTGACTACGTAAAAATGTTTTCTGAAGCTTTAAATGTTTGTAGCAAAAATGAGCAAGATTATTTTTCTAAGTGTTACGGGATCGATTTTGAAAGTCCTAAGATTGCTCTAAAAGAGTCAAAACTAACAGAAGCCTTAACAGTTTTGATTACTGTTCACTACCTTTCCTTAGTAGAAAAAGTGGCAAAAAGAGGCTTAAAAAAAGGTTATGTAAATATTGAAGATAACCTTAAATTAAAGATCAAAGGAAGGATAAAACCTCTTAAAAACATTAAGACAAACGAAGTAAAAAAGAAGATTGATCACATCTATTGTGCTTTTACAGTTTTTACTGAAGACATTCCTGAAAATAGATTACTTAAAAAAGCTCTTATTTTCTGCAAATATTACCTTTCAAAGTTATCTGCATCAGGAGCTAACTCTTCAATTTCAACCTTATCAGCTCGTGTGAACAAGGCACTTTCTCTTTTTCGCGATGTATCGGACAGCATTAGAATTTCTGATATTTGCTCAATAAAGAGTAACAAGTTATATCACTACTATGCAGAAGCTATTAACACAGCAAAGTTAGTGTTAAAAAAAGCTGATTACTCGCTTCACCGCAATGCAGAAAATAAAAATTTGACGTTTCCTTTTTGGATAAACATGCCTGCTCTATTTGAACTATATGTATACAGTATTCTAAACAAAGCTTATCCAGGACAAATTAAATTTCAGGTACAAGGAAGGTGTAAAACTAGAGTTGACTATATAAAGATTGGATCTGATGAAAAAGTCATAATAGACGCAAAATACAAACCAAAGTATAGAGATTCTCAAAAGGGAATGATAGTTGATATTAGAGAAATCAGTGGCTACGCAAGAGATGAAAAAATATTAAGTCAAATATACGGAAATGATATTCCAAATCAAGTACCTGCTTGCCTGATAGTTGTTCCTGAGGAAACAAAAGTCGACGATGAAGATGATCTAACTTGTAAGGTATTTGATTTTAGCAGTCAACAAACGCTATTAAATAATGCATCAAAAATAAAAGGCTTTACAAACTTCTATAAGATTTGCATACCAGTACCTTCTTTGTAAGACTAAAGCTCAAAATTACTCTATTTTGGCACTTATTTACTTATATAAGGACTCAATCTGTGATCTTAATCTGTAATCTAAAAACAGCTTATATTTAGAAAGTTTGCCATCTTTATTTTGATGTAAAATTCTTCTGACTGATTTAAAAGCGGCTTGCTTATAGAGTTTAGTGAGGTAATAGTTAGAATGGTAAGAGATTAATATCATCTTACTGTTAAGTCTACTTACCTATTTGAATATTTACCTATACGAAATGACTTTAGACATTCTTATTTTCTAGTCAAGATTAGCTTACTCTGATAAGATCGCGACTTTGTGCTTTTAAAGCAGTTATAAGATGCTGTATGAATACAGCTACTGTACAACCTTACCTAAAAGACAACTTTATGAATAACACAGACAATACTATTGAAACTCCCCTTGTGCTCAATAAAAAGAAGATGCTGATCTTAGCAGTTCAGCATATGTTTGCTATGTTCGGTGCTACTATCTTAGTACCAATCTTAGTTATGGGCTTTTTTAAAGATGCTACAGGTGAAGAGTTAACCTCTGGTCTTACAGTTTCTGTTACTTTATTCTGCGCAGGTACCGGTACTTTAATCTTCCACCTGTGCACTAAGTTACAGGTTCCTGCCTTTTTAGGATCATCATTTGCTTTCTTAGGTGGTTTCTATACTATTGCAAACTTTAACACTGGCATGTATGCAACCATGAGTGTTAATGATAAAGCAGCCTATGCCTGTGGTGGTGTGGTTGTCGCAGGTTTAGTTTATCTTGTGATGGCAGCTATTATTAAATTAGTAGGTATTGCCAAAGTCATGAGATTCCTACCTCCTGTTGTTACAGGACCAATGATTGTTTGTATTGGTCTGTCATTAGCTCCTGTTGCTATTTCAAATTCTGCTGTTAACTGGCCATTAGCCTTAGCTGCAATTCTAACCGTTATCGTATTTAATATTTGGGGAAGAGGCATGTTAAAGCTCATCCCAATTTTAATGGGCGTGGTATTACTCTACATCGTAGCTTTAATCTTGGATATAGCAGGCTTTACTAATACTGATGGCTCAGCAATTATTAACTATGCCTCAATATCTAGTGCTTCATGGGTAGGTCTGCCACCATTCCAGATGTGCAAGTTTGATTTAACCGCTATCTTAGTAATGGCTCCAATTGCAGCTGCTACCATGATGGAGCACATCGGTGATATGTCAGCAATCTCTGCTACTGTTGGTAAGAACTTTATTGCAAAGCCTGGTCTTAACAGAACCTTATTAGGTGATGGTTTAGCTACAGCCTTTGCAGGCTTCATCGGCGGTCCTGCTAATACTACCTATGGTGAGAACATCGGTGTTCTTGCTATGTCAAAAGTTTATGAGCCTAAGGTTGTAAGAATGGCTGCATTACTAGCCATTATCTTATCTGTAGTACCTAAGTTCTCAGCGATCATTTCAACCATGCCAACAGCTATCATCGGAGGTATTTCCTTTATCCTCTACGGTATGATTTCAGCTATTGGTGTAAGAAACATCGTTGAGAATAAAGTTGACTTATCTAAGTCAAGAAACCTCATCATTGCTGCTGTGATCTTCGTGTCAGGCTTAGGCTTTAAAGACGGTTTAACCTTCTCTGTTTTTGGTACTTCTGTAACCTTAACCTCACTTGCTATTGCTGCAATTGCAGGTATTGTTTTAAATGCAGTATTACCTGGTAACAAATACGTTTTCGATGAGAGCGTCATTGAAAACGAGATCCACCACAAGGCTTAGCCTTGTTAAGTAAAAGAACAGACACAGTCTGTTCTTTTATTGAATGTTATTTTTACTGATGTTACTTTGGTAGAAAGTTATTTTTATTGAGAGTTATATTGTCTGAAGATCACTTTTATAGAAAGCTACTTCTAGATAACTGACTTTTAAAACAGTTTCCTTTACAGATAAAGGTATAGATAAATTTTAAAATTTAGTAGATTGAAAAAAGGATAAATAGAATGGATTTTACAAAACAGCCTAACATTACAATCTTCAAGCACCCTCTTATCAAGCACAAGATCTCTTTATTAAGAGATAAAGAGGCTTCTACTAACAAGTTCCGTACTTTAATTGAAGAAATTGCAATGCTAGAAGCATATGAAGCTTTAAGCGATTTACCTTTAAAAGAAGTTGAAGTTGAGACTCCTCTTGAGAAGTGCAAGACTCCAATGTTAGATGGTTTAAAGCTTGCTATTATCCCTGTTCTAAGAGCAGGTTTAGGTATGGTACCAGGTCTTGATGCTTTAGTACCTTCAGCTAGAATCGGTCACATTGGTATGTACCGTGATGAGGTAACTCACAAACCAGTTCCTTACTACTGCAAGTTACCACAGAACCTTGAAGAGAGAACCTGTGTGATCTTAGATCCTATGTTAGCAACTGGTGGTTCAGCTGTTGATGCTGTAGATATGATTAAAGAAAAAGGCGGCAAAAAGATTAAGTTCTTATGCATCATTGCAGCTCCAGAGGGTTTAGAGAAACTTGCAACAGCTCACCCTGATGTTCAGATCTACGTTGGTCAGTTAGACAGAGAGTTAAATAAAGATGCCTACATCTGCCCAGGTCTTGGTGATGCTGGTGACAGAATCTTTGGTACCAAGTAAGACTCACTCGTGTAAGAGTTAATTCTAAGATTTGATCTGGCTACCTTATATATAGC
>OJJV01000878.1_pt1 | contig 15273 bp, 9 predicted proteins | sample 1596391 | NCBI WGS metagenome assembly OJJV01 (sample SAMEA4350164, study PRJEB24818) | metagenome | biome: human; feature: gut; material: faeces | place: Denmark | collected 2013-09
TCAACGATTCAGTGGCGATAGCTGTGAGGATACACCCGTACCCATGCCGAACACGGTAGTTAAGCTCACAAACGCCGAAAGTACTTGGCTGGAAGCGGCCCGGGAGGATAGGAAGCTGCTGATTAACTAAAAAGGATCAATCATGTAAATGGTTGGTCCTTTTTGCTTTGTCTTACATTCTCGGTTGGCTGGAATCGCCGGGAGGAACAAGCTGCTGATTAACATGAAAGCACATCTGCAAAGATGTGCTTTTTGCTTGCCTTCATTTGGTTCAAGGTTCAAGGTTGAGGTAGCGGCTTCGCCGCCTTTTTTAGAGGATGGTATTCTCGTATCGCAGCCTTCCCCTCTAGGGGAAGGTGCCCCGCAGGGGCGGATAGGGTGACTATGGTATGAAAGCCAATGTGAGACAGTCCCCAGCGAGTAGGCCCTTGGAGACTCGAAGAGGCACAACTCTACGCAGCGGTATGAAAAACGATATGAGACGATCCGTCTTTCTTGCGTGTCATGAGGGCCGAAGTAGAGGGATTCTGTTTGCAGACCGGTAAACCGTGAGCGAGGGAAAGGCGAAAAAGGAAGCACCAAGGTGTCGTTTGAGTGAGGACGCATGTGTGCATATGGCGGCAGTGCAATAAAGATCCCTCGGCTTCGCTCGGGATGACGGTACTTGGGGAGCGGATAGGTTCACAAGGGTGGTGTGTCGCCTTTTTAGAAGATGGTATTCTCGTATCGCAGCCTTCCCCTCTAGGGGAAGGTGCCCGCAGGGGCGGAAAGGGCAGACATGGCATGAAAGACAGCTGGTAGTAAAGGGAAAGAGAGGCGCATTTGTACTGCTTGCGAAAGCACCTGAGCGCCGCCTTTTTTTATTGGGCGATGCCCGAAAGTGGTATTCAAGTTACGGGTTACCAGTCATAACAACGATATGAGTAGCCCCTTAGAGAAGGGGCGCGCCAAAGGCGCAGGATGGATCCACGAAGCGGTGTGAAAAACTATGTGAGACTATCCGTTTCCCTTAAACGTCATCCCGACCGAAGTGGAGGGAGCTTTGTTGCAGACCGGTAAATCGTGAGCGAGGGAAAGGCGAAAGGGGAAGCACCAAGGTGTCGTTTGAGTGAGGGCGCATGTGTGCATATGGCGGCAGTGCAATAAAGATCCCTCGGCTGCGCTCGGGATGACGGTACTTGGGGAGCGGATAGGTTCACAAGGGTGGTGTGCCGCCTTTTTAGAAGAGGGTATCCTCGTATCGCAGCCTTCCCCTCTAGGGGAAGGTGCCCCGCAGGGGCGGATAGGGTGACTATGGTATGAAAGACAGATGGTAGTATAGGGGAAAGAGAGGCGCATTTGTGCTGCTTGCGAAAGCACCTGAGCGCCGCCTTTTTTATTGGGCGATGCCCGAAAGTGGTATTCAAGTCACGAGTTACCAGTCATAACAACGATATGAGTAGCCCCTTAGAGAAGGGGCGCGCCAAAGGCGCAGGATGGATCCACGAAGCGGTGTGAAAAACTATGTGAGGCTATCCGTCTTCCACCTGTCATCCCGACCGAAGTGGAGGGATCTTTTTTGCAGACCGGTAAATCGTGAGCGAGGGAAAGGCGAAAAAGGAAGCACCAAGGTGTCGTTTGAGTGAGGGCGCATGTGTGCATATGGCGGCAGTGCAATAGAGATCCCTCGGCTTCGCTCGGGATGACGGTACTTGGGGAGTGGATAGATTCACAAGGTGGGAAGGCTTGTATGGTGGCGGCTTCGCCGCCTTTTTGATTGGGTGATGCCCCAAAGTGCCTTTTTAGTAACAAGTCACTCCTACGATACGAGGGAAGGTATCGTCTCACATGCGTGGTATGAGATCCTTCGGCTCAGTCCCCACTTGTTCTGGCTGGGGGTTTTCACACATAGAGCGTTTTCGTCCGCTCAGGATGACGATACGCGAGGGCGGATGGTCTCACCGGCTGGCGGTTTCGCCGCCTTTTTTAGAGAATGGTATTCTCGTATCGCAGCCTTCCCCCTCTAGGGGAAGGCTTGTATGGTAGCGGCTTCCCCGCTTTTTTTATTGGAGCGATGCCCGAAAGTGGCTTTTTAGTCACCAGTCACTCCTATGATAAGAAGGTGCGTAAAATGCAAGAGAGGTCCTTGCGAAAAATGAGCGATCGGGCGCTCTTAGGGCGTTTTTTGTCATAATACCTATGCTATACTAAAGAAAAGCAGTTTGGCAGTGTGAAAGAGAGAGGATCCATAAAGGGGTCTGTCAGATATTTTTTAAAATGGTATAATGAAATTATAAATTGCCATCTAAAACAACAAAAAAGGCTGTATAAAGAAGATCTTCATACAGCCTTTCCAGAGCAGATTGCTTGTCGGTTACTGCTATACCCCACGGCATAATGCCTTATTTTAGAACATGTTGGATATAGGTAAACTGATACATTCAGCTTGGTTTCAATGTTGGACATAGGTAAGCTGACACCAACCATCTAAGGTTGATTTCATTATAGCAACGAATCTTATAAAACGCAAGTTTTTAACAATACCCCAATAGGAGGAACTATGGAAAAGAGACAGTATCGTTTTGCTTTTGATATCGGCATCGGATCTTGTGGATGGGCCGTGGTTTCTGAAAATGAGACGGGAAATAGGAGAATCGAGGATGCGGGTTCCCGAATTTTTGATTCTGGTGAAATGAAAGAAGGCAAAGATAGGAAAAGCCAAAAGCGCAGAGGCTTTCGTGGCGTAAGACGAGTGCTGCGCCGTCGATCGCATAGAAAATATCGGTTGAAAAATTATTTGCGATATGTTCATTTTATGACCGATATGGAAATTCGATGTGCTTCGGAAGCGTCGATGAATCAAATCCTTCCAGTAAAAGTCAGGGGAATCGATGAAAAACTGACGAAAGCAGAATTACTTCAAGTGCTCATCCATGCCTGCAATCATCGCGGCTATAAGGATTTTTATGAAGTGACGGAGACCGATGAGGCCGAAAGCCAGGAAGAAGAGGATGAAAAGATCAATCAGGCGGCAGCCGATCGGCTGGATCGATCGTTCGAGGAAAGCCATTGCCGCACCATTTCTGAATACATCTGCCGGTACTGCACCATCCCCGGGACAGACCGGATCGATTATCGCAATCGATTCTACAAAAATGAGAACCGCATGATCATCCGAAGAAAACATGTGGAAAACGAGGTCAGCACGATCCTGAAGAAGCAGAGGGAATGGTATCCTGAACTGACCGACCAGAAGATCAAGGAAATCATGGAGGTGATCTTCTCGCAGAGAGATTTTGAAGATGGGCCGGGGGATGCTTCGGACAAGTATCGCAGATACACAGGCTTTTTAGAGAGCCTTGGGTATTGCCGCTTTTATCCGGAGGAGCGGAGAGGCTTCAGAAACACCGCATTGGGCGATGTATATGCCGCCATCAATGCACTGTCGCAGTATCGCTATGTGCATACAGATACCGGAGAGACGAAGCTGACCCAAGAAGCGGCAGCGAAGATGGTTTCTTACATTATAAAGCAGGGCAGCCTGACGCGCACGCAGGCGGCCAAGCTCTTAAAGCCTTTGGGGATAGCGATCTATGGAAGCAAGGATGTCGACAAGACATTGGCGAAGTCATTCCGCTTCCTGAAAGAAATGAAGAAAATAGCAGAAAAATGTCAGGTGCCATGGGAGTCACTTTTGTCAGAGACAGATCTGACCGAGTATGAAGAAGGCAAGACGTCGCTGCTGAACCAGCTCGGGACGGTATGCTCGATGTACCAGACACCGCATAGAAAGGAAGAGGAGCTGAAGAAGCTCCATGCCAAATGGGAACACGTACATCTCCCGCCTGCTTTTTGGAGTGCGCTGAAAAGACACAAGTTTAACGGGACTTCCAGCGTTTCTTATCATCATATGGCAGATGCCATCGAAGCGTTTCTGAAAGGAGATATTTACGGCAATTTCCAGTGGAACAAGCAGAAACAGCTGGACGAAAAACAAGAATCACAGAGAGAAAGACTGCTTTCCGCCAAAGTACTGATGCAAGATGAAGATGTGAAAGATAACCCTGTCGTTCTTCGCTCGATCAATGAGACGAGAAAGGTGCTGAATTGTCTGATCCGACTCTATGGCTCTCCTGCTGAAATCCATGTGGAAGTGGCTGATGATGTGGCCCGCAGCTATCTGGAACGAAAACGCATTCAGAAGATGCAGCGAGATCATGAAAAAACAAGAGATGCTATCAAAAAGAAGATCGCAGAGATCTTGCATTGCGAAGAATCGGAAGTCAAAGGGATCCAGATCGAACGATACAAGCTGTACATGGAGCAGGAAGGAAAGTGCTTGTACAGCGGGCGTGAGCTGGATCTCGAAATGGTGCTGGATACGCAGAGCCATGCGTATGAAGTGGATCACATCATTCCCTATTCTTTGATCCTGGATAATACGCTTGCGAATAAAGCCCTTGTCTGCGGAAATGAAAATCAGGCGAAAGGACAGCAGACACCGCTCATGTATCTGAAAGGAGAAAAGAAAGAGGCGTTTATCGAACGTGTCAAAGCAGAAAAGAAAAGAACAAGTCACCCTATCAGCAACAAAAAATATGATTACCTGATGCTTGCGACATTGTACGGAAAGGAAACAAAGAAAATCCTTACGGGGTGGAAGTCCAGAAATATCAATGACACCCGCTATATCACAAAGTATGTAGTGGGGCTCATCAAGAACCATCTGCAGTTTGCCGGGGAAAAGGCCAGAGTATTTGGTATCCGAGGACACATTACCAGCCGTTTCAGAAAAGAATGGCTGGGGAAGAATACCTGGGGCTCGGATGAGAAGTGCCGTGCCAATTACCTGAACCATGCTGCCGATGCCATCGTGCTGGCGAATCTGTCCAAGATGGACGTGGAAATCGCAATGGACTATGAAAAACTGCGGCAGATCCGGCGCCATTATGGAGAAACGAGCATCCAGTATGACCATTTTCTGAAAAATGCTGCGCAACGCATCGCAGCCTTTTACCCGATCACAGAAGAAGCGATCAGAAAGCAGCTGGTAGAAAGCAAACATACACCGTCTTACGTGCCGAATCTGGGAAGAGAAGTTGACTTGCGTCTGGGAAATCCGGAAGGAGAAACACGGAGCGAAGAAGAGTATAGAGCAGAGACGGAGATGTACTATGAAGGCGCTGCGTTTGTGGTGAAACCTCATCTCCCTTATGTATCCATGAAAGTGGAAAGGAAATTCCGTGGGGAAATCGCTGACTCGAATCCGATCCGGCTCGTGGAAGAAAATGGAATCCAGTATAAAATAAGTCGTTCAAAAGTGGAAGAGCTGAAACGAGAGCAGCTGTCCAAGCTGTATACGTCAGATGGGTATCTGATCGAAGCACTGGAAAAAGCATTTGAGAATAAGGACGTAAAAACCGTCAAAGACTACATGGAAAAAGAGCATCTGGACGTATTCCGGACGACAAACGGGCAGCCGGTACGGAAAGTGTCGATCAAGGGGACGGCGGTATCCAATTACTACAAGAAGAGTATCAATGAGACGAATTACAGCATACTCGGAGTGCCGAAGTATTATTGTGTCGAAGTGTATACAAACGGCCAAGGACAGACCCAAATATGGGGGCTGCGATTTGTCGATATGATCTCTTATGAGGGGAAGCTCTATCTGAAGAATGGTGTACGTCCGGCGGACTATGCAAGGCATGTGATGTACTTGTTCCCGGGTGAATATATCGAAGTAGAAAAGAAAGGGAAGATCGTTTATGAAGGGACTTATCAAAATGTATACAACATCAATCAAGGAGTATTGCGTATAAAGGTCAAGAATACCAATGCCTTAAAACCGATCAGTATTGGGGATAAAGCCGGAGTCTTCAAATATGCCATCAGCTTAAATGGGTGCAAGTCCGGAGCGGTCAAGGAAGGGGAGGCGGGATACCCATGTTTCGCACACTGCTTATCGAAGAAGGAGAACGACTGAGCGTCGCGCATCAAGTGCTACAGATCGAGAAACAGGGGCGAAGGATCCCCGTCCCCATCGATGACATCTACTGCATTGTTTTAGATAATCTGAAGGCTGTGGTCACAACGGCAGCCATCAATGCGCTATGTACGGCAGGGGCTCATATCGTGATCTGCAACGAAAAGCACTTGCCGTCCGCCGTGATCTATCCGGAGCTGATCCATTATGCGCCGTATCGCGTGGTGACAAAACAGATGGGGATGACGCAAGGATGGAAGGATGCTCTCTGGGATACCATCGTGAAAGGAAAACTGATCAATCAGGCAGAAGCGCTCCGCCTTTGTACAGGGGACATGGATGCGTATCATCGCCTGATGGAATTGGCTGACGAAGTGGAAGAGGGGGATGCGGGGAATCGAGAGGGCATCGGCGCCAAGCTCTATTTCCGGCACTTCTTCGGGGATGGCTTCGTGCGAATGGAAGACGATGGGATCAATCATGCGATGAACTACGGGTATACCATCCTGCGGACGGCCATGATCAAGACGCTGTACACCTTTGGGTACTATCCACTCATCGGGATCCACCATATTGGCTATGGCAATGCCTTCAATCTGGGCGATGACCTGATGGAGCCTTTCCGCCCTGTGGTGGATATGTGGGTCGACCTGCATCATGAAGAGCTTTTGGATGACCTTACCGGCCAGCAGCGTAGAAGTCTGGTGAATCTGCTGAATCAGGAGATGGATTATGACGGGTGCCGGATGAAGATCAGAAATGTGATGGCTCGCTATGTGAAACAGTATACCTCAGCGATCGAAAAGGAATCGGTGGAGCTGCTTCGGATACCGACCATTACCGCGACACTTTTTGAGGCGATGAAAGCAGCATGTCACGAATCATGAGAGTCATCATCTTTTTTGACCTGCCTACGGGCACACCTATCGAACGGAAGGCATATATGCAGTTTCGGAAATATCTGCTCAATGCCGGTTATGATATGCTCCAGTATTCCGTCTATGTCCGTATCGCCGGCAGCCGAGATGATGCCCAGCATATGCTGGGCATCGTGAAACGGCATCTGCCCGGCAAAGGACAGGTGCGCGCTCTCATGGTGACGGAAAAGCAGTATGCTGCGATGCAGATCCTCCTCGGAAAGCCGACCATCGCAGAGAAAGAGACCGGTTGTCAGGAAATGCTGGTCTTATAGAGAAAAATGAGGCAGAATGAGTTTAAGGTTTTAGCTCAATGTTGGATGTAGGTAAACTGATACAAAATGAATCGGGGAAAGAAAACGAATATGGTTTTAGCTCAATGTTGGATGTAGGTAAACTGATACAAGATGTGTTTCGGAGAAGCACACGATCATGTTTTAGCTCAATGTTGGATGTAGGTAAACTGATACAAGTAGTGCAATCATTCCGCTCGCTATCCGGTTTTAGCTCAATGTTGGATGTAGGTAAACTGATACAGAACGCCAGTATTTTCGTAACGCGCTATGGTTTTAGCTCAATGTTGGATGTAGGTAAACTGATACTACTGGTGATGTGATTATCGTTCAAGTGGTGTTTTAGCTCAATGTTGGATGTAGGTAAACTGATACATGGAGGAAAGAGCATGGCAATCAACAGTAGTTTTAGCTCAATGTTGGATATAGGTAAACTGATACAGGCCACGCGCAGATTGTTTTCCCTCTCGCGTTTTAGCTCAATGTTGGATATAGGTAAACTGATACGAAAATACCCTATAGGGTACTGGCTAGATTCTGGTGGCGATGCATAGAATTTGCAGTCAAAAAGAACATGGAAGAGTTCTTCTTCTGCTGGTTGGTGGTGCTTGCGCCATTGATCTGGAGAAGAAGGACTCTTTTTTCGTGGTGCACAAGAATGTACTACAGCGTGTGATACAATAAAGAAAATGAGATAAGGAGGAGATGCGATGGATTTAGCTAAGGTGAAGAGGGCATTTCAGAGAAATCGCTATCAGTGCAGGGTCTTTGAGACGAAGGAAGAGGCGGCAGTGTATCTGGATCAGGAGATTGATGGGATGACTGTGGGATTCGGTGACTCGCTGACGCTTCAGACAATGGGGATGTATGAGAAGCTGTCAACGCATAATACAGTGTGGGATGTGCATCAGATCGATCGGGAGAAGAATGGATTTGCGAAAAGCAATGCAGCTTTTTTGGATATGGCACGTAAGGCGATGACAGCGGATGTATTTCTTCTTTCTGTGAATGGTGCGACGGAGACGGGGGTCATGGTGAATCTGGATGGGACGGGCAATCGCGTCTCTGGTTCGCTCTTTGGGCATCGTAAGGTGTACTTTGTCTTAGGAGTGAATAAGATCGCACCGACGCTGGAGAAGGCGATTTCTCGGGCGCGGAATGTGGCGGCACCGAAGAATGTGGCGCGGCATCATTACCTTTGCGGCTGTAGTGCGCATGGCGGTGATCGCTGTTATGACTGCGGAGCGCCAGACCGCATCTGCAATGTGCTGGCTGTGTATTACAAGAAGATGCGAAATGTGGAGATGGAGGTCATCATCATTAATGAGAAGCTGGGGTATTGAATATCTGCCGATGCTTCAAGCCATCAAAAAAGCCCCTTTGGCAGGGGCTTTTTTGATGGCTTGTTTTCTCCTTTGATGGGATCCCTTTTGCCGGGGTTTGAGGGGCGGTGTGGTTTATCGGCGGCGGGATCTCACAGCGCGAGGCGGTAGATCTCTTCAAGGTCTTTGGCGGAGAGGTCGACGAAGCCGTGGAGGAGGTGGTCTTTTCCGCCTTTCCAGGCGATGGTTTTCTCTGCCATTTCGGCAAAGCGGGTGTCGTCGATGCCGATCTCTGTGAGGGTGGTCGGGAGGCGGAGCTGTTTCTTGAAGTATTTCCGCAGGCGTTTGATGCCTTTCTGTGCGATCTTGATGGTGTCCTTGCCTTTGGGGGAGACGCCCATGACGCTTACGGCAAAGCGGGCGATGCGGGGGGCGGTGGTTTCGTCCAGGACGTAGGTGAGGAAGGCAGGGGTGAGGATGGCGAGACCGAGGCCGTGGGTGATGTCGTAGTGGGCGGAGAGTTCGTGCTCGATGCCGTGGCAGGTCCAGGAGACGGAATGGCCGCTGTCGATGAAGTCGTTGATGGCCCAGGAGGCGGTCCAGAGGAGGTTCGCGCGGGCGTCTTCATTGGCAGGGTCGGCCATGGCGATGGGGGCGTCTTTCATGACGGAGCGCATCATGGCTTCCATGTAGGCTTCGGTGGCGGGGAAGGTCTCTTCTTTCTGGAAGTAGACTTCCATGATGTGGGAGAGAATGTCGGCGGAGCCGCAGGTGGTCTGATAGGCGGGGACGGTGTAGGTGTTTTCGGGGCAGAGGAAGGAGACGGAGGGGCGGAAGGCCTGGGCGGTCCAGCCGTATTTTTCTTCGGTCTCGGGGTTGGTGATGACGGCGCTGGCATTCATTTCGGAGCCGGTCGCGGCGATGGTGGGGATGGTGATGAGGGGGAGGGCGGTATCGATGGCGGCGCGGCTTCGGATGAGGTCCCAGGGGTCGGCGTCGTAGGGGGCGCTGCCTGCGATGACTTTGGCGGTGTCGAGGACGGAGCCTCCGCCGAGGGCGAGGATGAGGTCCAGGCGTTTTTCGCGTACGAGGCGGATACCTTCGCGGACGAGGCCGATCTCAGGATTTGGCTTGACGCCGGAGAGGCCGTAGCAGTCGACATTGGCTTGGCTGATTTCTGCGAGGACTTTGTCGAAGAGGCCGCTCTTTTTGGCGGAGCTGCCGCCGGTGATGAGGAGGACGCGGCTGCCGAGGCGGCTGATCTCTTCGGGAAGGTGGGCGAGCATGCCGTTTCCGAAGTAGACTTTGGTGGGGTTATGGTAGATGAAGTCGTGGGTCATGGGGATGCCTTTCTTGTCATGGGTGACTAGGGAAATGCTGATTGAATCATTTTCCTTCAACGGGGTTGGTGGGTTCTATGGGTTCATAGGGTGCAACGGGGCAGGTGTTCCTTTCACTTTTTCGGCAGACTTGGATTCCTTGTCTCGGCGATCCATTTTGTGAAATCTTCGGGGGAGATGCCGAGGTGTGCTTCTGCCCAGGGTTTCCATTTTTCGGATTTTTTACGCGCGGCAAGGATGTCTTCCATGGAGGCGCCGGTGTGCTGCTCTAAGAGGTAGGCGAGGCGGAGCCAGTGGTTCGGGTAGCCGTCTTGCAGCAGGGGGATGGCGCGGTCTTCGGGGATGCCGTAGAAGCGGTGAAGGCGGCGGGCGCGATGGCGCAGGAGGCGTTCTTCGTAGAGCGCAGCGGTGAGACCTAGCTTTTTCTGGATGCATCCCCATGGGTCATCTTTCCGCATGTCGAGGATGGTATCGATGGGGACTTCGGCGAGGATGGAGAGAAGGGCGGCTTTGTCGATTTCAAGGAAACGGAGGCCGCTTGCGAGAAGGGCTTCTGCTTTGTCTTGGGGGATTTCGTACTTGTAGTGGATGCTTCGGATCTGGTCGTCTAATGTGGGTTCGCTGCGTTTCATAGGGGGTTCCTTTCGTGCAATGAATGGTTTTCTCTATTGTAACATAGATGGGAGAGGGGAGCCCATGGGTGTGCCGTCCCTTGATTGTGGATGAAAGCTTTGCTCGAATGGGGTATCGTCATTTCGAGCGAAGTCGAGAAACCCTCCTTGCAGACGGATCAACGATGTGTGGTTGAAAGCGTGGAAAGGCAGCACCAAGGCGTCGTTTCCGTAGAGGCGGATGAGTGATGCTAACCGCAGTGCGATAAAGATTTCTCGCTGGCGCTCGAAATGACGATACGGGAGAAATGTATTTTTAACATACGGGGAGCCAACCCCGTCTCGCTACGCCAGGCAGCCCCTTCCAGAGGAAGGGGCGAGAATGTGGGGCGTTTCAGTCACCAGTCACTCCTCATCCCCGCTTTCAAACTTGCGGTGGCGGCTTCGCTGCGAATATATATGGGGCGATGCCCGAAGGGAAGTGGATAGCAGGTTTCCCTTTTGGAATTTCCAAACATTGACCTCTGACCGCGAATGACAAAGATCCCTCGACTGCGCTCGGGATGACGATACGGGAAAAATGTATTTTTAACATACGGGGAGCCAACCCCGTCTCGCTACGCTCGACAGCCCCTTCCAGAGGAAGGGGCGAGAATGTGGGGGCATTTCAGTCACCAGTCACTCCTCATCCCTAATCCCTAGCCACTCATCCCTAGCTACTAATTCCTAGTCACCAGTCACTAGTCCCCTTGATCCCACTTATCAAAAAGCGCCTCCGTGGGTCGGAGGCGCTTTTCTTAGCTTTCGCGGAGGGCGCGTTTCAGGATCTTGCCGGTGGCATTTTTCGGAAGTGCGTCCATGGGGATAAAGCGTTTCGGGATCTTGTAGCTGGCGATATTTTTCATCATGTATTTGCGGATCTTGTTTTCGTCGAAGGTGTAGCCTTCTTTCATGACGACGTAGGCCCAGACGACTTGGCCGCGGAGGGCATCGGGCTGGCCGACGACGGCACATTCTCCGACGCCTTCGACTTCGTAGATGCAGTCTTCGACTTCGCCGGGGTAGATGTTTTCGCCGTTCACGATGATGAGGTCTTTCAGGCGGTCGACGATGTAGATGTAGCGGTCTTCGTCCATGTAGGCGAGGTCGCCGGTGTGGAGCCAGCCGTCTTCGGTGAGGACTTTCTTGGTTTCTTCCGGTTTGTTCCAGTAGCCCTTCATGACGTTGTCGCCGCGGACGAGGAGCTCGCCGACGGTGCCGGGGACGTAGGGGCCGTTCGTTTCGACGGAGATCATGGCTTCGACGCCGGGGATGGCGGGGCCGCTGGTCAGGTACTTGGGTTTTGCGGTCGGCAGGACGCAGACGACGGGGGAGGCTTCGGTGAGGCCGTAGCCTTCCTGTACGGGGTGTTTGTATCGCATGAAGAAGGCCTGCGCTACGGGCTGCGGGATGGAGGCACCTCCGGAGATGAAGGTGTGGACGGTCTTCATGAGGGAGGGGTCGCCTTTGCGCGCGAGGAGGTTGTACATCGGGGGGACCATGATGGCGATGGTGACGTCGTATTTCACGATGGTATTGATGATCTCCGTGGGTGTGCGCGAGCGCAGGATGACGATGGTCGAGTGGGCGTAGAGGCTGCCGTGGACGATGGTGGTCATGCCGTAGCAGTGGAACATCGGTAGGACGCAGAGGACTTTGTCTTCCGGCTTGAAGATGATCCGCGCGGTGAATTGTTCGACGTTTCTGACGAGGTTTTTGTGCGTCAGCATGGCGCCTTTGGGGCTGCCGGTGGTGCCGGAGGTGTAGATCAGGGCGCATACGTCGTCTTCGGTGAGGGATTTCGGGAAATCAGGGGCTTCGGGGAGCGGTTCGTGTGATTTCTCATCCAGCTCTTCGATGGAAATCGAAGGGACGGAGACGTCCATGGGGGTGTCTGTGATGAGGAGGGTGCTTCCCGAGTCTTTCAGGATGTAGTCGACTTCGCGGTCTACGAGGGAGTTGTTCACGGGGACGATGATCGCGCCGAGGCTTACGACGGCCATGAAGGCGTAGACGAATTCTGCACGGTTCGCGGAGTAGAGGCTGACGCGCTCGCCTTCGCGGACGCCCAGTGCGTAAATGGCATTCCGGTAGCGGTGGATGGCGTCTTCGAGTGCGCCATAGGTGACGTCGACTTCGCCTGTGAAGGCCAGATGGGATGGATCGGCGCCTTTCATGATTTCATGTAGGAACATAGGGGGGACCTTTCTGTGTGTGAAATGTGACTGGTGGCTAGTGGCTGGTGACTAGTCACGGGGAATGGTGGCTATGGTTAGCCCTTGGGCCGTGCAGCCCTTTGATGGCGAATGAAAGCTCTGCCCGAAGGAGAAATGGTGGTACGGCGCATAAATCGAGGGCGCATGCCCCATTTGTTCTGGCAAACACAGCCTGACAAGCGACGTTTTCCGTCGGGTGCAAGGCGTGATGCGCATAGGCGTTTTTCAAAACGTCAAACCGGAGGGAGCCTTCTTCGGCAACATTTTTATTATGAATTTATCTTATCTATTGTAACAGATAACGCATGATGGGTTCAAGGTGGGATGCGGCACGCCCGTGGGGCGTGCTTCTTGATGGCGGATGAAGGCTCGGCTCGAATGAGAAATGAGAAATGGTGGTGCCTGAAAGTGGTATTCAAGTCACTAGGCACTTGAGATTTCTAATCTCCAGCCACTCATTCCTGCTTTCAAACTTTCGGGATGACGATATGGGGGAACGGATCGCCTTACATACGTGGGGGTCGTTAGGCTTTTCGACGCAGCCCGCGGTTGCGTTTCGCGCTGTTGTCATTTCGAGCGAAGTCGAGAAATCTTCCTTGCAGACGGCTCAACGATGCGTGCTTGAAAGTGGAAAAGGCAGCACCAAGGCGTCGTTTTCGTAGAGGCGGATGAGTGATGTTAACCGCAGTGCGATAAAGATTTCTCGCTGGCGCTCGAAATGACGATACGGGGAAATGTATTTTTAACATACGGGGGAGCCAACCCCGTCTCGCTACGCTCGACAGCCCCTTCCAGAGGAAGGGGCGAGAGTGCGGGGTGGCATTTCAGTCACCAGTCACCAGCCACTTCTAATTCCTCATTCCTCATTTCTTCCCCTATATGATATAATAAGAATGTAATTGTGCGAAAAAATGTAAAACGTACAGATTTTGATTTCCTCTCTCATCTGTCTGAGGAAAAAATTCCGTCACAGGAAGGAAGAATGAATCATGGCAACAGCAATGGTAATTGGTGCCCAGTGGGGCGATGAAGGTAAAGGCAAGATCGTAGACTATCTTGCAGCGAAAGCAGATGTAGTCGTCCGTTCCCAGGGCGGAAATAATGCGGGTCACACGGTCGTGACCGGGGGCAAAGCGTATCCGCTGCGTCTCATGCCGAGCGGCATCATGTATCCCGGTACCATCTGCATCGTAGGCACCGGTGTCGTCGTGGACCCGAAGAGCCTTTTGGAGGAAATGGAAAATCTGGAAAAGCAGGGGATCGATGCGAAGCACCTGCAGATCTCCACTCGTGCGCAGGTGGTCTTCCCATACCATATCCGTCTCGATGAAGCGGAGGAGTCCAGAAAAGGCAGCCGCAAGATCGGCACCACGAAGAATGGCATCGGACCGTGCTATGCGGACAAGATCAACCGCATCGGCATTCGCATTTGTGACCTGATGGATAAGGAAACGTTTGCAGAAAAGCTGAAATATAATGTCGATCAGAAGAATATGCTTCTCGAAAAGCTCTACGGCGTGAAAGGCTTCGACTATGAGCAGATGCTTGCTGACTACCTCGGCTATGCGGAAAAGCTCCGCCCTTATGTCAAGGATACGAACTACACGGTGCAGAAGCTGGTGAAGGAAGGCAAGAATGTCCTCTTCGAAGGCGCGCAGGCATCCATGCTTGACTGCGATAACGGGACTTACCCATTCGTCACCTCTTCCCACCCGACGGCAGGCGGCGCTTGCATCGGCGCGGGCATCGGACCGCACAACATGCAGAATATCTTCGGCGTCGTGAAGGCGTACAGCACCCGCGTCGGCCAGGGCCCGTTCCCGACGGAGCTGCTCGATGAGACAGGCGACTATCTCAGAAATACCGCGCATGAATTCGGCACTGTCACCGGCCGTCCGCGCCGTATCGGCTGGCTCGATACCCGCGCTGTCCGTTATGCGGCAGAGCTGAACTCTTTCGATTACCTCGCGATCACCCGTCTGGATATTCTGGATGATATGGAAGAGATCAAGGTCTGCACGGGCTACGAATATGAAGGAAAGGAAATCGAAGAATATCCGGCTGACCTGAAATTCCTTGAAAAGATCACCCCGGTCTATAAGACCTTCAAAGGCTGGAAGCAGAAGATCTCCGATATTAGAAGCTATGATGAGCTTCCGGCTCTCTGCAAGGAATACCTCGAAGGCATCTCCAAGCTCATCGGTGTACCGATCGGCATCGTATCTGTCGGCCCGAGCCGTGAGCAGACCATCGTCATCAAAGAAGTATTCTAAGGATCTAAGAATGAAATGCAAAAGAGGCTGTGAAGAAATGAATCCTCATTTCTTCACAGCCTCTTTTTACTTTGCTTTCATTTGGTTCAAGGTTCAAGGTTCAGGGCTCTCGTGGCGGCTTCGCCGCAATTATATGTGGGGCGATGCCCGATCAAGAATCATTCTCGCCCCTTCCTCTGGAAGGGGCAGACGAGCGAAGCGAGGCGGGGTTGGCATCCCCGCGTGTGAAAATATCGCTTCACGCAGCCAACCTCCGCCCCTTCGGGGCACCTCCTTCCAAAGGAAGGAGGGAGAAAA
>OJJV01000888.1_pt1 | contig 15026 bp, 10 predicted proteins | sample 1596391 | NCBI WGS metagenome assembly OJJV01 (sample SAMEA4350164, study PRJEB24818) | metagenome | biome: human; feature: gut; material: faeces | place: Denmark | collected 2013-09
TCGAGATTTTCTGGTGTTTGCCATGATGTTGTCCTCCATAATTGTAGTTGTTGTAGTAAAATAGTCTAACTACGATTATGAAGTTAGAAGCGGTTGTTGGCTAGCCGCGGGATTATTTGGCGCTTACGATAAAACCGGACAGAACTTTTCTTTCCCAGAGTCCTGCTGAAATCGTAATAACTGGATCTGACGCCATGCAGCATATCAAATCCGTTGCCAATCACATAAAGAGAACCCTCCTTAACAGATTCTCCCATCTCTTCCAGAGATAACAGATTCCATTCTTTCAGATTCTCTTCAAAACTTTTACTACGTTGAAATTCTTCGTTGGTCATAAATAGTTTTTCTTATCCTCAAGACATACAGCTTTTGATCTTATCAATCAGTGTCACATCCGCCGGAAGCCACTGTACGGAATCCAGTTCTTCCTTCGTCAGCCACCTGGCGGCTTCCGCCTCAAGAAGCTTCAGTTCTCCCGACGCAACCTCACACCAAAAACAATCCATGGATAAATGGAATGCCGGGTAATCGTACTCTATGGTGTCTATCAGGTCTCCGACTCTGACCGTAGCATCCAGTTCCTCCCGGATCTCTCTGACAACCGCCTGCTGTGGAGCTTCTCCGGCTTCGATCTTCCCGCCGGGGAATTCCCAGCCACCTTTGAACTCTCCGTAACCCCTTGCGGTGGAAAATATTTTTGTTTTGTGCTCTATGGAATCGCAGATTACGGCTGCGACTACGCGAATGGTTTTCATACTGCTTTGTTCTCCTTTGAAATATTACTCTGTAAATACCTTAACAAATCCTCGCGCACAGGATGATGCATCTTCATGGTTACCTTCGCGATCGGTTTCATTTTACCACTATTGTCTTCTTTCTGGCTATCTACAGATTCTATAATATCAAATTGTCCCATGTAATAAAAGCTTGATTCCGCATCACTCTTTTTCACCAATAGATGTTTTCTCGGTGCTGTCAGTACTTTCTGCATGTAAGGACTGCTATTATCCTTACCAATCTGGGAATCCCATTTAAAAATCAGATTATCCTCGAAAGCATCCGCATAATCAGGTTTTCCATCCGCGTAGTTCTTGCCCTCTTCGGCCTCTTCCTTATGATATGTAATAAAAATGAATACATCATCACCAATGCGACTCATTCCATACATTGTAGAAGACATATCTTTCCCACAATTCATCAAAAGGCTCACGTCTCTTCTGGAATATTTCTCATATAAGACAAACGGTGTTTGCTCTACTTTTCCATGAGCGTACTTGTCCCGGTATCTTGCAAGTCCCACATTTATGATATCTTTAACCTGCGTATTAAATTCATTGTCCAACAGGCAATTTGCGTAGCTCGCAAAGCAACGCACACCCTGCTCTTCGTCATAATCCATAATCTCTATGGTCTTATACTTCTGATATTCCTCGTCCTTACTAGTAAAACATCCCTGTAGAATTTTTACTGATTCACGCATTTCCAGATCCGTTATATTATAATCCAAGAGTCGTTTCAGTTCTTTTTGTACTTCATTCACAGAAAATGTCTTCTTTGTCAGTAATTTCTGCAAGAGGAACAACTCACTGGGTCTGACACCGCTTAAAATCGTTTTAGACAAGTAATCTAAGATCAGCTTTTCATGATCCGTTAATTTGCTGAAATACTTGCCCTTTTCCACCGCTTCCAGAAATTGCCAATACGTCTTATATTCTCTTATAATTACCATTGGATCGATCTCTCCCTGTTCATAAAAATCAAACAGTAACGGAGTCCGGCCAATGCGATTTTTCAGAGAAATATAACTTTCCTTTATAATAGATCTCATTCCCTTGATTTTATCAATAGAATTGAAAATCTTCTCCTTGGCAATCTCATCAAAATGAACTGTTGATGCCCCAGGAATCGTATTGTTCCCCGAAATCACATATTTCCGAATGGTATCCGCATTATAAGTTCTATCTCCGGAAAGCGCCACCGGAATCATAAAATTATTATTGTAATTGCCGATGAAATCAAGAATTACCACGTATTCCTTATTTTCTGCTTTTCTCAATCCTCTACCCAACTGCTGAATAAATACAATAGGAGACTGCGTAGGTCTAAGCATAATCACCTGATTTACTTCAACAATATCAACACCTTCATTTAAAATATCTACGGAAAAAATGTAATCCAACGGCTGCATCTCATCCGTTGCATCCTCTTCATTCATTGCCAATCGTTCAAAAGCCTTTTCGCGTTCTTTATCCTTATTGTCACCGCTAAGTGCTATTGTCCGATAACCAAGGGCATTAAATTTAGCCGATAATTCTTCGCACTCTCTATTTCTACTACAGAAAACGAGACCTTTCACTCGATCCCCACTATAACCATAGTATTTCGCCTGCTCGATAACATGCCTTACTCTCTCGTCACTAGTAAGCTTTCCAAAATTTTCTTCCGAAATATTTCGAGTCTTCATCTGTTCGTCCGTCACAACTGAAATATCACTAATTCCAAAATAATGAAACGGGCACAGTAAATCTTCTTCCATTGCCTGTTGCAATCTGATCTCATAAGCAATCTGGTAATGAAATAGCTCATACACATTCTTGGAAGCCTCTCCGTCATCTCTCTTGTCTGGCGTTGCCGTCATGCCAAGGAACAATTTCGGTTTGAAATACTCCATGACCTTCTGATAAGTATTCGCCGGGCTATGATGGGCCTCATCCAAAACAATACAATCAAACTCTTCCGGTGCAAACTTTCTCAGATTATCCTCTTTGTGAAGCGTCTCCACCATAGCAAAAATATAATCTGCCTCATAATCTGAATATCCTGCCCCAACAATGCCCATTGACTTCTTATCTTCAAATACTTTTCGGAATGATGTCAACGCCTGTTTCGCAAGGGTAGATCTATGTACCAAAAACAGAACACGCTTAAATCCTAACTCTCGCATGGCAAAGGCTGACGCATATGTCTTACCTGTACCGGTAGCAGAAATCAGCAGTGCTCTATTTTCTCCAGCATCCACAATCCTACGAAGATTTGTAATAAACCCTACCTGCATAGAATTCGGTTCCAGTTTATACTTCTCCGTGGAAGATATCTCGTCCCGTTTTGCTATTTCCCTCTGCTTTTTGATGATCTCATACTTTTGCTTATAATTCTCATAGAAATCATCATAGAAAAGCGCATACTTAGAATCCCACAGCTGGTGAAATTCTTTTACGATCTCCATCGCAATTTCACCCTGCTCTGTGGAAACAATTTTGGTATTCCACTCCTTATTTTTCGTCAAAGCAGCACTTGTGATATTGGAGCTGCCGATGATAATACGATAAATCTCTTCCTTCTTAAAAATGTAGCCTTTGGTGTGGAAGCCCTGATCTGCCCGATCCACATCATACATCTTCAGAGTAACATTGGACAGTTCCTGCAGCTTCTTCAATGCTCTGGGCTCGCTAAAGTTTAGATAGTTTGTCGTTAAGATCTGACCCGGAATCTGCCTCTTCTCCAGTTCCTTCAACGTCTGCAAGAGCGGCGTAATTCCACCCATAGTAATAAACGCCACGCTGATTTGGAATTGGTCACACTTCATCAGCTCATCTTCTATGACGGAAATAACTTTCTTGCCCTCTTCCGGATTATTCGACACGAAGGCAGGCTTATATGCCAGATTGGCAGCGGCTGTACCGTCGATGTATGCAGTTTTTAAGCCTTCTTGCAGTTGTGTAAATGTATCGTTTGACATGGTATACTCCGTAATCACCTTCTCTGAAATCTCGTTATTTAATAAATAGGAATTAAACTCCTGCTTCCACTGTGATCTGGCTTCCCTCTTTTGATTTTTTTACCTTAATCTGCTGCGGAATGCTTTCCACTAGTTCTTCTCTATGACTTATTATCCCCACCAATTTATTGTTTCCTGACAAATTAACTAATGCATCCATTGCACTGTCCATGGATTTATGATCCAATGTTCCAAATCCTTCATCCACAAATAGTGCATCCATCTGAATACCTCCAAGATTAGAAGATACCGTGTCAGATAATCCTAAAGCCAAACTAAGCGATGCCTTAAAGCTCTCTCCTCCCGACAAGCTTCCCACAGGTCTCCTATGACCGGTGTAATTATCTAATACTTCAAGATCCAAAAAGTTATTACTCTTTTTACCTATCGAACTCTCCTGTCGATATAGTTCATATTGCCCATCACTCATTGGTAGCAGTCTTCTGTTCGCTGCTGCTATAATTCCATCAAATCCTGCTGCCTGAATATATTGTTCTAAAGTAATTTTTCCTTTTGATGTACTTCCTCTTACCAGATCATATAGTCTTTTACAAATTGTATATTCCCTATCTGACTTCTCCAAATCACCTCTCTTGAGGATAATATTAGACTGCTTTTCAGAATTCATGTCTATTCTATGCTTGGTTGAATTCACGGTTGATCTAATTTTATTCACAGCCTCTTGTTGTTCTTCACAACGAAGCCTTAGTTCTTCCACATCTACTAATATTTTACCTTTGGCATCTTCCTTTGCCTGTTGCCATTGTTTTAAGTTTGCTAGCACATCCTGTTTATATTTGCCTATTTCATTATCGGTTTCACTAATTTCAACCTCTGTCACAATATAGCCAAGCATTTCCTCCACTGATTCAAATTTCTGCTTTTTAATCTCGCTGTCCAAAATAACTTTTGTCTTCTGTTCTTTATCTTTTAAGTCTTTCAATGTTATATTCAATGTTTCTAGTGCTGCTTCCAACTGGAGTACATCTGCATCTGCTTTCTCCTTGTTTTTCTCGGCTTCCTGTATTGCATCCAGTATTTCTTTCGCCTTCCTTCTTGCATCAGAACGTGCTAAATCTGCTTCTCTCCAATTATTAAACTTCAACCTGCTTCTTAATTCTTGGAGTTGCGTCTTTGTTTTAATCGTTTCACCATCAAGTTCCTGCTTCTTTACAAGTATATCTTCTCGTTTTTTTACCAATACTTTTGTTTCTTTTCCCTGTGCTTTATCCAGATCCCCTTCTGCTTGCTCTAGTATTTCACAGTCTTTTTCCATAGAATTTTGTAGCTTAATATTCTCATTCAACCTGTCTTTTACAATTCCTTTGGCCTTTTTCAAATGTCCCACCAAAGCATTCAAATCTCCAGTCATATCATAGGTTTCAAAAATAGCGTTTTCCAAGCAGTCTAATATATCCACTCTTAATTGCTCTTCGTACTCACTAAGAGTACCTTTTGCCTTTTCTGCCTCTGTATTTAATTTATTCTTTTTTTCCTGGAGAGTTGATTCTTCTCGTTGTAATTCTTTGTATTCTTCTTCCGTCATAGAATTTTGAGGAAGAAGAGCTAATTGGGGATGATGTATCGAGCCACACACCGGACATTTCTTCCCTTCTTCTAACCCTTTTGCCAAAATTCCTGCACGACAATCCTCAAGGAGTCTTTCGGCTATACTACGTTTTTCTCTAATTTCATCACATTTTTCACGTGCCTTTAAAAAATCATTCTGCTTCAGCTCAAGGTCCTTCATTCTCTTCGTTCTCTCAGGTATCCTCTTTTGTGAAATTATGCTTATACGTTCATTCAACGAAGAGAGTTGCTCTCCCAGATTTCTTATTTCCTGCAGTTCCGCAGGTCGTGTCTTCAAATCCGAAATTGTCTTTTTTAAATTTTTTATTCTTTCTTCAAGACTTCTCTCTTGCGCAATCAATACTTCTTCTTTTTCAGCTATTTTATTCTTTTCTTTCTGAAATTCAATATTTTTTACTTCTAAATGATCCCTTTTTTGATATTCAGATTCTTGCTCATCAATTTTCTCTGCCTGTTTTTGAAATTCCCTCGCGCTACTCTCTTTTTCCTTGAGAGCACGTAACTTTTTTTCTGCCTGACCGACTATCTTCACCGACTCTTGCAAATTTTTGGTTTTTATACTGATTGTTTCCTCCGTAGAAGCAATCGCGTCAACCTCATTTTTCCATGTTATATAAATCGGCTTTACTTCACGTGTCGCAACCTTTTGTCTATTTAATAAGGTCTCTTTTTCCTCTATCTCTTGTTTCTTAACTTCTAATAGTTCCTTCTGTTCCTGTAATTTACTAAATCTATCAATAAATTTATTATTTTCTTCTGCCAATGCATATGCCTTATCCTGAGCCTTTAATTCCTTTTCTTCAGTTTTAAGAGTTACCGTATATGTCTTCCATTTTTCCTTATCTGTCTGTAACAATGCCTCCAATAAATTTAGAATTTCTTCAATATTCCCTAAATTGTCAGCGTGCAAAATTCTTCCCTGCAATTCTGTCAGCGTTTCTGCCAAATAATCTTCAGGGTCTGCTGTCACATCTCCAAAGTACTGCATAATACTTCTTTCAGTCTCTCTTTTTTCCTCAAAAATGGCATTCAGCTTATCCCTTAGCTTGTCTTCTATATTTTTATATCCTCTTGTCATGAATATAGTACGTAGGATTTCCGTTCTCTGTTCCGTCTTTGCATTTAACAAAGCCCAAAATTCTCCTTGCGCAATCATTGCAATCTGCTTAAATTGTTTGTCATTAATATGTAATAATTCTATTATTGCATTATTTACATTCACAAGTCCCTCTATAGGCGCCATACCTTCTCTATAGAGTACTGCTTTTTCCTTCACCGAAACCATCCCCGTTCCTCGCTGTTTAGGACGTTCGTAAGATGGCTGTCGCCATACATGATATTCTCTTCCCTGATGAGAAAAATAGAAATCCACAAAACTATCTGTAGAATTCTTTGCATATTCACTACGAAGATTTTTAGTATCTCTATAAGAACCACTAGTGGTGCCATACAATGCAAAACATATAGCATCAAAAATCGTAGTTTTTCCTGCCCCTGTGTCGCCAGAAATCAGGAAAAGTCCCTTATTTTCAAATTGACCAAAATTAATTTCCGGTGTTTGACCTGCATAAGGTCCGAATGCGCTTATAATCAATTTAATCGGCTTCATTAATAACCCCTGCCTCCTTTGCTACCATTCTCATATAATTCATTTCTTCTTCACTGATTTCACAACCATATATCATGTGATAAAAGTCACCTATTAATTCTGTAAATGACTTATTTTCTGCAATCCTAGAAATATCCACATGTTCCAGTGCTCTTGTGTGTGAATTGTCATAATCGATGCTGACAGTATTGGGATATATTTGTTGAAAAATCCCCATCGCATCATTGATAATATCCTCATCTGTAAGAGTTGCATAAATAAAGTCTTCCGTCGCCTTAATGTTCTTTTTATCCAAAAGTATTTTTATCGTTCCTATAACATGTCGCAAATCTCTCAATGGTTTAAGCGGAATTAGCTCTATTGAAACTTCACCTTTTTTTCCTAGTTCAACAACCGGAATTGATTTTTCATTATTTGCTTCGTTTAAGGAATATTTTAATGGAGAACCAGAATATCGTATCTCCTCTCTTCCTACCTTTTGTGGCGAATGAATATGCCCCAACGCTACATAATCAAATCCATCAAAGCAATCATAACCTATCTTCTCTACTAAACCAACACTTTGTGTTCCGATACTTTCCGAACCGCCCAACGCAGGCTCTTCTGTTCTTCCAGTCACAAATTGATGCGCTACTATAATATTCCTCTTTCTCGGATCCACTCCAGCCTTTTCCAGAATAACTCTTATCGCATCCTCATAAGAAACAATTTCTTCCTCCTGGAAAAAATGTCTTACTTGAGCAGCCTTTACAAACGGAAGGAGATAAATATTTACTTCTCCTTGCGCATCTTCCATCATATATTTATCTAAAATTCCATTATACTTAGAGGAAATATAAATTTGATTAGTTTTGAATAAACTACTCCCATAATTCAAACGATCATCTGAATCATGGTTTCCACTAATGATAAATGTTTTTACCCCAATCTCCGACAGACTGCACAAGAAATAATCTAATAAGTTTGTAGCTGCCTCGCTTGGAATTGCTTTGTCATAAACATCTCCCGCAATCAGTACTGCATCCACTGCTTTTTCTTTTATTATTTCAAGTATCTGATTCAAGATATATTTCTGATCTTCAAATAAATCAAACTCTTTTAATGACTTGCCTAAATGCAAATCTGCTATGTGTACAAATCTCATATGTAATTCCCCTCCTGTTTACATAAAAAAGATAATTCTATCAAATTTTCACATTAGATGCAGACTCTTTATTATTTCTGGCATCTATCAAAACAATATCTTCATTATCTGCCAAGTCTAATTCGTTTAATATACGACAAACCTTATTATACTCCATGTCAGTAAAAAACATAATCACTTTAATTGCTCTATCTGTTTCGGCAGCTGCTTTATATATTTCAACTTGTTTTTCCAAGTTCTGTTTTAATTTACTATTAGAAGCCAGTTTAAACTCTACAAGGGTTGCATTCTTCTTACCAAAAGAGATTTTGTAATCAACTGGTCCACGCCCATTATTTACTTCTCTGTTAACATCTAATTGCGTTCCAAACCATACTAAACGATAAATGACCTGAAGATCGGATTCCCTTTTGATAGGCGTCCCATCGTGTTGATAAAAAAGTCTATATCCATCTTGCTCCTCAATAACATGTTTTAAAAATAAAATACGTTTCTTTGCTTCATCATGCACATCTGGAAAAATCTGATAAAAAGCAGTTTTATTTAACAGCTTTATCAATTCAGTAATCTGCGTATTAAAAATAAATTGAACATCTCGAACATTTTCTTTGCTCATAGATGTTGCCTCTTCTTGGCTATCTTCTTTAAATTTAAGATAATAGTCTATTAATTCTGGATGCTGTCTAACAAACAGCTCTGCATATTGATCCAGTTCTGCTTGTCTCGGTCTCTTATTTTCTTTAAGGATTTCTCCAAAATATTGATTTAATTGAAAACGAAGTGCTTCATCAGGAATAGCAAAGCCTATTTCTTCAATTTTTCTGAGCATGTCATTACGATTAATAAAAGTATCATCTCTTGTAAGCATGTCCTTTGGAGTAAGGAGCACATAATCCTCATTGTAATATGGCAAATAATAAGTGCCACTTTGCCACACATATGTATTCCAATTAAAAGCCACACGATTAACTGTTACCATCCGACAATTATTTTCTCCAATATATTTTTTAGCAAATTTTTCGGTATATTCTAGCAAATACTTTTTAGCAAAATTAGTAGTGAAATCACTAATTTTATCACGTCCAACATTAGGACTTATCAAACAAAGTTTTTCCATATGTGGACTTTTAGTTATTTCTAAATTTGAAAAGTCCTTAAATATAGATGTTAATCCTTTAAACATTCCGTTTGCGAAGGTCTTTCCCATTCCTCTCCCGGCATTACCGGACTGACTAAATCCCAACCAAGTTTGTTTTACTTCCGGAAATTTAAACCATGCCTGTCTCATTCCCGCTGATAATGTATTTGTCAACTGCGATTGGACTTGGAGAAACTGAAGATATTTAATCATCTCTTTATGGATTTCTTGATATTCTTCTTTTTCGCTATTAAATAACAAAAAGGGATCAATAAACAATGGCAGATCATTTATCAATGAAATATTAATTGCTCCATATTCATCAATGTCATCTATGTTTACACCAAAATAATCAGAAAAATAAACTGCGATTCCATTCATTCAATACTCCTCCTATCATCTACAAAATTCTACTATTATAACTGTATATTTCCTCTTAACATCAAAGTACTATATTCTTTACTTCTATTCTTCATCCTTTATCTTTCTCTTCCATTTCTTCATCAACCTGACTGTATCACTTTCAACCATTGTTTTTAAATCATCAAACTTAATCTGCACAATATTCGGTCTGTTAAAAGCTGTGCCTGAGAAAATTGCTTGTCCAGGCGACAAAATACTTAGCATCGTAATGCTCATATCATCTATAAACGGTACCGTATTTTTAATAATTTCAATATCTCGCGGATTTACAAGTTTATGAATAACATAATTATGTGACTGCGATAGTAATGTTGATGTAATATCACTTGGACGTTGTGTTGCCATTGTAAGAAATACACCAAATTTTCGCCCTTCTTTAATAATACTTTCAAATGTGTCTATACATGTTTTTGCAATAGCGTCCTCTTTGTCCAAATTCTGTGCAGATAAATAGTTATGCGCCTCATCAATTATCAAATGCATTGAGTACTGATCTCTCTTATAATTCACCGAATAATAATATAATTTTGCGCACAAAAATGTTACCATTATTCTTCGTATATCCTTTTTTGCTCTACTAACATCGCATACAAGAATACGACTGTCTCCAAATAAGCATTCAATTACATTCTTCTTTTCTCCTAATGTATACGGTAAAAAAATAATTTTAAAATCTTTTTTATTGGCATTAAACCTACCAATTAGGGGACTTGTATTATTTTCATTAATATTGTATTTGTATGTTCGATACAAATGTGTAATATTTAATAATAATCCCATATCTTCTACAGTAAACGAATCCTTGTCCCACATTATGGTATATTCTTCCACCTTATCTGCTATACGCTGTGTATGATCTGTATATAAATCCGTACTTCCGGACTTTATAAATTTATTACCATTAACCGTATAACTATCAAAAATATTGAATATATCCTGAATTTTTTTATAAAATTCATCTTCCATAAATAAAAAATCTTCTTTTATACCAAGTATTGCTCCTAATTTATTTGTTGTATTTGCATTAGAATTAAGTATTCCTACTATAGCCTTCTTCAGTTCACTCACTATATACTCCGCAATATTGGCATTTTGTTCTTTTACAAAAATATTTTTAATAACCCCATTCCACACAGTTTTAATTATCGGATACTGTGTCTTTTCAGTTGCTTCAAGAAGTAGTTTCCAATCCTCGCTTTCCAATAAATTCAAGGGAATATGTATACTATTTTTTTCGGCATTTCTTGTATCCAATATTTTATTTGATTTATTATCTGTAAATGCTTTTGAATATTCACCGTTTGTATCTATGAACAGAAAATAACTTCCTTCTGTATTTATGTGATCAAACAATTCCGTAAAGATAGTATTTAATGTGTTTGATTTACCGCTTCCAGTATTTCCAACAATTAATGAATGACTTGCAAAAAATTTATTAATATCAATACAGAATTTCAAATCCTTTTTATATAAATACTTTCCTACATTAATAGACTCATTATATGAAGTTCCAGAATATATTTTTAATAACTCCTCATCTGAAACTGTATATACATTATCAAAAATATTAGGTGTTTCGCCGCTACTTCCCTGCTTAAATTCATTTTGTTCAAAGAAACCTATAACCTTACACACAACCAGCCGGTTACTTGCTATTTTAACAGAGACTTCTTTATTGTTTGATTCAAGAGCCGTTTTTTCGCTTATAATTTCATAAATACTATTCTCTATTTTTAAAAAATTTCCTACACCTGCTATTCTTATTGGCTTAGAATTTATTACTACATATGGTGTTTCCAATTCTTTATTAATCGCAACGCTAATCAAGGTGTTTGATACCTCAACCACTTTTCCTATGTACAAGTCAAGCATATCAATCATCTCCCTGAATATTCTTCATCAAATCAGCAACATCACAAAATTTATACTCTTGTTCCATTACTATAACGTTCTTATAAGTCTTATACTTTTCCTGTAGTTTTTTTATATCCTCAGCCGTCGCACAAAAAATAACCATATGAAAGGTATTTATTGTCAAAGCATTTTCAATTATTTTGTTTATATGTTCATCTCCCATAGACATTCCAGACACAAATAAAGTGGTTTTTTCTCGGCATAAGCGATTTGACAGTTCACGCATTAATGCCGAATAACTAATAATTAAATTAGTATTATTAAACTTATCCACTGACGGATAAATAATTTCTGGCAAAAAATCTTGTTCATATGGATTTCTTTCCATCAATTCTCCATCTTTCAAATACCATGATAATGAACCATGAATTTTAAATAAATTCATATGATTCGGTGTTACCTTCACGTTAGCCCGATTTACCTGAAAATTATCAACAAAATCATAATTATAGTATGCTAAATTAAATTTTCTATTAACAACACCTTCAAAGCCATCATAATAATGAATATTTTGGCTTTCCATTGCCATTTCATTCATCATATCGTAATTCGTAGTAAATATATTAAAGGTTTGATTTTTTAAGCCATTTACTTCCTTTATATTTTTTAAACCATTATAAAGTACAGTTTACAAGGGACTACACAGGGTAGGTATCTGACGGGAGGGGTTCCACCCGTCAGATTTTCCATGTGATATTCAAGCTGTCGCTTGTGGCAGCTATGGTGGTAATCATCAAATCCACCACCCGCCGCTTGTCATCAAAGGATACATTCTCCCAAGTGTCGAGGTAGCCGGAAATCTGGCTGACCTGTTCCGGGCTAATGGCTTCCACCGTCAGTTCCGCTATCCTCGCCAGAAGTTCCTGCTTGCGCCCGTCCAGTTCTGCTATCTTCACATTCACATAGGAGAGCAGGACATTGTTTGCACCCGTCAGACTGTCCACCAGCTTTTCAATCTCGCTGTCCACATGGGCAAGCTCCACTTGCAGGGCGGCAATTTTCGGATTTGCCTTTGCCGCTTTCTTTCTGCCTGTCAGCGTCTTGTAGCTTGCCAGTTTCTTTACCATCTGCTGATAAACAACTGCTTCCAGTTCCGAAGTAATGATTTTCCCGCACCCGGCACAGCTTTTATTGTCCAGCCGTTTTGTGCAGCGGAGATATTGCTTTCCCACAGGATTGTTAATGCTCATAAGGGCATACCCGCAATTCCCGCATTTGATTTTTCCCGCCAGCCATGTATGGGTGGCTTTCCGGGCAGACTGGATTTTCATGTTGTTCATCAGCTTCTTGCGGCAGGTCAGCCAGATGTCGGAGGGGACAATGCCCTCATGGGGAGCCAGCACCAGCATTTGGTCTTTCAAGTCGTTCTTTTTGCTGGGCTTCACATCTCGCCCTTGATACAGATAGCATCCGTTCATGCCAGTAAAATCGGCGGCGTCATTGACAATGACTGTCCCTTGACTTTTGAAAAACTCGTACACATCAAGGTCTGCCTGCACATAGACAGGATTGCGTAACATCTGCGCCAACGTGGGGCGTATCAGCTCTTTGCCGTTGAATAAAATCCCCTGTTCGGCAAAGTACCGGGTAATGTCCCCGTAGGAGGTTGTGGGCTGGGCGTACATCTCAAACATCAGCCGGATATTTGCCGCTTCATCTGGATTTACCACCAGCTTTTTTGTGTTGATACCGTCCATCTTAATCGGCTCTGTATGGAAGCCGTAAGGGGCTTTCCCACCCATCTTGAAACCTCGCTGGCTGCGGGAATAGTAAGCGTCCGTTACCCGCTTCTGTATGGTTTCTCTCTCAAGCTGGGCGAACACGATACAGATATTTAACATCGCCCGCCCCATCGGGGTGGAGGTATCAAACTTTTCCGTAGAGGACACAAACTCTACATTGTACTGTTGAAACAGCTCCATCATGTTGGCAAAGTCCAGAATGGAACGGCTGATACGGTCGAGCTTGTAAACCACGACCTTTGCAATCAGCCCCCGCTTGATGTCCCGCACCAGTTCTTGAAACTTCGGACGGTCTGTGTTCTTGCCGCTGTACCCTTTGTCTGTGTATTCCTTGCAGTTACCGCCTTTCAACTCATATTTGCAAAATTCAATCTGGCTTTCAATGGAAATGCTGTCCTTTTTGTCTACCGATTGTCTTGCATAGATTGCGTCTATTCTGTTGTTCATTTGTCGCTCCTTTTCTTAAAAAAGAAACGGAGCTGCTGACACGATTATTATACCGCCAGCAGCCCCGCAAATCAACGGTGGCTTTGGAAAATATTACGCCCCGGCTTCCCCGCTCTGCCGCTTGTCGGCGTACTTGCGGAACACCTCATAAAGCTGCTGTTCCAACTCCCGGCGCTTCGCCGCTTCCTGCTCCGGCGTGAACACCGGGGAGAGATTTTCCAGCGTGATTTCCTTTCCCTGAAAAGTCACGACCTCTGTTTCCTTTTTGTATCTGATATGCTCCATAGAACCTCCCATATTCAATTTTCAAGGTACAATGCCGCACAGGGGCGGCGTGAAATTCTGCTTATATCAATCACCTTTCCTTTGTGTACCGCTGTTGCCGCTTCAACTCCGCCAGCACGTCCGGCGGGATACGGTCAACCAGCCGTTGAATGTTCTGTAGTTCGCTTTCCAGCTTCGCCCGCTCCATGCGGTCTTTCATCTTGCCGCTTTCGCTGGCTCTGGCTCTCGCTTCCAGCTTTTTGTTTTCTTCCAAAAGGTCATTTATCGTGACCTTGTATTTCTTCAACTGCCCGGAGAAGTTTTCCATTTGCGGGAACCACTTTTTCAGCATGGCAAGGGCTTCCTCTTTCTTCTTCCCGGCGTTGATCGGGTTGATACCGTCCAGCGTGGCTTCAATCGCCCTCGCCTGTTTGGAGAGGTTGACTGCCTGCTTGAACAGCCGGGTGGGGATATGCTTCCGTCCTGTCTTGCTGGCGCTCTCGCCACGCTCCAAGTCGGGATATTTCTCCACCATGTAGGCGTGAAAATCGTCCTGCCACTTCGTCAGGTTAGCCCTGTTCCCGATAATCTCCTTAGCGCACAGGCGGTTGTCCTTTGTCAGCGGAACAAAAGTCAAATGCAGATGTGGCGTTTTCTCGTCCATGTGTACCACCGCCGACACGATATTCTCCCGTCCTACCCGGTCTATGAGGAAATCAGCCGCCCGCTGGAAAAAGGCTTGTATCTCCTTTGGGGACTTGCCCTTGAAAAACTCCGGGCTGGCTGTAATCAGCGTATCGACAAAGCGGGTGCTGTCCTTTCGTGTCCGGCACCCCGCCTGTTCAATGCGGCTCTGAATGAAGTGGTAGTACCTGCCCTCCGGCTTGACGATATGGAAGTTGTATTTACTCCGGCTTGTGTCAATGTCGGGATTGCTGGCATACTGTTCTTTCTGTCTTTCGTGATGGGCTTCCAGC
>OJJV01000889.1_pt1 | contig 15000 bp, 19 predicted proteins | sample 1596391 | NCBI WGS metagenome assembly OJJV01 (sample SAMEA4350164, study PRJEB24818) | metagenome | biome: human; feature: gut; material: faeces | place: Denmark | collected 2013-09
TCCGGAGGCAGATCAATAAGTTGCTGAGACGTTGTCGGAGGAAACACCTTCCGAAACGCATTACCGACGGTCGATAGCACCTTACCGAGGGATTCAAAGACGTTGGACAGGCCTTTGATCAGTTCGGTTCTTCCACCGAGATCCTTCCATCCCTGGAGAAGGTTGTTTCTCGATTCCGACGATCGATTAACGACATCAGAAATAACATTGGCGACACCAGACCATAGCTCCTTGGCTTCTTCGAAGTCGCCAAATATGATTTCGAAAGTATTGGTCCAACCAGATCCCAATGCTTCTTTTGTCGTATCGATCAACTGAGAGAATGTCTTGACGTCGGTTGCGGCGCCTTCGGCCGTATTGGCCAACTGGACGATCTGCTTGGCCTGTTCCTCGGTATAGCCCTGAGAAACAAGATCTGCTTCGGTATACGCTCCGGAAAGTTGCTTCAACGTCTCCGTAAGGACATCGGTAGTGAGCCATCCGCCCTCGGTCAGCGATTCTCGGAACGATCCGTACTTCTGGATCATACCGTCGACGTTGGTGCCGAAGTTCTCGGCAGTGCGCTTCAGGGCATTCTGGAAGACCTCGCCGCCCATACCGGCGTTGACCACCGAGTTCCAGTCCATAAGCTGGACCTTTCCGGCGGCGATTGCCTGGGACAGCTGATACATGGCCTGAGAGGCCTGAGCGGAACTCGAACCGGAAACAGCCGCAAGGTTGGCGATACCCTTGATCGAATCCACCGATGTCTGAAGATCAACACCGGCAGCCGTAAAGGTGCCGATGTTCCTCGTCATCTCCGTGAAGTTATAGATGGTCTTGTCGGCGTAGGTGTTCAGCGTGTCGAGTGCCGAATTGACGTCGTCGATCGTCGATCCTTTTGACTGGGTATTCGCCAGAATCGTCTGCACGGCGTTCATCTGGGTCTCGTATTCGGCGAAACCGTCACGGACCGAAGCGGTCAATGCATTGGTGATACTCTTCCCGGCATCAATGGCCGCATTGGTCATGCGGTTGAGCACGGAGAATGCCACGGCACCCATGGCGTTGAAGCCGGACTGGACTCCTTGAAGACCGGAGGTCAGCGGATTGAAGCTGACGCCGCTTACGGCCTTATCGACGTTGTTGATCGATTCGACCGATTTGTCAAGGTTCAACGCCTGCTTAAGTTTGCCGAGAAGACCGGAGGTCTTGTTGATACCCTGCTCGAACTGGCTGTTATCAAGCCGCATCTTTACGACGCGTTCGTCGATGCTGCTCATGCAGAAGTCACCACCTTCCAAGCCTTCTCGGCTATCTTATCGAATATGGGTCGGATCGCCGGATTAATATAATCACGACCCTGAACATAGCCTCCAGTACCGGTGCCGTGACCGTACTGGAGGATGACGGCAATCGGTACGCCGTCGTTGATATTGGAATTGGTCCAGACGATCTCGGTGTAATTACGGGTGCGTTTGATCTCGTAATCCCACGCCTCGGCCGTGGCACCGGAATCGACCGGGGTGGCGTTTCGAAGTGCCTGAACGCCGTCACGGCCGAACTCATCGAGCACGTTCAGGTATTCACGACGCTTCATGCGGTTGAGAAACCGCTCGGTCTTCGTGAAACCGCCAGACACTTCGAATTTCACCCTCATTTTGACCTACTTGACTCGAATGGTTTGACCGGCGTAGATGAGATCGGGATTGGCGATGTTGTTCCATGCCACGAGCTGATCGACCGTAGTGCCAAATTGAATGGCGATCTTACCCAGGTTGTCGCCGGACTGCACCGTGTAATACTGCGCGGAGTTGGCGTTGATCGCACCCTGGACCTCGTCGTAACGGGAGCCGAGCACGGTCTGACGAGTCAAGCCGTCGCCATACATACCGGCATAGACCTCATTGACGAGTGTGCTGACATCGGCGGAGGCGATGTGGTTGATGAAGTTCTGCACCTCATCGTATCGGGATCCGAGATTCTTCTTACGATCCGCACCATTGCCATACAAGCCTTCCATCGTCCACGTCGCCAGCTGAAGCGTGGTGCCGGACGGACCCGAAGTCGATGGCTTGGACGGAGCGCTCGACGAGCTGCCGTAATACTTCCGGAAGTCGTCCAACGAGCCGTAGAACTTATCAAGATCAAGATCGCCATTCCAACCGTTCAATCGACCAGAGCCCGAATACTGACGGATGGCGCAGGTATAAGCGCCTTCGTTCCACGGTGTATTCTGATACCCGGTTGGATTCATATCGGCGTACTGGGCGATCCACAGTCCGCAGTTATGACGTTTAGCGACCTCAGCGACCTGATTGTAACGGGATGCCGGCGCATAGATCATCGGAGGAACGCCGGTTCGTGCGATAACCTGATTGATTACCTGCTCGAGATAGGACTCATCGCCCCATGCCGAATTCTGGTCGAGTTCCCAGTCAAGACAGATCATCACCTTGCCGATCCAGTTAAGGATCGAATTAATGAAGAAATCTGCTTCGGCGACCGCATTGCCGCCGGAAATATAATGATAGACGCCAACTCCCTTACCGAGAGACATGGCTTGTTCGACCGCTCGGACACAATCCGGGTTGGTGTAACCGGTACCCTGTGTCGCCTTGATGATAGCGAAATCACAAGGAACCTTAGAAAAATCAAGACCAGCCTGATAGCTGGCAATATCAATACCATTCAATGCCATGAGTACTCCTTTCATCCCTTGCTCCCAGTCTCTACTCGACGTCGGGCATTCATCTCCCTGTACATTTTCGAAACATCAGACTTTGACATCTTCTTTTTCGGCGAGTTCTTGACGCCGAATATCTCGATCAGTGTGATAAGACGGCTGAGATGCCACGTCTCGCATGGTTGCGCGGGTATTCCAGCGGAAAACATCCAATAATAGATAAGTTCGGACGTCACCTTGGATGATGAACGACGCCCTTTGGACATGTGATTGATCGTGGTTGCCGTTTGCGACGATTCGATGTAATGATTAAGTTCGGAAAAATGATTGAGCATGATCAGATCGAGTTCGGTGTCCGAAATATCATCGATCGCCATACAACGAAAATATGACCGCGTTTCCTTGATGCTTTTGGGTTCGTCGTCAAGGAACGGTTTTCTCCAGATTGACTCCCATTTTGAAACGGAAAGAAGCGAATGCTCGAATCGAACGATTCGCGGTTCTACAGTGATGAATTCGTTCTCCGACTCGTCGTAGAGTTCACCTTCAACCGTCAATTCGAGCATTCGCACATCTCACTTCCGTTACAGCTCTGTCCGCATCATGGTATAGACCTCGCCAGGAAGGGGCAGGGTCGGCTCGCCGGTAGTGTCGCCATACAGCTTCTTCTCCAACGCGGCAAGCTTGGTGGGATCGACCTTGGTCGAATCAATGGTGATCGACGCCACCGGCTTGAGTTCCGGATGGCCTTCCACGGAGACCGAATCGGTATCGATCTCCCAGCTGAAGGTCATACCCTCGGGGGAGTCGTTGATGGTCTCATACGACTTCTCCGACGGGGAGGCGGTGGCACCGTACACCAGATGCAGCTTGTAGCCGGCATCCTGCTTGACGTCGTTGCCGATCTGGGTGCGGTACGAGAAACCGAACTTGGATCGCGACTGCTGGCCGAAGACCACGCCATCGGTGACTTCGGCGCCACCATCACACGGAATGAACTCGTCCGGGAAGGTATAGGCCTCGATCGTCGCGCCGAACGTCTCGGCGGAACGCAGCGAGGCGTATTTGATGTTATCGGCGTACATGTCGTTCGCCTCGGCGCCATCAGGGGACTCGGTGACGGCGGTCAGGCCGTTCCAAGCCACGCCTTTTTTGTACGTGCCTTCGGCACCAATTGGATACAGCACGCCATGGTCCGTACCCATCTCATACTGGCGCTTGCCGGTATCATCCCAAGTAAGAGCAGTCATAATGATTCCTTTCAATAGTAAAATATGAATGTGCCATGATGGAGGTTTTTTTCGAAACGAAATGGCGATCTGCTATGCATTTGGGGAGCATCGCTATCTCGCCCCGATACGGTCGTTCGACGATGGATTCACGGGACACGCCAGGGGCGGTCACTTCGCCATCAGCGAATCCGATGGATCCATAGAAGCGGGTCATAAGGCCTCAATTCAATCGGCCGTCAGAGACGACGCATGAATTCCTGCAATGCGGTGTAACGCCAACGGTTTCCCGCTCCGTTCGGGTGCATGTTACCAGTATTGATCTGGAACTGCTTATTGCGCAACGACTTCGCGGTTTCGCTCAGAGTGATTCCTGAACCGCCTCGTCGCCCGTCAATATTCAGGCTCACCTGCGGGTCGCCGCCGAGGTCGAGCCTTCAGCAGTGACCTTACCGGGGTCGGAGGATGAGATAGTGTAGGCCTTATCCGTAGCGTTCGGCGGGTTCACCGTGACCGTAATCTGCTGGCTATCACCCTCGGTCAAGGAGAGCGAGTCCGGTTCGACGGTCACGCCGGTGACGTGAACGGTCGGGTCGATGACGGTCATCATGGTATAGATCTCACCCGGAAGCGGCAACGTCGGTTCATTGGATTCATCACCGTAGAGCTTCTTCTCCAACGCGGCAAGCTTGGTGGGATCGACCTTGGTCGAATCGATCGTGATAGTGGCCACGGGCTTGAGCTCCGGATGGCCTTCCACGGAGACCGGGTCGGCACTGATCTCCCAACTCAGCGTAATCGCCTCGGGGGAATCGTTAATGGTCTCATACGACTTCTCCGACGGGGATGCGGTGGCTCCATACACCAGATGCAGCTTGTAACCAGCCTCACTGGAAACGTCATTACCGATCTGAGTGCGGTACGAGAAACCGAACTTGGCGCGGTTCTGCTGGCCGAAATTCATGCCCGGGGCACTTTCATCGACATAGCCACCATCGCACGGAATGAACTCGTCCGGGAAGGTGTAGGCCTCAATGGTCGCACCAAAGGTCTCCGCGGAACGAAGCGAGGCGTACTTGATGTTATCGGCGTACATATCATTGGCCTCTGCGCCCTCCGGGGATTCAGAGACCGAAGTCAGACCATTCCAAACCACGCCGTTTTCATAGACGCCACCATCGGTCATTGGATACAGCACACCGTGATCGGTACCCATCTCATACTGACGCTTGCCGGTATCATCCCAAGTAAGTGCTGTCATAATGATCCCTTCAATAATATACCATTCTAGCTCCTTAAAAATAGCAATTGAACACGTCGTGATGAAGGTTGTCGCTGACGAAATGCCGATCCATCGTGCACATCGGGAGTTCGGCAACCTTCGCCGGTATCGGACTGTCCGGATTTCTATCGATCACGGTGATCTGATACCGGAGTTTGAAAATATACGGATTGTTATCCGCGAATTGCGTATCGCCGGTGTCCCGTTCATACACAATACACGGATAGGTCATCTGGATATTCGACGGGGGCTGAAAATATACATGACCGGTCGCATAGGATGGATCGGTATCGGTCATGATCCCCACCAGAATATCATGGAGTTGAAGCCTCGTTCCCATCGTTGTATACGCCTCCAAGGGTAAGGATGAGACGGGGCCGCTGGACCTCGACGTTCGTGATGATCCAGCGAGTCCCCATCCACCATACGTACTTCATATCGAAGAAATGGTCATAGGCATACGCGTCGGCGAGGATCGAGATCGTATTGTTCGCGAGAATATCCATGTTGACGGAGTCGGAACCCTCAAGACGACGGGTGTTCCTTGTCACATCACCATAATATATCCGCTCATTGATCCGATCCTCGTAGACGCCAGGCGAGGTCTCCACCTGTTGACGGGAATATCCGATTTTTCCGCAGAACCTCGCCATGGCCGCGTCACTTCTTGGGCTCCAAGGTAAGACCCTTCAGAGAATACTTGACCGTGGTCGTTCCGGTGGAATCGGTGGATACCACCTCGATGCTCTGAGTGTTAGGATTGGTCACGCGGAAGACGCAGAAGGCATCATCATCCGTCAACGTCACCGGTCCCTTCTTTCCGCCCTTGAGCTCGACCGTGAACGTCGTCGGATCGGTATCGCCGAGCCAATTGTCCGAGAAATCAAGTGCAAGGTAATTACCTTCCTGCTCGGTTGGCTCGGAGCTATTGAATTCGGTATATCCGGTCACGTAATGGAGCGTGCCATCGATCTTCCGATTGGTGTTGATGGCAACATCATCCTGAAGATCGGAGACCTTCTTACCATACTTGGTCTCGGTGCCCGCTACAGGCTCGACCAGAACGGTCGGACCCGACGGGCTCACGCTTTTGGGTGGGTCAGCACAACGGCGGACTTCGGCATGGTCAGCGCACCGGAGAGACGAGCCTCGATGAGGTACTTATGCTGGTTGTAGTCGATGTCGAAGTCGGAGAACTGGGTCAGCTCTCCGCCACGATCGGTACCGATGGTGTAGTCGCGCAGATTCGCCATGACACCATCAACAACCTTGCTCTCCTCGGTCATCTCGAAGCCTTCAAGCACGGGGACCTCGACGATGGCGGAAACACCCATGGCGGCCGCCAGCGAGGCGTCGGTGTCGTACAGACGACGGCCGACCTTATCACGCTGCACCATGAGCTCGCCATGCAGGCTCGGGGACAGGAACAGGGTCGGCATACCGGAGCCCATATAGCCCACCTTCGCCTTACGGGCGCGATCGACGAACGCGGTCGGATCGGTGGCCGGATCGGCACCGTCGTTGTAAATGACGTACAGGTCGTCATCACCGACGATCGGACGGACGTTCTCGGTGTTGACGTGATCCTCGGCGGAGGCGGCGCGGCCGTCGCCGATGAGAATATCACGGGCCATCTCCTCGCGGATCATGACCTTCATCTCGTTCCACAGGAAGTTGACCACGTTGAAATCAGTGATGTCGATCTCGTCATCGCGGTCCAGACGCTGCTTCTTGTAGATCGTCTGCGGGGTGGTCACGCGCTTGTAGACCTTGAACACCTCGTCCATCTTACGCTTGTTGTTCTGGCGGTCAAGCGTAAAGCCCTTCGCACGAGCCTCATCCTCGGTCAGATCCGCGTACGAGGTCTTGATGCGGGTGAACGGGGTGTGACGGGTGCCGTTGAGCACGACGTCGACCCAGTCGGTGTCGCGCTTGTACAGGTACGGCTCGTCGCCGACCTGACGTGCATCCGGGAAGAGCACTTCGATGTTCTCGATGCCATAGTTCTGGGCAGCGTGCTGCATCCACTTCTCGGAATAATCACGGAACGAGCCGTAGTCCTTGGCCTCGGTAAGGAATTCCTTCATGTCGTCGTGGGACAGGACCGGAGCTTCATCCTCGGCACCGGCCTGTTCGAAGGCGTTCATATGCATAATATCTCCTTCTTCCTCCGAATGGGAGGCGCTATTGTTGTTCTCTCCGTCACTGTCCTCAGTGTCGGAATCACCCTGCTCCACGGCGAGGCCGATCAGAGCATAGGCGACATTCTTCTGTTCCTCGTTCAGCGTGTCGAAGACATCCTGAACGGTCTCGCCGGAAGACGAATCGTCAGACTCGTCATCGGCATGCGAAATATCGGACTGTGCAACGCTCTCCTCGGCACCACCAATGGCCGCGCCGATAAGAGCATATACAGCGTCCTTCTGCTTGTCGGTAAAAGTGTCCCAGACCTGCTGGACCGTTTTGTCCGACGCTTTCTCGGACGAATCGTCCTCGGTCTTGGCGGTCGACGTTTTGGAATCGTCAGCATGCTGCATGTCATCCTCGCTTTCCTCATCGCCATGCTCAAGCACGATCTCCTCGCCGGAGTAGATCACGGCCTCGTCATCCAGAAGATCCTGAGTTCCGTCCGAATGCTGAAGCGTGACATTGTCGATGTAGGCGCCGGGATTGGCGCCGGCAAGGACCAGACTCACCTCGCGGATGTTACCGTGCATGACGTTCTTGTTGTGTTCGGTCAGATGGTTCGCGTAGATCGACAGTGCGGTGATGTCACCGTGCTTGACGAGCTCCTTGGCGTCGCGACCCATCGGCGTGCTGTTAAACGTGCCATAGCAGTAGACGCCGTCCTCACGGTTCTCCAGTACGGCATGGCCGAGCACGTTGTCGATGTCGCTATGGTTGTGCTGGTAGACCAGCGGCACCTTCTGACCGTCCTGATCGGCGAAGGCGTCCTTCAGAATGGTTCGCCCGTCGGAGCAACGGATGTTGTTCCGCGTGGCGTAACCACTGAAATCATACCCCATTTTGACTGTCTCCTTCCATTGGGGTGTTCAGCACATCCTGAATGGAAGGCTGTGCTGAATCTTGGGTTGGTTCTTCTGTGGATTCCGGCTGCTGTGCGGTCACGTCGGTGCCGAGCGGGTTGATGTTGGCGTTGCGCAACTGATCCGCCTGAGGTTCTTCGGAACGGGCGAAACCAAGGACCGAACGGAACTCGTTCGACGACATGATCTCGTTGGACGTGAATGCCGCGGCGATGTTCGCCAGATCGGTGACCGGAACCAACCTGAACGGATCGCGGAAGAACTCGATGCTCTGTCCTTGACTTCGGGCGGTTTTGGTCAGAAAGGTTCGCTTCAGCGCATCACAGATGGCTGAGATCATCGGCTCCAAGGTGCGGTTATGGTAATTGAGCATCTCCTCCTGAGAGGCGGTGCCGTTCACCACGGCCTCGGAAAGGCCGAGCTGACCGTAGAGCTGGGTCGTCAGATTCTGGATCTGCTGAAGCATGTGATTATCCAGACTCCGATTGAGCTGGGTGATCTTCTCGGAACCGTCGGTGTACGCAACGCCATAGGCGGAATCCTTGAGCTGATCCTCCAGCTGCTGACGGCGGAGTTCGGCCTGTCGCTTCTTCTCCTCCGTGCGGATCTGGTACGGGAACTGGATGATAAGATCGAGTTTGCCGGACGCGGCCTTGTCGTCAATGGTATCGAGCTGATTGAGCTTTCGGATCAGACGCTGCAAGGTAGAGTTCGGCTCGTTCATCACCTGATAGAGCGGGTTCTGGACGATCGCCACCTTGCACTTCGGCATGACGATCTCTTCGCGCTGGCCGGCGTTCGGAGCATCATTATAGACCGAAAGTTTAACGGCCCGAGGATACCATTCAACAACACGACCGACGCGCATGGTCTGAATATCGAACGAATTCGAATTCAGCGGATTCACCGTGGTATCGATCGGCACAATAGCCGCGGCACCATCATCGCACATCGTCATAACGACGTCCATGATGAAATCACGGCCTGATTGGTCGATATTGGCCTCGATGTTCAGACACTGATTGAGCCCGTCGTCGATCGTCTCCAGATATTGCTGCGTCGTCTTGTCGATACGGCAATGCCGGATCTCGATGGCGCTCACGTCGATGGCGATGCGGTTGTACAGCGAGGATATGATCGATCGATCGACTCCTCGGGTGAAGACCCGCGTATCCGGACGACGCGCTGAGGAATATCCGACGGACAGACGGAAATCAGAAGACGGATTGACGAACGCGTTCCATGCGTGCGCCAATGCATCGGTAACGACATTCATTAGGCATCACCGACCGATCTGCCTGCGAGCGAAGTCGAATGAATATGGCTGTCCGTTCCCACGGGCCCTGCTGGCCGCATAGGCGATTCCGACTCCGAGGATAATCTTCCCCGCATTCATCAACTGCTTCGACACCTCGTTGGCCGCGGTCTGCTTCATCTGGTTACCAACCTTGTCGATAAACCGATTGCCTTTCTGCTTCTGAGTTGTCGTCAGATTCGAATACTGCTGCTCAAGATTGAGCCGTTCATTGATCTTGCGGAGCTCGGCATTGGACAGCTTGTTCGGGGACTTCTTGAGAAGGTCTCGACTCTCCGTGTAATCCTTGTTGTCCGATCGGGAACGCTTGGAACTTACCGATCGCTTACGATCCTTGCGGACACCCCACTTCATGCCTTTGACGCCGAAGTGATAGAGCTCATTCATTGAAACCTCCTTCCCCTTGGATGTTGAGACGCCATTCATACTCCTCGATGTTCTTCCGGATCGATTGTTCAAGGAACGAATTGGTCGGTGGATCGAACTGAAGACGAACCTTCTGTTGAATATACGGCTTTACGCCAGTAAGAAGTTGATCGTCATCAGTGAATTCGCTCCACGTGTCTTCGATTCCAGTGATCGAATATCCCTCTGAGGGACCAACTCCCAATTGTCTGAGATTGAAGAACGCAGAATTGATGAATACGACAAGATCGTCATCGAAATCGGATGAATCAGGATCCAGCCCAATCGCCTTCTTAATCGACTTAAGAATACTTTCATTCATCACGGTCCTCCAATCCGATAAAAATCCACCATTTTGAAGTTACCTCCATGGACATGTGTCATTGGGTTTCCGTTCGACCAATGGACGAGCCCGTTCGTCGGTTCCGAAGTGCAGATCGTTGTGCGTCGCCAACGAACAACTAATCAGATTGTCCAGATCGAGCAGTAGATCGTCGCCGTGCTCTATGGAATCAGGAGTCAACGGCTCGATGTGATGTATCATGATCTTCCCGGCGATGGGATGATCGGGGCACCCGAGATCGAAACCGTTGTCCCGAGCGATCACCAAATCACGAACATGTTTCCACTCGGGCGATCGATAGAACCGCTGATTCATCCAACGTTCGGAACCGAATGTCGGTCCCCCGACGGATCCGTGACATTGCAGGTAATGGAACCGGTCGAGAAAATCCGAACGCCGGATGAGCTCGTGATAGGATCGCATCAGAGTTTCACCTTTCGAAGCAAAACTTATTATCGCTTCTTAACCAGAGTTGTTACTTCAGCATAAGGATTAACATGTGCTTCGTAACCGTGCTTTCGAGCCTCGGAAATAAGTTGAATGTATAAACGATCTCCCTGCTCGGCCATTTTCTCGAATTGTTTGGACTTAATCCGAAGCTTGTTAATCTTCTTCATGTTCCTATTAAAAGATGATTGACCTTTTGTTTTCGAAGATCGATAAAGGGCATCAGCTTTTCTGGAATATGTTTCCGATTTGCTCCAATTCTTATTGGATCTGGATTCCGCTTTATTGATTTGTTTCTGAGCTTTACGTACGCCCCATTTCGTGCCTTTTACGCCGAAATGATAAAGTTCATCGGTCATGATTATTCCTACCTTGATGTCACAGTATTGACAATGATCTTATTACCAATCGCCTTCAAAGCTTCGTTCGCCGGAGAAGCCCAGGAATATCCAGCCCCATACCGAGCCCTCAGATAATTCATATACGGAGCACTATGCCCGATGGCGCTCTTCAGCGTCCCGACACTGGCTTTCATGATGGCTCGACCCTCTGGAGTCGAAGCCACAGTCAGACCTCCAGCTGCAAGCGAAGCCACAGACGTCTTCGCGGCTAGACTGATCATCTCGGTAGTCGCTGCGCGAAAATACGACTGCCCTTTGTTCATACGGCGATTGATGCGCTTGACACCCTTCTTGCCATAACTTGCCCGATCCGTTATACGCTGTCTGGAAGTGTAATCAGCATTCGGCTTGTTAAGCTGCGCCTTACTGGGCTTGTCACGTTTCTTGCGGACGCCCCACTTCATGCCTTTGATGCCGAAGTGATAAAGTTCTTCGCTATGATTCATCGAAGTTCTCCAATTCTCTGGAAGCATGTCCTCGGCGTCAAGTTGCTTGGCACGCCTCTTGATCCACCGTTTGACATCGTCCTTGTTGTTGCCGCGACCATAGGCCTGAATGGCGTTACGAAGATCCTTGCGATTCCTGATGGGATAACCGCCATCGGGCATGGCGAGACCACGCTTGACCAGTATGGCCCGTTGCTTATCGGAAAAATCCACCATTTTGAATCTCCCATCAGTCGAAGAGGTCGCGATTGTTCTTGTAGGCGACGAAGGCGTCCATCATGGCCGCAACGGCGTCGATTTTGTCCTCGCGCTTGGCCTTGTACAGCTTCTTGTTGTTGTTCGTGTCCTGAAGGACGATGCAGTTACCCATGGTGAACGACATGAGTTCCTCGTCGAAAAGCAGACGACGATCCTCGGCCAGCTTCTTCAATTCGCCCAATGGAACGGATTCGGTCTTGGCACCCTGAATCACTTTCTCGATGCCGAACTCGCCGTAATCCATGGTATACCGCGCGACGAAGTCCTTGGCGTTGTACGGATCATAACCGAGGCATCGCACATCATACTCCGACTCGGTGATGTACTTGTCGAGATCCTCATACACCTGCACCATATCGAGCACCGTACCATCCATGACGAACAATGATCCCTCATTCAGGAAATTCTCGTACTTCTGACGAGCCGCCGAAGGAAGATGCTGCATGGTATAGGCTGAAATATAGTTCCTCGTCTTGACGCCGAATGTCTCGTCGGACAGGGGAAACAGGAACGTGAACGAGCAGAAGTCGTCGCCTTGGGACAGATCGGCACCGAGCGCACATGGCATGCCCCAGAAGTCCTTCTTCCGATGGGGGAGCGTCTCCTCGAAGGTGAAGAAGTAGGTGTAGCCCTCCATCGGGATGCCGAATCGCTTCGCCAGAATGTCATTGCGGGTGGCGGGAGCCTTCTCGGCGCGTTCGACGTCGAGCTGATAGGTTTCATAGGTAACCGTTTGCCCAAGATTAGGATTTGCCTTGATCCACATGTCCGGATTGGAGACTTCCTTGACATCGTCAAGCCGATAATAGAATATGGAGACATGAGGATTGACGTATTCTCCTTTGAGAATGTCCATCAACTCCATTTTGATGGTATCGCCGACCGAGTTTCGGACGGTGCCCTCGGAAGAGGTGGCCACGATGAGATAGTCGTCCAGCTTTGACGCGCCCTGTTCGATGGCGCCGATCACATCCTCGCGAATATCACCGGACAACCATTCGTCAACGGTCGATACCTTGGGACGAAGGCCCTGGAGCTTGTCAATTGACATCGGACGAACCTTAAGAAGTGAACCTGTGAGGAAATTCTCTACACCCTTCTTGGTCGAGGCGAGCTTGGCCTGAGTAGATTTCGGTCCGTTACCGGGAAGCGAGCCTTCGGAAAGGAACTTGATGAGTGGACCGGGAGATCGAATGATTGCAGTACGGAATGGTATCATGGTTTCCTCGGCCTGTTTCATGGTTGGGGCCACAACGATCTGCGAAGTCGTCGATGTATCCATGATAAGGAAATATGCCTGGATGAATTCGGCGAACATGGTCTTGGCGGCGCCACGGGCGACGATCAAATATAGTTTGTTGATCAGACGTTTGCAGATCCGACGATTCTCGTATCGACCCGGACCTCCATGAGGATTCGGAATATAGACCGATCGTTCGACAAAGTAGTACCAACCAAATATCTGCTCGCCCCAGAGTTTGAAACTATCGAGAAGATGAACCGGAGATCCGTCGGTCAGGGTGAGTTCCTTCTCGCAGAACTTAACCCATCCCTCGACCTTGTCGGTGTCATAGTAGATCCCTGGATTACGAATGAGATCGTCGATGCGGTTCATCTCCATCTCGATCTCATGGCATACCGGGATCTCTCCGGCCATGACCCTATCACGGAACTGACCGTAATACTTCGGAACGGCTGTGTTTGACAGGGTCATGGTTCCTCCTTTATTCATTATATCACCGACTTGTCGTCGGTCCTGATTGATACTGATAACGAGATCCGAGCCCGTTGGATCCGTAGGCGCGATTAACATCATTATGAAGATCGAAGAAGCACAGTTGACCGATCCTCATTCCTGGAACTATGCGGATCGGATGATTGTTGAGGTTTTTAATCTCAAGCGTGATGTCACCGGCAAACCCCGGATCGATGAATCCGGCGGTGACATGGGTCGCAAGACCGAGACGGCCAAGCGACGACTTGCCTTCGAAGCGCGCGGCGATGTTCTTCGGGATCGTCACTCCCTCGTTTGTCGAACCAAGAATGAATTCATTTGGATCGAGAACGAAACCATCATCGTTCATGGCGAAACGAATATACTCCAGATTATGGAGCGTGTAATCCATGGCGTTGATCTCACCACGACCGAAATATCGTACGATGCTCTTAGAGAGTGTGACGTCGTAACTGCATGGCTGAAGCTGGGACTCATCGAATGGCGTAATCATATGCCGGGTAATACAAAGATCTTTAATTTCGGCATCGTTAAGCATAGACCGTCCGATCTCTCATCTTCAGAATTTCATTATTGGACAATGTGCTCTCAGGATGTCGCTTGCGATAGTTTTCAACGAACTTTGTCTCATTGGATCGCTTAACAAGTTTCAGTCGAGTCTTTGCATCTTCGAACTCTCGGCGAGAGTATTCGGCTTTAACCATGTTCGATGTCGTGGAATGCTTTTTGGCGGTCTTTCGATCAGACAGCATCTTATCGCGCTTCTTACCTCGCTCGGTAAGGGATCCATCTTCGTTCTGATACCTTCGAACGCCCCACTTCATGCCTTTGACGCCGAGGTGATAAAGTTCATCTTCCATTTTATACCTCGCTTTCTTCTGTGTTTCCGGAATACGAACGGAATGCTGCTAAAGCATTATCCATGAGCTCCTGGAGCTGACCAGATTTGTTCAGCGCATCCTTCTTGGCCTGAAGCATAGCCGTCTCGTACCTGATCTTCTCCTCTTCAAGCTTGTTTCGAGTCGAAGCGAGCTTGAGATAATGCACGATGACCTGAGATGAAGCCGTCCCCTCGCGAAGTTGCTGCTCGGCAAGGTTGACGGCGAGCGAAATCATCTGATTCTCGCGTTCCTCCGGATCGGAAGCGGGCGAGAACTGAGGGGAAGACGATCCATCGAGCTTCTTACGTCGCCCCATGAAAAATCGCCTCCAGTTCTGTAATGGTTTCAAAGAGTTCTGATGGGTTTGGTTCTCCAAAAGAGAGCACCGAATGGTTGTCCCTAATATCGAAAGGAGTTTCCTCCGGTTTTAACAACCGCCATGAGCGAGGAATTTTGCTTCGGACCCAAGCGGCGCTCCCATTTGAAGCCCCAAAACACGTGGTCTGGGTAATCGACTTCTCGAAAAATATCCCGTCGGGGAAAAAT
>OJJV01000908.1_pt1 | contig 14773 bp, 14 predicted proteins | sample 1596391 | NCBI WGS metagenome assembly OJJV01 (sample SAMEA4350164, study PRJEB24818) | metagenome | biome: human; feature: gut; material: faeces | place: Denmark | collected 2013-09
TCAATGATATATTCACATAACGCAGTGATTTTCTGACGCGCCGCAGGCGAAGAAAGCTCCGCAGGAGCGCAGCCGATTTTGCAAAAATCGTTCAAAGGGGCTTGGGGACAAATTTCCCCAACAAGCGCAAAGTGGCTCCAAGCCACCTTGCTTGCCGAGTGTGAAGACGACAGGGTTCGCAGGTTGGCAAGCAGCAAAGTGGGTACCGCTTTGCCCTGCTTGCCAGTTCCTTCTGCGCTCCCTCTGGCGGCGCATTAAAAGCAGATCCTTGTCCGAACAAGCTATTGAAAATTTCAGCATTGTCTGGTAAAATAGCTGTGTATAATAATTCGCACCGGCAGGAAGTGACGAAGGCTCATGGGGCGGCAGCCGCCATGAAAAAAGAACGGTTTTTTGGCGAAAGGGGCTTGACAGCATGAAACGCATCCCCCATAATCAGACAGACAGACAGACAGACAGACAGACAGACAGACAGACAGACAGACAGACAGGATAGCTCTGTCCTTTTGTGCTATCCGAGCAGCATATATATCAGGCGCGCTTTGCCCATGGGTTTTGTGGGCGGGGCGCGCCTTTTGATATACTTTCACAGCTACACCTGTTAAAAAGGAATCGAGGCGATCAATCAGAACAAAGAAGGAGGCTTTTACACATGAAGGGAAAGAAAATCGTATCAACGCTTCTTGCGCTGCTGCTTCTCGCCAGTCTGCCCGTGTCGGCGCACGCGGCGACCTGGGACATCGGCAAGGGCGACATCACCGTAAACGCCGAGAGCGGCGGGCAGACGGTCACGCAGGGAGGCGGAGCCGCTGTACCGGACAGCGCGCCCGTCATTACGGGAACCTCTAAGGAAAACAACGTCACCATCAACGCGGATAGCGGTCAGACCGCAAGCGTCACCCTCTCCGGCGCAAACATCGACGTGAGCAGTGCGGGCAAGGCCGCCGTTTCCACCACCGGCGAGGGCAATGTGAACATCGAGCTGAACGGAAGCAACGCGCTTAAGAGCGGTCACTCTCATGCCGGCCTGGAAAAGAACAACGACGGTAATCTGACCATTCAGGACAAGGATAAAGACGGCTCCCTGAACGCCAAGGGCGGTCAGGACGGCGCAGGCATCGGCGGAGGAAGCAGCGGCGCTGGCAGCGACATCACCATCACCGGCGGCAAGGTCACGGCGCGGGGCGGGAATTATGGTGCTGGCATCGGTGGCGGTGCTTACGGTAACGGCAGCGACATCACTGTCACCGGCGGCGAAGTCACCGCAAATAGCGGCAACTACGGTGCCGGTATCGGCGGCGGAGGTTGGGGCAATGGCAATAACATCTCCATCTCTGGCGGCAAGGTCACTGCCACCGGCGGCACGTTCGCTGCGGGTATCGGCGGCGGAATGCATCGGGATGGAAATGACATCACGATCTCCGGCGGCGAGGTCAGTGCCGCCGGAGGCAGGTGCGGCGCAGGCATTGGCGGCGGCCTTGATGCACGCGGCAGCGGAGACGTCACGGTTTCCGGCGATGCGAAGCTGAAGGTGCGGGGCGGCAAGACAGGCGATGACGGGCAGGGAGCCGGTATCGGCAATGGCGGCGTACGTGACCAAAACGGTCCGGTGAACGGCACAGAGGTCGAGCCGGATATTTGCGCGCTGAACCCCGGCGGAAAAATCGAATATTACGCGCCCCGCAGTCCCATGTCGGAAACTCCCAACAAAACGGTCACCAACCCCACCGGAGACTTTGTATGGGACAGCGGCACGGTGACGACGCCCGCCACCTGCACGGGAAAGGGGGTCAGGACTTACACCTGCACCAGCTCCTCCCATACAAAAACCGAGGATATCCCCGCCCTGAACCACAGCTTTGCAGGGCAGGAGTATGTTTCCGACAACAACGCCACCTGCGAACAGGACGGCACCAAGACGGCAAAGTGCGCGCGCTACGGCACGGGCGGCTGCACGGAAACGGACACGGTAACGGACACGGGCAGCAAGCTCGGGCATCTCTTTGAGGACTATGTTTCCAACAACGATGCGACCTGCGAGCAGGACGGAACAAAGACGGCAAGGTGCGTGCGCTACGGCACGGGCGGCTGTATGGCAACAGACACGGTAACGGACACGGACAGCAAGCTCGGGCATCTCTTTGAGGACTATGTTTCCAACAACGATGCGACCTATGCGCACGACGGCACCAAGACGGCAAAGTGCGTGCGGTATGACCAGTGCGGGGAGACCCACACCATGCCGGATGAGGGAAGCCGGTTAATAGCTCCTCCCCTCTACCGCGTGACCGATAAGGACGGCAGGGACATTGCCTACACGGCCGAGCAAAAGGGCGGCGTGCTGACCGTCACCGTTGACGAGGACCTCGCCATTCTCACGGGCAGACTCAGCGGCATCCGCACTCTCAAGGCGCAGGGCGTGGAGAAGATCGTCTTTGTCACCAAGGGCGCAACGTCAGCGTTCCTGCTCTCCGATTTGCTGGACAAGGGCGAGGGCGGCGAAGCCTACCGGCTCACCCACAACGGCAAGGCCGTCACGTTCACGCTCGGCGAAAGCATGGCGGATGTGAGCGCCATTCTCATCAAGCCGTAAGCGAAATCTCAGAATCCATGCAGGCGGGCAGGCACAAGCTGTGCTTGCCCGCCTTGTCTGCCGAAAAGCAAAACGGGCGGCGGCTGTCAATGGCGCGAAGCGTTCATCTTGACCATTGACGGCTGGCGGCTGCTGCGCTACGGCCCTTTCCAATCTGCAAGCCACAGAACAATTTCGGTAGCCGCTGCCAAAATTACGCTGTCAGCCGTTCCGTTCCCGTGGTATTGACGGGCAGCCCCATCGCTGCTATAATGAAAACACAATTTCAGACTCAGGACACCATGCAGACGCAGACGGGCCGAAAGGCTTGACAGGCGGCTGCGTTTTCATTTTCAGATAGGAAAGGGGAAGGATGCGAAGGGAAAAGAGGCACAGACGACAAAAGACGCTCAAGACACCATTCCTCCGCCGCACGGGAGAAAGCTGCGGCAAAATACTTTTTCGGAGGTGCAACTTGAGCAGGCGGAAAAAGCTCACCAACAACAGCGGCATCCCGCAGCATGAGATCGAGAACATCGCCCGAATTCTGCTGCCGGATATTCTCGCCTTTTACGAAAGTGAGGAAGGGCAGCGGGAATTTGCCGAATGGAAGGCGGCGCAGGACGGGGCAAAAACGGACAGAGACAGCAACGGCGAGAACGTCGCCTGACGATAGATATAAGACAAATCCAAGGGATATATACTCCTAAAACAGCATGGCAAAGGGGATGGCAGACCGCCATCCCCTTTTGTGCGTTTGTTCAGTTTCCATAGGGCTTGTACTCCGTGACGGCGTTCAGGTATGCTTCGACGTTTCCGTTCAAAATAAGATCGGCATAAGCCAGCGGGTCGTTGTAGATGAGATAGTCCAGCTCTGACCGCTGGAAGCGGTTGTCCGCCACCTCATTCTCCACGGCGGTGCAGTCGATGGAGATCATGCTGCCGTCCTGAAACCGCAGCTCTACACAGCCAGTGTCCATGTTGAATTCACAACTCTTGATGTATTTCATGTTCGTCCTCCTTATCCTTTGCCAGCTTTGGTTTTCTCGGCCCTCTGGGCTTGGATTCGGGACGCTTTTCCACGCCGTTTCTGAAATGCGTATCCTCGAATTTCTCGAAGAAAACAAATAATCCGAACCCATCTCCGATTAAGAAGATTTGGTTCGGATTATATTGGTTTGGTGCGGGTAACAGGGGTCGAACCTGCACGCCTCTCGGCACGAGAACCTAAATCTCGCATGTCTGCCAATTCCATCATACCCGCGGATGTACTATTAACTATTAAAACCTAAAACAAATAACAAACAAAAACATGTTAAACGCTACTATTAAAAAAACCTATTGCCGGAGCAATAGGTTTTTTTGTGGAGCGGCTTACGAGGCTCGAACTCGCTACCTCCACCTTGGCAAGGTGGCGCTCTACCGGATGAGCTAAAGCCGCATCAGCAACGGTCATTATCTTACCACAAATTGCTGATTTGTCAAGCCCTTTTTTCATCTTAAATCGTTATAACTGAGAGAACCGTTACAGGGCTTCAGATCGGAGGCGTTCCAGCGGTAGCTGCCCCACATCGCCTCGTCGTTTTTCAGGAATCCGGCCTCTATGCCGCCGTCGATGCAGGCAGTGACGTCCACATGATAATAGTCGCCGTCAAGCCTTATGACGTTCCAGCAGTGATCCGCCCAGTCAAGCTGCCCGTACACCACGGTGCAGTCTATCCCAAGCTGGCGGCACAGCTCCGTATACGCAAGGGCGATACCCTCGCTGCCCGCATAGCCGTAGCTCAGGGCGGAGTACGCGGAATCGTAGCCGCGCGCATCGTAATGGCAGTTCACCGTGAGGTATTCGCAGGCGGCGAGAGCGCGGTGCGGCTCGTCCAGACGGCGCGTCTGCGCGTCAAACAGGGAACCGAGCTTGCCGACGCTGTTCAAAAACGACTCCTGCTCCTCATTGTCGACACCGTAGTCCAGCGTTATCTCGTACAGGCGCTGCATGCCGGTTCCGGTGTAAAGATTCACAGAGACGTTCGGCTTCTTCGGCAGGCTCAGCGGATAGGATGTATACACCCAGCGGACAAGCTCCGCCATGCCGTCCTCCGTATAGGAGCTGGCGTTTATGAGCAGCACAAGCCGCTCTTCAAAGCCCGCGAAGGCCGCGCGTATGATGTCCGTGATGCCGCTTGAATACGGCAGAGAGACGATATCCGACACGGCGGCGCGGCTCTCGGCGTAGGTTATATACACGGTCGCCTCATAATATGTGACGATCTTGTTCAGCTCATAGGCCATATTCTCCACGCAGTAGGCGCAGAGGGCGTTCTGCGTGCGTATCTGCCAGCAGGCGCTGGCCAGATCCTCGGTCGCGTCCCCGTCGTAGGCCGTGTCGAAAACGATCTTGCCGGTCGTCTCGCCGCGGAGAACAAACTCAGAGATCGCCTGCTTGAGCGAGCCGAAGCTGCGCACAGTCACCTTGTCGCCGGTATATGGGCTTGCCTGCACCGTGGGCACATAGTCGCTCACCGCCTCATATTCCTTTTCAAACGCGCTTCCGCAGCCGCACAGCGCAAAGGCGAGTGCGGCGGCAAGGATTATGGCGGTGAGACGTCTTTTCATCATTTTACCTCGTTTATGCTTTCAAAGCCGTTGCCGAAAACGTTCTTCGCGTCGGTGACGATGAAGAATGCCTTCTCGTCGATATTCTTGACGGTGCGGCGTATCTCGGCGATCTGCGTGCGCTTGATGACGCACATGATGACTTCCTTCTTGCGGTGAGAATACGCGCCCTCGCCCTCAAGAATGGTGACGCCGCGGTGGATGTGCCCGGTGGTTATCTGCTTGATAAGCTCGGCGCTGTTTTCGCTGATGATGTAGCAGATGCTGGAGTTGTCGATACCGTAGAGCACGAGATCGACGACCTTGGTGACGACGAACATGGCGATGAGCGAGTACATCGCGCTCTCATATTTGTCGAGCACCAGCGCGTAGGCGGTGACGACGGACACGTCGATGATGAGAATGATGGTGCCGAAGTTTATATGCGGGTTCTTCTGCCGCACGAACTTTGCGACGATATCTACGCCGCCGGTCGTTGCGCCGACGAAGAAGATAAGTCCGTAGCCGAAGCCCTTTATCACGCCGCCGATGATGCTGGCGAGCATCGGGTCGTCCGTCAGGGATATGCCGGTCATGGCGAAGATATCGACAAACGCCGAGGAGAACACCGTCCCCGCGAGGGAGCCGATCAGAAACGGCAGGCCGAAGTGTTTCCACGCGATGAGAAACAGCGGCACGTTCATGATGATGGACATCATACCGACGGGGAAGCCGGTGAAATGGTTGATGATCATCGAAATGCCGGTCACGCCGCCGGATACGATGTTGTTCGGGTACATGAAGAACTGGAAGCCCACCGCGTATATGGCGGAGCCGACGACGATCATAAAATACTTGATTACACGTTTGAACGCCTCGTTCTGCGTCAAGCTGCTTATAGTTGCCATAGCTGCATCAATCCTCGATCATAGAAAGCTGCTGCTCTTCCCTGTCCTCGGGCTTGAGAACAGCTCCGGCGGCGGGAAGGGAGCGCACACGGTATCTGCTTATATTCTTTATCTGGGTCTCGCTCACGGGCACGGCGCGGACAAGCGCGCGCTTTGCCTTGAGACTCATCACGCCGACGCCCTGAGTGGTGCGGCTGGTCTTGGTCTGGAGAAGGGAAGTGTTGAAGACAAGGGCGCGGTCGTCGCTCGAATAGCAGGCGATGTCAGTCTCACTGTCGAGCGGGATGACCGCGGCGAGGGGGCTTTTGTCGGAATACGCGTTGACAAGCTTCTTGCGGTTGGTCTTGGTCTCATATGCGGAGCACTCAAGCCGCGCGACCTTGCCGTTTTCGAACACCAGCAGGAGCTGGCGCTTGTAGTCTCCGGGCAGGACCATGGTCAGGACGTTCTCGCCGTCGTCCATCTGGAGCCTCGACGGCAGGTACACGCCGAGCGCGGAGGCCTTCGTCTCCTCCATGTCGGCAAGGCGCAGCTTGTATATCTGCTGCCTGTCGGTGAAGATCAGCAGGTCGCAGCGGTTGGAGGTCTCTAGGCTTATACGCAGCGAGTCGCCGTCCTTGTATTTCTGCTCGCCGCTCATTCTGAGCGACTGCTGGGTTATCTTCTTGAAGTAGCCCTCGCGGGACAGGAACAGCGTCACGGGGTAATCCTCGACCTGCTCCTCCTCGTCGTCGCTCTCCACCTCGCTTGCGTAGACGATGCTGCTTCTGCGCGGGACGGGGTACTTCTTGTTTATCGCCTTCAGCTCGTCGATGATGATGTTCCTGACCCTGCGGCGGCTCTGCAGCACGTCCTCAAGGTCGGCGATGTCCTTTTCAAGCTCCTCGGTCTCCGCGGTGCGGCGCAGGATATATTCGCGGTTGATGTTGCGGAGCTTTATCTCCGCGACGTACTCTGCCTGTATCTGGTCTATCCCGAAGCCGACCATCAGGTTCGGCACGACCTCGGCCTCAAGCTCCGTGCCGCGGATGATCTCGATCGCGCGGTCGATGTCGAGCAGGATGCGCTCAAGACCCTGCAGGAGGTGCAGCTTCTCTTTCTTCTTCTCAAGCTCGTGGTACACGCGGCGGCGGACGCACTCCGTGCGCCATGCCGTCCACTCCTCGAGAATTTCCGCCACACCCATCACGCGCGGGCTGCCGCCGACGAGGATGTTGAAGTTGCAGGAGAAGCTGTCCTGCAGTGTCGTGAGCCGGAAGAGCTTCTGCATCAGCTTTTCGGGATCGACGCCGCGCTTGAGCTCGATGGCAATCTTCAGGCCGCCGAGGTCGGTCTCGTCGCGCATGTCGTTTATCTCGCGTATCTTGCCGGCCTTGATAAGCTCCGCCGCCTTGTCGATTATGGCCTCGGTCGTCGTGGTATAGGGTATCTCGTATACCTCAATGATGTTTTCCTTCGGCAGGTGCCGCCACTTTGCGCGCACCTTCACGCTGCCGCGGCCGGTCTTGTAGATGCTCTCCATGTCGGCGCGGTCGTAGACGATCTCGCCGCCGGTGGGGAAGTCGGGCGCGGGCATAGTGGAGATGATGTTGTGCTCCGGATCGCGCAGCCAGGCTATCGTCGTCTCACAGACCTCGTTGAGGTTGAAGCCGCAGACCTGACTCGCCATGCCGACCGCGATGCCGAGGTTTGCCGAGACGAGCACGTTCGGGAACGCCGTGGGCAGCAGGCTCGGCTCCTGCATGCTGCCGTCGTAGTTATCCACAAAGTCCACGGTGCTGCGGTCGATATCGCGGAATATCTCCGAGCAGATCGGCGCGAGCTTGGCCTCGGTGTAACGCGAGGCGGCGTAGGACATGTCGCGGGAATATACCTTGCCGAAGTTGCCCTTGGACTCCACAAACGGGGTCAGCAGCGCCTGATAGCCCGTCGAGAGACGGACCATTGTGTCATATATCGCGGCGTCGCCGTGCGGGTTGAGACGCATGGTCTGGCCGACGATGTTCGCGCTCTTTGTGCGCGCGCCGGTCAGCAGACCCATCTTGTACATCGTGTACAGCAGCTTCCGGTGCGAGGGCTTGAAGCCGTCTATCTCCGGTATTGCGCGCGACATGATAACGCTCATCGCGTAGGGCATGAAGTTCGTCTCCAGCGTTTCGGTTATGGGCTGCTCCAGTACCTCTGCACGCAGGCCGACGACGTTCGGATTATTGAATTTTTTCGGTTCCTGTTCCTTTTTCTTAGCCATGGCGGATCATCTTCTCTTCTTGATCTTCTTGCCGGTAGCCAGATTCCTGCGGCAGCGAGGGCAATCCTTGACGGCGAGCACGCCGAGCATGATGTGCTTGCCGCAGTAGGGGCAGCGGCAGAACTGATAGACGCAGATTATCGTGCCGACGAATATCGCCGCCGTCAGCGCCACGAAGCCGAACTGATAGTAAGAGCCTTCGGGGCACAGCAGACTTATCACACAGCACACGCTCGCCGCGATGACAAGGCGGATGGCAAGCTTTCTGCCGTATTCAAAAGAACTTCCTGAATTCATAGTTTTCTCCTGTATCTCTAAATTTTATTTACGAAAGATCGGCCATGTCGAGGTACTTGTGCCCCTCGAGGGCGATGTGCTCCTTGCGTCCGGCGAGATCATCGCCGAGCAGCAGGTCAAAGCTTCTGGCCATCAGCTCAGCGTCCTCGGGCATGACCCGTATGAGACGGCGCGTCTCGGGGTTCATCGTCGTCATCCACATCATGTCCGGATCGTTCTCGCCGAGACCTTTGCTGCGGCTGATGCTGGCCTTCGCGCCGTTGAGCGAGTCGATTATCTCGGCCTTCTCGCGGTCGGAGTAGGCAAAATAGGTCTTGCCCTTGCTCTCTATCTCGTAGAGCGGCGACTCCGCGATGTACACGTAGCCCTCGCGGATGAGCGTCGGCACGAGGCGGTAGAGCATCGTGAGGATGAGGGTTCGTATCTGGAAGCCGTCAACGTCGGCATCGGTGCAGATGATGACCTTGCTCCAGCGGAGATTGTTTATATCGAAGCTCGAGAGATCCTTGACGTGCTTGCCCTTGACCTCGACTCCGCAGCCGAGCACCTTCATGAGGTCGGTTATGACGTCGCTTTTGAAGATGCGGACATAGTCGGCCTTGAGGCAGTTGAGTATCTTGCCGCGGACGGGCATGATGCCCTGAAATTCCGCGTCACGCGAGAGCTTGCAGGCGCCGAGTGCGGAGTCGCCCTCGACGATGTATATCTCGCGGCGCTCCGGCTCGCGGCTGCGGCAGTCTACGAATTTCTGCACGCGGTTGGCGATGTCGATGTTGCCGGAGAGCTTCTTCTTCATGCCGATACGCGCGCGCTCCGCCGTCTCGCGGCTGCGCTTGTTTATCAGCACCTGCTCGGCCACGCGGTCGGCCTCGGGCTTGTTCTCGATGAAGTATATCTCCAGCCGCTCCTTGAAGAATTCCGTCATCGCGGTCTGGATGAATTTGTTGTTGATGGCCTTCTTGGTCTGGTTCTCGTAGGAGGTCTGCGTAGAGAAGCAGTTCGTGACGAGGACGAGGCAGTCCTGCACGTCCTGAAATTTTATCGCGCTCTCGTTCTTCTGGTACTTGCCCTGCTTTTTGATGTACGCGTCTATCGCGTAGGTGAAGGCGGTGCGGACGGCCTTGTCGGGCGCGCCGCCGTTTTCAAGCCACGAGGAGTTGTGGTAATACTCCAGCGCGGTCACGCGGTTCGAGAAGCAGAAGGCGGCGGAGAGCTTGACCTTGTATTCGGGCTTGTCCTCGCGGTCGCGCCCCTTGCGCTCGGCGGAGATGAACTCCGGCTGGGTCAGCGGGTTCTCGCCCGCAAGCTCCGCGACGTAGTCCTTGATGCCGTTTTCGTAGAGGAATTCGCGCGTCTCAAACTTGCCGTTTTTCTGTATCCGCAGCCGGAAAGTGACGCCCGCGTTGACGACGGCCTGCCGGTGCAGCATGCTTGCGAAGTGCTCCTCCGGAATGTCGATATCCGTGAACACCTCGATGTCCGGCCGCCAGCGGATGAGCGTACCGGTCTTTTTCCGGTCGGCAGGCTCGACCATAAGCTCCTGCCCCTTCTTGCCGCAGGCCTTGCCCTTCTTGAAGTGCAGCTGATATTTGTTCCCGTCACGCCAGACGGTCACGTCCATGTATTCCGACGAATACTGAGTGGCGCAGGTTCCCAGACCGTTGAGGCCGAGGGAATATTCATAGTCGCCGCCGTCGGCGTTTTTGTACTTGCCGCCGGCGTACAGCTCGCAGAAAACCAGCTCCCAGTTATAGCGCTTCTCGATCGGGTTCCAGTCCACGGGACAGCCGCGGCCGAAGTCCTCAACCTCGATGGACTTGTCCTCATAATATGTCAGCGTTATGAGATCGCCGTTGCCCTCGCGCGCCTCGTCGATGGCGTTGGAGAGGATCTCAAAGGCGGCGTGCTCGCAGCCGTCTATCCCGTCCGAGCCGAAAATGACGCCGGGGCGCTTGCGGACTCTGTCCGCGCCCTTTAGGGCGACTATGCTTTCGTTGCCGTATTGTGCGGTGCTTTTGCTCATGTTTTCTGACCTTTCAACCGATTCTTGCCGGACACGGAGGAGACCTGTGCTCCGCCTGCCCACACGGCGCCGATCGCCGCGCCTTCGCGCTGCGATGTGGGCGCATTAAAAACCCATTTTAACTTAAACAGTATAACTCACTTTACGGAAAATTTCAAGCCGCGGAGCCGGTTTCTTCCTGATTTCGCGCCGGCAGAGGGATTTTTATCTTTATGTTTTTTAACTTTTCTTTATATTTATCCCCGCGCCTTGACGTAAAATGCCGGATATAATATAATATACAATTGTGTTATTATGGAAAAAGAGGTAGAGCATGGTCTGTCCGAGCTGCGGCTTTAAAACTGAACATGATTTCTCCACCTGCCCGAACTGCGGGCGCGCGCCCGCACCGCGCAGGCGCACGGTGCGATGCCGGTTGCGGCTGACACCGGACGAGGCACTCTCCGGCGCACGGCGGCGCATCCGCCTGCCGGGGCGCGAGGAGCCGCTGCGGCTGAAGCTGCCGCAGGGACTTCAGGACGGGGACGTGCTGGAGCTTGACGGGATACGGCTGCAGAGCGGCGGAGCGGAGCTCACCGTGAAGCTGCTGATGACCGTTGAGATAGTCGCCCCGCGCCCCGCGCCCGTTCCCGCCGCGCCGCCCGCGGAGCAAAAGCGCGCGGACAAGCCGAAGCGCGAGCGCGGCTATACGGCGTTTGCCGTGCGGTCGGTCCTCGTGCTGCTGCTGTGCGCGGCGCTGGTCTGCGCGTTCATCGTGGGGTGCGTCGGGCTGAAGAGGGAAGACCTGCCGGAGCTGAGCCTGCCGTCCGCCTCGGAGCTTCTGAGCCGCATCGTGCTGTCGGCATCGCCCGCGGCGGCGGACGGGAACGTGCGGGAGCTTGCCGCGCAGGAGATATGGCGCTTTGACCGGCGCGGGTATCTCAACCAGCTGGACGACCGGCTCCTCGAGGACGTGCTCGCGATATACCGCGCGGCGATGAATTTCGAGAGCGAGGCCGTGCTGCCGAACAAGCTCTCCGAGCGCGAGCTGATATCCATATGCAACCTCATGGCGCTCGACTGCACCGAGCTTATCCAGACCGATCTGTTCTCAAAGCGCTGGGAGCATGACGGCGCGGGCAAGGTCACGAGGCTGAAGCTCAGCTACGTCATGTCTCCGGAGGAGTACAAGCCTGCGCGCGCCGAGTGCCAGGCGCTCGCCGAACAGCTCGCGTACGAGACCGAGGGCATGAGCGATATAAACCGTGAGCTGTACGTGTATAACTACATCATCGCAAACTGTGTCTATGACCGCGGCGGCACGCACGCGTTCTCGCCCTACGGAGTGTTCTCCGGGCACAGCGCGAAGTGCGACGGGTTCAGCAAGGCCATGAAATGGGCGCTGGACGAGATGGGCATAGACTGCCGGTGCGTCTCCGGCGCGTACATCGGGCGCGACGACGGGCACACATGGTGCACCGTTCGTCTCGGCGACAACTGGTACGACGTGGACGTGACGGCGGACGTGAGCCAGAGCGGACAGTGGCAGCCGGTGAGCCGGGGGGCGGTGAACATCGCGTCCGGCTGGGTCAGGAGCCAGTTTGAGCCGGATGCGGGGCTTGATCTCGTGAGCGTGCCGGAGGGGGCGGACATGTCGCTGAGCGCGCATGTGCTCGACGGGACGTTCATCTACGCCGGTGAAGACATCGCCTCGCGCTTTGACGCGCTGCTGAGCGCCTACTGCTCATACGGCGGCTCGGTGTGCTTTCAGATAGAGAGCGAGGAGGATTACGAATATCTCAAGGCGAACATGGACTGGATGCTCACGGGCTGGTTCGACCGCAATCTCTGGGGCACATGGAACTACCAGACGTGGTATTCCGACGCGTACCGCACAATGACCGTATCTGTTTCCGGCTGAGGCCGGACGGCCGCAAGGCCATATAAAGGACTTACACATGAAAAAATTCTTTGATCCAAGTATGCTGCGCTTCCTTCTGGTGGGCGTGGTGAACACGCTGGTCGGCGCGGGTATAATGTTCCTGCTGTACAATCTGGCCGGCTGCTCCTACTGGCTCAGCTCCGCGGCGAACTACATCGTCGGCGGCGTAGTCAGCTATTTCCTCAACAAGTATTACACCTTCAAAAACACCGAGCGCTCGTGGAAGCAGGTTCTCCGCTTCGCGCTGAACGTGGCGGTGTGCTGGCTGCTGGCCTACGGCATCGCAAAGCCGCTGGCGCTGCGGCTGCTCGCGGGCTTCGACGAGAAGCTCCAGACCAACGCCGCAATGCTGGCGGGACTGTGTCTCTACACCGCGCTCAACTACCTTGGCCAACGCTTCTTCGCGTTCCGGGCAAAGGAGGACTGACCCATGCTTGAATGGTTCACCGGCACGATAGCCGGAAAGTTCATCTCGACCTTTTTCATCTCCATGCTCCCCGTCGTGGAGCTGCGCCTCGGCCTGCCCTACGGCATCGCGCTGGGGCTGGATTACCCGCTGGCGCTGACGGCGGCGGTGCTCGGCAATATGCTGCCGGTGCCGTTCATAATCCTGTTCATCCGGCAGATATTCGCGTGGATGCGGCGGCATATGCCGAAGCTCGACGGCTTCGTCGCGAAGATTGAGAGCAAGGCGCATCTCAAGGGCGAGACGGTGCAGAAGTATGGCCCGCTGGGGCTGCTGATCTTTGTCGCCATCCCGCTGCCCGGCACGGGCGCGTGGACGGGGGCGCTGGTCGCGGCGCTGCTGGACATGCGGATGCGCAAGGCCGTGCCGAGCATCCTGCTCGGCGTGCTCATCGCGGCCGGGATCATGACGGCGATCACCTTCGGGGTCATCCATATCGCAGGGTGAGGGCATGAGCGTTTTTGCGATAAAGCTCGCGGCGATGATCTCAATGCTCATAGACCACTGCGCCTATGTGCTGGCGCCGCCGCACTATTTCCTGCTGCGCTGCATAGGGCGCATCGCGTTCCCGCTGTACTGCTTCCTCATCGTCAACGGCCTTGAGCACACGCACGATCGGCGGCGCTATCTCGCGCGGCTGCTGATATTCGCGGCGATCTCGCAGCTGCCGTTTGCAATGGCGTTTTACCCGCGGGAGAGCATTTTCACGGGGCTGAACGTGTTCTTCACGCTGGCCGCGGGGCTTGCGTTCTCGATGCTCTGCGCCTCGCGCAGTGAGCGGGACGGGAAGTGGTACGCGTTTGCCGCCGTCACGCTGCTATATGCCGCCGCCGTCCTGCCGTGCTCGGACTACGGCTTCGGCGGCGCAGCACTCATATTCCTGCTGTACATATGCCGGCAGAAAAGAGCGCTCCAGGTCGCGGCGCTGTGGCTGTGGTGCCTGTGGCAGTACGCGCTCGAGCTTGGAAGCTGGGAGATGTTCGCGTTCGCGGCGGCCGCCGCGATACCGATGCTGCTCTATAACGGCCGCCGCGGGCCGGGGCTGAAGTGGCTGTTCTACGGCTTCTATCCTGCGCATCTGCTGATACTCGGCCTGTATGCCTGCGGCATCTGGCCGTGGGCGGCTTGACATTGGGAGGCCATGTTACTATAACAATAAATAAAAAACCGGACGGTGCGCCGTGCGGTTTTTAAACGGGCACCGGTTAGAGAATGTTAACCGGCGCCGGAGAAAGAGGGATAATTTCAGATGGACAGAAAAGACGCCATTCGCAGCGCTTATCGCATGACCGGAAGCAACAATTTTTATGACGGCATGATGACCTGCTCCACGCTGTCGGGGAAGGCCGTGTGCCGCCTTGTGTGGGCGATGAACAGAGCCGACTGCGAGGAATATCAGGACGCAGGACGCGGCTGAAGAAGTGCCCGCGCGGCAGCGTCAGCGGCATCGACTATTCGGCGGTCAGCGTCGAGAAATCGCGCAGGGTCAACCGCAAGGCCATCGAGGCCGGCCGCCGCGCGAGCTTCTCCGGCGTCCGGCTCCACACGAACAGCCGCGGCTGGTTCTGCGTCACCGCGAAAAACGAATAAGATTATAATAAGTCCCCGACTCCGCGGTATTGAAGTGACCCCAAAAAGTTAGACAATATTCTGAAGTAAAAATTGTTCAAGCAGCCGAAAGGGCTTGCTGTCTGTGAATTGCAGGCGGCAAGCCCTTTAGCTTTGCCTTAATCCTGCGGTTGTTGT
>OJJV01000915.1_pt1 | contig 14644 bp, 16 predicted proteins | sample 1596391 | NCBI WGS metagenome assembly OJJV01 (sample SAMEA4350164, study PRJEB24818) | metagenome | biome: human; feature: gut; material: faeces | place: Denmark | collected 2013-09
GATAGCCTTTGAGCCTTGCTACCAGCATTTTCTTTTTGTCGTGGAGTTTCCAATAGACCCTCCACAGCGATTTTCCGATTCCTTTCATGCCTGTTAGCGTTTGATGGTTTGTAAATCCTTGTTCTCGATGATGGTGAATCCCTCGATGGTGAACCCGTTGGGGTTGTCGTCCGACCGGGACGAGTTCAAGAGGCGGCACGTGGTCACGAGGCTGCGCTCGGTGACGTTACTCTGCCGGATAATCTTCTGCGTGGCGTAGGTCACGGCACGGTAGGGATAGCCGTTGAAGTCGCACACCACGCTGTCCACCTTCAGCACTTGGTTGATGTTCCCGGCGATGATGCGGTTGTAGTACCCCTTCTCGGCGAAGTCCGAATAGTAGTTGTACACGCTCTTGTCCGCCAATAGCAAGGCACGCTTCACGTTGTGTTCTATCGCGCTCTTTTCGGGCGAGAGCGTGAAAAACAGTTCGTGGAAGCGGCGCACATGCTCCCTCGCTTCCGCCGGACGGTTCTGCGAGAGGTCCTGCGAGAGTGCCAGCATCAGCGACTTGCCGTTGTCCAGCACATAGATCTTCTCACGCTGCCGCTCCGCGAAGCGGTAGGAACTCCACACGCTCCATACCGTTATCACGGCGCACAGCGAGAGGAAGACGATACCGAACAGGCGTATCTGCCTGAACGATGACTCGATGTTTTTGAGTGACTTGAATTCCATTTTACTTTTTCCGTTTATAATTCCACATTGATTATTTCAGCAGCTTGCCGATGCGTCCTACCACATTTCCTGCGGTAGCACCCGCCACGCTGCCCGCCATGCCTCCGGCGCGTCCCGCCATCTGGTTCACGTTGCGCCCGTAGCCGCCCATGCCCCCGGCTTGGATAATCCAGCCCGCCACCGTCGGAATGGTGAAGTAGCCGATGATGCCGATAATCATGAACACGATATACACCCCGTCGCTGGAATCCAGCGAGAAGTTGGGGTCGGTCTGCATACGCTCGATGTCGCTCTGGAGCATCAACACCTGAATCTTGGCGAGTATGGTGCTGAATATGTCCGACACGGGCAGCCACAGATAGACCTGTATGTAGCGGCATATCCACTGCGTGAGCGTGCTTTGGAAGCCGTCCCACACCGATATGGCGAAGGCTATCGGACCGAGTATCGCCAGCACCACGAGGAAGAAGGTGCGGATGGTGTCTATCACGAGGGCGGCGGCTTGGAACATCAGTTCCAGTATCTCGCGGAAGAAGTCGCGGATGCCCTTCTTCATCTTGTACATCCCCCGGTCGATATACATCCCCGCCATCGTCACCATGTCGGAGGGCGACCAGCCCAATTCCTCCAACTGTTTGTCAAACTCCTCGTTGGACACGAGGTAGGCGGTTTCGGGATTGCGCACCATCGCCTCGTATTCCAGCCTGTCCTTGTGCTCCCGGTACTTGTTCATGTCCAAAGTCTGCGTTTCGAGCAGTTTCGCCGTACCCTGCACGACGGGCGAGAGGACGCTGTTTATCGTGCCTAATACCACCGTAGGGAAGAACATGATGCACAGACCGACGGCAAAGGGGCGGAGCATCGGGAACACGTCTATCGGTTCGGCTCTCGCCAGCGACTGCCATACCCGGTAGGCGACATAGAACAACGCGCCCAGCCCGGCGATGCCTTTCGCCACGCCCGCCATGTCGGCGCACAGCGGCATCATCTGCTCGTAGAGCGAGCGAAGAATCTGGTGAAGGTTGTCGAACTCCATAGGCTACCAGTATCTTTCGTTCATGCTCCCGTACAGCCCCATGATGCGGTCGAGGTCGTTTTTCTTCTTCGCACGCAGGTAGCTCACGCTGATGTTCTTGTTGGTGTAGTAGCTCACGAGGTTGCGGTAACGCTTCATCTTGGAGTGGCAGCGTTCCACCACGTCCATGCGCTCCTTGTCCGTCATGGAGAGCGTGGTGATGTTCACCACGTTCTTCAGCTCCGTCAGCACGTCGTTGGATTCTTCCAGCAGCTTCGTGTATCCGAAGGCGATGGCTCCGAGTTCCTCCACCGTGAAGTTGTCGTCGCGCAGCATCTTCTGGAAACTGGTCACGTAGATGTCCGTGATGTCGCCCACCATCAGGATGGTCTGCTGCACCTTGCGGGCGTCCTTGACCAGATTGTTCACGGATTTGAGGGCGTCGTAATACTTCTTTCCCTGCTCGTAGATTTTCACCGTTTCCTGAAAGTTGTTCACCATGTTAGTGGCGGTCTTCGAGGTGTGGATGATGTTCTTCGAGGCGTTGATGATGCCTTGCGCCAGATTGCCCGGATCGCTCACGACCCATTGGGCGGAAGCCCTGCCCGCGAAAAGCAGGCACAGGCAGATGACGAATGTTATTCTTGTTCTCATGTTTCTTTGGATTTTAGCGGTTCTTATTTTTCTGCCGGAGTTTCCGGCTGCGGCTTCACACGCACGTAGTCCCCGTTGGGTGAGAAGGTCAGCACGTCGGTGGCTTCGTTATACGCCACGTCGATGCGGAATCCGGTGTTCATGAACAGGTTGCCGTTCTCCTCCTGCAAGAGGTAGGTTTCCGGTTTCAGCCTGCGGCGGATGCCGCTCCGTTTGAATACCGTCACCTTGTAGGCTTCGCCCTCCTTGTAGATAAGCACGTCGGGCTTGCCCTCCACGCTTTCCCAATTCCCGCACAGCAGGTCGCGGCGGTTCTCCGCCACGTCGCAGGATTGCAGCACCATGACCGCCAGTCCGATCAGACACTTGCTGACTTGCAGCATCTTTGCTCTTGATATACTCATACGCTTTTCTTTTTTCGTTGATAAATCTGTTTTACCGATTATTGATTGCTTATTGCCTGTTTCTCCGCCTTTCGGCAAGCTGCCGGATGGCGGCTTCGATGTCGCCGCCCAGCTGCTCCGCCAGACGGTACACCTCCACCTTTTCCGTTTCCTCGGTGGTGTACGCCAGATATTCCTCCGCGCTCACCTCGGTGGCATAGACCGCCGACTGCGTGCCGCCCAAGCCTATCCACACCTCCTTGTAGAGCCGTGAGGGGTTGTTCGCCATGTTGATGGAAAGTATCTGCGACTTTTCCTTCTCCGTCAGTCCGAGCAACGCCTGAATCTGGTCGAACTTGTTCATGTACTTGCGCTGGTCGAGCAGGATTTTACAGTCCGAGTTGTTGATGATGCTCTCCTTGACGACGGGCGAGGAAATGATGTCGTCCACCTCCTGCGTCACCACGATTGCCTCACCGAAATACTTGCGCACTGTCTTGTACATATAGCGCAGGTAGTCAGCCATGTTCGCCGACGAGAGGGCCTTGCCGGGTAGGTCAGGGGCATTACTGCCCCTTTCCCCCCTCAGAACCGTACTTGAAAGTTTCCAATCATACGGCTCAAGCGGTGTTAAATTTCTATTTATTAGAAACCAGCTCATTGTTACATTTTTTAAGTTGAATGACTTTTCTTCTACAACTGTCATGTACTAAGAAATTTACTTTCTTGCCATCGACAATTCTTTCATTAGTTCCCCACGGGTGTTCCTTGTTTATGGGTTCTCCACATATGGGACATACATGATTCTGTTTTTCCCACATGTACAACAATGATTTTCTACCATTGAGCGACTGGAGCATTTTGTAAGTCTTGCGTTTTTCAAAATATTCTTTCCAATCGGGGTCAAAAGGATTGGCTTCACCTTTCACTTTTACGTATCGGGTAATCTTTGTATCGTACAACCTTTTGAGAGCAATCCTATCGTCAGTCTTACCCTTTTTAAAGTTCGCCACAAAGCACCAGTTACGATTCTTTATTCGTGTAAAGTATTTGTCAGCAATCCAATATTTCCCTTTCTTGGGATGTCGTCTTTGAGCCCATTGCCATAACTTTTCAAATATCAAGTAATCAGCTTTCCTGAATGTGTCTGATGCCACACAATTCTTATAATAATTTACCCACCCAGCAATTACAGGATTAAGAAGCCTTATTAAAGATTCTTGTTTACTTCCTTTATTGGAATCAATGATACCTCGGATTTTCTCCATAAATCTCTTTAAGCCTTTCTTGGATGGCTTGATTAAAAGTACACCGTTGTATTTTCGGATATTGTACCCAAGAAAATCAAATCCCTCGTCTATGTGAGTTATCTTCGTTTTCTCTTCTGATAGGGTAAGCCCCCGTACTTTGAGAAACTCCACTACTAATGATTTGATTTCTTCCAAAGCCTCTTTACTTCTGCCTGTGATGATAAAATCATCGGCATAGCGTACAAGATGTACTTTGGGGTAATAGGTCGTTGTCCTGTTTACAAATTTCTTGTGGTACTTTTCTGCAAGCATTGTTTGCAGACCGTCCAATGTCATATTAGCGAGAGTTGGCGATATGATACCCCCTTGTGGTGTTCCCTCTTCGGTCGGGAATAGTTCCTTATTGAAGACAAAACCACATTTAAGCCATTTTCGTAGCATCACTTTATCCATAGGAATATTGTTCAGTAACCAGTCATGACTGATATGGTCGAAACAACCTTTAATGTCACCCTCCAAAATCCATTCGGGAGAAGCGTTCTTTGCAAGGACACAAAAACATTGTTCTCTTGCATCGCCTGTACTTCTTTCCTTGCGGAATCCGTAAGAGTTATTGTCGGCGGTTGTTTCTGATACAGGTTCCAACGCAAGCAGATACAAAGCCTGCATTGCCCTGTCTTTCATTGTTGGGATACCCAAAGGGCGCAATTTACCGTTACTCTTTTTAATATTGACTCTCCTTAGTGGTTGGGGCGTATAGCCTCTTCTTTTCAGTTCACTGATTGCCTTGAATTTGGTATTTGGAGTTGACCACGTAACTTTGTCAACACCCGCAGTGTCACTTCCACTGTTTGATGTAACACGTTTTACGGCTAAAGCCTTAGCGTAAAACGAATGCGTCAGTACCCACTGCAAAGCTTTCACTCTGCCATGTTTACCTTCTTTCTGAGCTTTTACAATACGTGCTTGTAGCTTATTAACCACAATTTCGCACTTGTTCCAGTCTATGCTGTTCCAAGTGTTCCATTTCTGGTCAGTAGATGCACACGATGTTTTAATTTCGTCCATTTGCTTTTCTTCTTTAAATAAGTTCTAAAAGTTTCTTGTAAAACTACCACCACGCAGAAGTCAGCCCACTTTCGTGTGAGGTGATGTTTCAACCCCTATCCACCCCATTACAGGATGGCATTCGCTTTTTCCGCATTCCTCTGCCCGCATTCCATTCGGCTTCACTTACGGTCTGCTTACCTGCTGTTACACAGGAGAAATACGGGTTTACCATGTTTCTTATATGTGACAAATGAATGGGTTAGAATCCGTCTATCCGCCGGCAGTCATCATGTTCGTGTAACCTTAGCATGGAGAAGGTTATCCGACTGCGTCCCTTTTGGGTTAGAGCCCAGTATCATTGGCAGCTCATTCGAAGTTACGACGTTTATCAACGATTCACATTACGTTATTCATACCATTCAGCCTAGCTCCCCTGCCATTCGATACTAACGACAGTTGCCATCCCCTCACGGTTCTGACTTCTCCTTTCGGAAGGGCTTCATTGTTGGTTCTGTTACCGCACGAATTCATTACTTAATATCGCACGTTCCCATAGGCTACTGTTGACGAAACAACAGGTTTAATCATTCTATTTCCAACCCGTGGAATGGAACGTTAAACAATCACACACAAGACTTACATGTCACAGCCAAGCCTCTTCCACGATAAGCTGTTTTCGCACCCCTTTAAGACGCCGCATCTTGTTGATGAAGGCTTCCATGATGATGATGGTCACTACCGGGAACAGTTCGCGGTTGTCCTTGATGGAGTCAATCTCGAAGACGATGAACCGTTTGCCCAGCAGGTCGATGTTCTCCGCCGAGTTGAGCAGGAAGTCGTAGCGTCCGCCCCGGTAATACTGCCGCATGGTGGTGAGCATGTTGTCGATGTTGAAGTCGGACTTCTCCACCTTGATGTCACGCTCCGCCAGTTCCCTGCGGTAGTCGTCGCGCATGTACTCGTAGAAAGTGTTGAACGACGGAACGATGCTCCGGTCTGCCCTGATGCGCTCGATGTAGGCACTCACGGCACTGCCCAATTCCCCGCTTTCGGTTTTCGTCACCTTGTCGTCCTCCGACTTCCAGAGCGTCAGCAGCAGCGTCTTTATGCTGTCCTTCTTCTCCACGTCGAACACGTAGTCGTCGGTATAGAACGGGTTGAAGCTGATGGGCTTCTCCTCCGTGTAGGTGAAATACACGCCGTCCGTGCCGCCCGTCTTGCGCCGTATCATTTCGCATAGCCCCTGATAGGAGTTTCCAGTGTCCACCAATACCACATGCGCGCCCTGCTCGTAGTATTGCCGCATGAGATGGTTCATGAAGAACGACTTGCCGCTGCCCGAAGGACCTAATACGAACTTGTTACGGTTGGTGGTGATGCCCCGCTTCATCGGCAGGTCGGAAATGTCGAGGTGCAGCGGTTTTCCCGTGAGCCTGTCCACCATCTTGATGCCGAAGGGCGAGAGCGAGCTGCGGTAGTTGGTTTCCTCCGTGAAGAGGCACACCGCCTGTTCGATGAAGGTGTGGAAACTCTCTTCCGCCGGGAAGTCCGCCGCGTTGCCGGGCATCGCCGCCCAATAAAGTGTCGGGCAGTCGATGGTGTTGTGGCGCGGCACGCACTCCATGCTTGCCAGCTGGCTGCCCACGTCGTTCTTTATGTGCTTCAGCTCTTCCGCGTCATCGCTCCACGCCATGACGTTGAAGTGCGCCCGCACCGAGGTCAGCCCGTAGGAGTGCGCCTCGTTCAGGTAGCGGTCTATCCACTCGCGGTTGATGCTGTTGCTCCTTGAATAGCGCGAGAGCGACTGCATATTCCTTGCGGACTTCTCGAATTTTTGAAGGTTCTCCTCGCTGTTGTCGATAATCACGTACTGGTTGTAGATGTGGTTGCAGGAGAGCAGCAGCCCCACCGGGGAGGCGAATGACAGGCGGCAGTCCGAACGGTCGGTGGAGAGTTTCTCATACCGTGTGTCGGTAGCCACTGTGCCGGGAAGGTCTTCCGCGTCGGACAGGGTGTGCAGGCACAGGCGGTTGTCGCCGATGCGCATCTCCCGTGCCGAGAGGTCTATGTCCTGTAACGTGGCGTCGCCTTCGGGCATGAGCGAGAAGTAACGCTCTATCAGTCCGGCTTTGCCGTCCGTCCCCACGATCTCGTCGGTGGAGAGGCGGCGCAGCCTGACAAAGCCGCTGTCGTTGATGATGCGCTCGAACTGTTCCGCAGCCTCCATGAACTTCGCGGCGGTTTCCTTGTCCAGCTCCTTCGGGATGATATGCCCCCGGCACAGCGTGCTGAAATTGCTCTGCATCCGGTTACGCTCCTTCGTCGTCTTGGTCAGGTAGAGGTAGCACGTGTGCTTCAGGTACGGTCGCTCGTTGAAGTGACGCTCGAAGCTCCGTGAGAGGAAACTCATGTCCTCCTTTTGCAACTCCGGTCTGTACTTCTCTTTGATGAACCAGTCCTGCTTGTGGACAACGGAGAAGTCCGGCAGCACCTTGATCGCCTTGCACCAGCAGCCGTGTATCGTCTCGTACTCCGCACCCGTCACGGTATAAAGCTCCGGCAGTTCCACCTCGAAAGCCACCGTGATGTCGGCGTCTTTGGAGATGATGCAGCCTTGCTCCACCGCCAATAGCGGGAACTTGTTTTCCAGTGTTGTCATTTTGGATGTATTCCTCATGTCGTTTCTTCCTTTCGTTTCCGTTTGAATAATCGGGTGATCCGCCGCCGGTTGATAAGGTATCGGGGATGGCTCCTTGTTGCCCCTAATTTCATCAGTCCGTGTTCGCCGTACCGGGCGTTCAGCGCGAAGGTCTGCCATACGAGGACGGAGGACGATGCCACGCCGAAGCCGATACATACCCACTGGTCGATGCCGACCATGTAGAGGATGACGAACAGGACGAAGAGAGCCAGCAGACCTCCGCAGAAGATGAAGAGGTACTGAGCTTTCAAGCCCTTGAACTCTACCGGACGGCCGATACCCTTGTTTATCGGGTATTCAGCCATACATTGTTTATTAAAGGAAGAATGAACGCAGGATGGTGGCGGCGACAATCAGGAAGATGCACGCCCCGAACCACGAGGCGGCAGTCTTGGAGGTGTCGGGGTCGCCGGACGAGAATTTTCCGTACACTTTCACGCCCCCGATAAGCCCGACTACCGCGCCGATGGCGTAGATGAGTTTCGTGCCGGGGTCGAAATACGAACTCACCATAGAGGTGGCTTCGTTGATGCCCGCGATGCCGTTTCCCTGCGCGAAAGCGGAGGCGGTTGCGGCAACCAGAAGTGCCGCAGAGAGGATAAGTTTCTGTCTGTTGTTCTTGTTCATAAACTGTTCTTGTTTTGTGCCGTCCAAAGGGTGGATGGTCCTTTGTCGGGCGGTTGATACTCGATTACTTTACTTTGGTTTAGTGGGTTGCCCGTTTGTTTCTACGGACTTGGGTGTGTCCGTTGCGGACCGGCTGTACCTTGTACTGCCGTGCGCGTGGATGATGCCGTCTTACGTTTTCATTGTCATTCTTTTTTTATCGTTATACATAGTTGCGGATGTCGAAGTCCTCAATATTGTCCGGGACGACAAAATCCTTTTTCGGTTTCTTCAGCCGGATTTCGATAAGCCCCTTGATGCGGATGCTCATTTCAGACGAGCCGGTCATCAGCTTCTCGTACAGCTCCGTCCCTTCCATATCGGTGAAGACCTTTGCCGCCCGCTCCCGTTCCGTCGTTGTCGCTTCCGGGTTTTTGGCGGTTCTGACCGCATCGTCTATCTCGTCGAAACTGCTTCCCGATGCCCTCGGCGCGTCGGGCGTTTCTTCCTCCGGCTCGTCCTCCCCGAACTCCAGTTCCGAAGGCGTGAGGCTCGTGAAGGTTTCGTCGAGTTTATCCTCCGGGACTTGGGCGGGACGGGACACGGTTTCCGTGCTTCCGTCGTCAAAAGTAGCCTCTTCCTCCGTCAGTTCAATGCCTTTTTCCGAAGTGGCGGCTTCTTGCGTCGGTATGGCAGCGGTTGTCCGGGTCGATGCCATCCTGAAACGGCTCTTGCCGATGATGTCCGGGGTGTCTGCGGGCGGTATTTCCTTTACTGTTTCGGTTTTTGCAACCGTCGCGCCCAACGACCGCCAAACTCCGGCTATGCTTCTTAGGAAGCGGACAAGTCTGGTTTCCATGATCCTGTCATAAAGGAGCAGGGACAGGAACCACAGGTTGCAGCCGACCGATACGGTCAGCAGAATATCAGTCATGCTTATTGTTTCACTCATGAACATTCTCTTTTTTGAGGGTTAAAATACTGCGTCGTAATTCTGGGCGTAAAGGCTTTTTATCGCCTCCTCGCACTGGTTGAAGTGGTGCGTAAGCACATGGTCAATGTAGGCGGACAGCGACAGCCGGTCATGCCCGATCACACGGGTGATGCGCATGATGCGGTCGTGGTACTCCGGGCGCACATACGCCATCTTTCCCTCGCGTGCCTTCACTTCGGCTTCACGTATGAACAGCCGTTCATAGTCCTTCTTACCGCATTTGCCGCCTAACGGCACGGGGGACAGGATTTCCACACTCGCCTGCACTTGGGCAAGCATACCGCCGCCGTCATGCTGCGGACTTCTGTTTTTCTGGTTCTTTTCCATATTCAAATCAAGTCTTCACGTTGTTTCTTGTACAGTTCGTTTATTTTCTCCTTATGCTGTTCCAGATGTTGGCGCAGCACGGTGTCCACGTAGCCGCCTACCGAGATTTCACGCCCGGCGATGTCGTTCACGATTTTGAGAATCTTGCTGTGGACATCGCGGCTGATATAGACGCACTGGCGCGTCTTTATCTCGTTGCGGCGGAGGAACAGCCCGGAATAGTCGTCCTCCTGCCGTTTGCGGCGGACGGTGTCCCTCGGCGGTTTTTCCTTTGCCGTATATTGCACGGGCGGCGGTTCCGTTTCCGGGACGCTTTCTTCTTCGGGAGCAGGCGCGGGCGGCTCCTGCGCGTGGTACAGGGTCCCGTCCTGCCTGCGTCTGCCGATGGAGGCTATCAACAGTTCCTCGTCGATGCCTTCGGTGTTCACTTTCCTGCTGCCCATGATTATTGAGGTCTGATGATACGGCTTATCTCTTCCGAGAACTCACGGATGCCGCTCCCTTTCAGCAGGGACGCATCCATCGGGAAGATGGTCGAGCGGAACACGCTCTTGCGCTCTTCCGAGAGGTCGCGCCGGAACTTCTTGCTGTCGGGCAGGCGGGTGGACAGTACCGGCAGTCCCATCTCGGCTATCACATCCTCATACAGGTCGTAAAGCCCGTTCTTCTCCCTGCCGTCCACCATAGTCCAGAACAGGTACAGCCCTTTTGTTTTCGCCTGTCCCGTCGTCATGAGGTTGTCACGGAACATCACGGCGAATTGCAGGGTGCTTTCCACGACAAAACGGTCGGCACTCATGGGCGCGAAGATGTAGTCCATCTGCGAGAGGGTCTTGACCACGCCGTTGCTTTTCAGGGTTCCCGGCATGTCGAAGAACACGACGTCGGGTTTCACCTCTTCTGCGGCAAGCATCCTTTCGGCGTCATCGAGGGCGTTAAGGGCGTCGCTTGCGATGACCGGGTAGGCGTTCTTCCTTATCTTGCGGAAGTGGTCACACGCGAGTGCCTTGAAATAGAGGCTCCCGCCGATAAGTCCCGTTTCACGTTCACGCAACCCGTGTATGCTGTGCTGCGGGGCGTCGCAGTCTATGACGGCGACATTGTGTCCTTTCACGTTGTGGAGGTAGTTGGCGGCAAGTGCCGTGACGGTGGATTTGCCGATGCCCCCTTTCTGTGTTGCGAATGCAACGAATGTTTCATTACTCATGGTTCTGTTGGTTTTAATGGTTGATGAATTGTTTTCTTGCTCCGATACGGAATCGGTGACATGTATATCCGCGTCCGCGAATCTCCGCCTGTCCGGTTCGTCACGTATCCGCTTCAACGGTGAGGCAGGGATTCGGATAACTGGTGAATGACGACATTGCGTCATGAAGTCATTGAATCCGTGAATCACCACGTCATTGTAAAACCGGGTATCCGAAGGTTCGGGTATCCGGTCTGGCAAATAGCCGCCGAAGCGGTTTGCCGGGTATTTGAAAGCCTCATTTTTCATATCTTCAAATCGTTCGTTTCTTGAATCATGCTGCAAATAAACAAGGATATTTTTGAATCCGTACCACTTCCCCGGCAAGTGGCGGCATGTTGCGCCGGTTGGCACTGACTGTCCGGGTCAAGCCTCTGTCCGATACCGCTTTAAGGGCGTAACTTTGCACCCGAACGGCAGGGTTCGCCGAAGGTGGCGCAGCCCGGAGTTTGAAAGGCATTCCCCCAATCCGTCCCCGACGGATTTTTATGTTCGCCTGAACATAGCAAGATGTCTTTTCAGCCGCTCAAAACGTTTTGAGCAGCCACGAAAAGCACTTGCCCTTGCAGGGGGCGGGCTTCCTCTCCGAAGTCGGGAAGCCTTTCAAACCTGCGGTGTCTGTGACCCCAAGCGGCGGCTTATGCCGTCCATCCGCTAAATCCAAAGTTTTATATGAAAGAGAAAAGAAACAAGACCGGGAGAAATCCCAAACTTGATCCGGCGGTGTTCCGTTACACCGTCCGTTTCAACGAGGAGGAACACAACCGTTTCCTCGCCATGTTCGAGAAGTCGGGCGTTTACGCTAAGTCGGTTTTCATCAAGGCGCACTTCTTCGGGCAGCCGTTCAGGGTGCTGAAAGTGGACAGGACGCTGGTGGATTACTACACCAGACTGTCCGATTTCCATGCGCAGTTCCGCGCGGTAGGCACGAACTACAACCAAGTCGTGAAGGAACTCAGGCTGCATTTTTCCGAGAAAAAGGCGATGGCGTTGCTCTACAAGCTGGAGCAGCAGACCGTCGAACTCGTGAAACTGAGCCGTCAGATTGTGGAATTGTCGAGAGAAATGGAGGCGAAATGGTCGCAAAAATCAGTGTAGGAAAGTCGTTGTACGGCGCGCTTGCCTACAACGGAGAAAAGATCAACGAGGCGAAAGGGCGGCTGCTCACCACCAACCGCATCTACAATGACGGCACGGGGACGGTGGACATCCGCAAGGCGATGGAGGGCTTTCTCGCCTGTATGCCGGAGCATACGAGGGTGGAGAAACCGGTACTCCATATCTCGCTCAACCCGCATCCCGACGACGTGCTGACCGATACGGAATTGCAGGACATCGCACGCGAGTATCTGGAGAAACTCGGCTACGGGAACCAGCCGTATCTTGTTGTCAAGCACGAGGACATAGACCGCCACCACCTGCACATCGTGACAATCAATGTGGACGAGAAAGGCAGGCGGCTCAATCAGGATTTCCTTTTCCGCCGCAGCGACCGCATCCGGCGGGAACTGGAACGTAAGTACGGGCTGCACCCGGCGGAGCGTAAGAACCTACGGCTGGAAAATCCGCTGCGCAAGGTGGACGCTTCGGCGGGCGACGTGAAAAGGCAGGTCGGGAATACCGTCAAGGCTCTGGGTGGACAGTACCGTTTCCAGACGATGGGCGAATACCGCGCCCTCCTTTCCTTATATAATATGACGGTGGAGGAAGCGCGGGGAAACGTGCGCGGGCGCGAGTTTCATGGACTGGTCTATTCCGTCACCGATGATGCCGGGAACAAGACGGGCAACCCGTTCAAATCCTCGCTTTTCGGGAAGTCCGCCGGCTATGAAGCCGTGCAGAAGAAATTTACCCGTTCCAAGCAGGAGATTAAGGACCGGAAACTCGCCGACATGACGAAACGCACCGTCCTTTCCGTGCTTGAAGGCACGTATGACAAGGAGAAGTTCGTTTCGCGGATCAGGGAGAAGGGTATCGACACCGTGCTGCGATATACGGCGGAAGGGCGCATCTACGGAGCCACGTTCATCGACCACCGCACGGGCTGCGTGCTGAACGGCTCGCGCATGGGCAAGGAACTTTCCGCCAACGCCTTGCAGGAACACTTCACGCTGCCATACGCCGGACAGCCGCCGGTTCCGCTTTCCATTACCACGGAGGGTCAGGAGGAAACGCAAGCTCCGTCCACTTCCGAATACGGAAGGGACTTGGACGGCATGGGCTTGTTTTCTCCCGAAGGCCCGGCAGTGGACGCCGAGGAGGAAGCCTTCATCCGGGCGATGCAGCGCAGGAAGAAAAAGAAGAAGCGCAAGGGCTTGGGAATGTAATCAGTCAGACAAAGTATCAACAATCAAAACAATTTCAAGGTATGTCACAACAAGAAGACGATTTGAGGGCATTGGCGAAAATCATGGATTTTCTGCGTGCCGTGAGTATTATTTTAGTGGTCATGAACGTGTACTGGTTCTGTTATGAAGCCATACGACTCTGGGGTGTGGACATCGGTGTGGTGGACAGGATACTGATGAACTTCAACCGCACGGCGGGGCTGTTCCGTTCCATCCTCTACACGAAACTATTTGCCGTCCTCCTGCTTGCCCTGTCCTGTCTGGGGACAAAGGGCGTGAAGGGCGAGAAAATCACGTGGGGGAAAATCTGGGCGGTCCTTGCCGTGGGCTTCGTGCTGTTCTTCCTCAACTGGTGGATACTGGCCCTGCCATTGCCGGTGGAGGCGGTGACGGGACTGTATATCCTGGCCGTTGGCGCGGGCTATGTATTCCTGCTGATGGGCGGTCTGTGGTTGAGCCGCCTGTTGAAGCACAACCTCATGGACGATGTGTTCAACAACGAGAACGAGAGCTTCATGCAGGAAACGCGGCTTATCGAAAGCGAGCATTCGGTCAATCTGCCGACACGGTTCTACTACAAAAAGCGTTGGAACAACGGCTGGATCAATGTGGTGAATCCTTTTCGTGCCTCCATCGTGTTGGGTACGCCGGGTAGTGGAAAGTCATACGCGGTGGTAAACAGTTTCATCAAGCAGCAGATTGAAAAGGGCTTTTCGATGTATGTATATGACTTCAAATTCAGCGACTTATCTACAATCGCCTACAACCATCTGCTGAACCACCCGGAGGGTTACAAGGTGAAGCCGAAGTTTTATGTGATAAACTTCGACGACCCGCGACGCTCGCACCGCTGTAATCCCATCCACCCGGATTTCATGGAGGATATTACGGATGCCTACGAGAGTGCCTATACGATAATGCTCAACCTCAATAAAACGTGGGTGTGACCTGTAAAGTCACGTAATTGATTGTTAGACAGCAATATTAATTGCATGATTTAACCCGCTGTTCCGTCAGCGGTAGCCTACTATAAGGTGCATCTCCAGTGATGGGTTGTGCCAAGCTTATAGGACAAAGTACACTTTCCGAAAGGACAAGACTGAACCGTGAGGGAATGTCAAGGACGGTTAGTATCATACCGTTGAGTGGCGAGGCTGGATAGCATGGTTAACGTAAGTGAACTGACTTTAGCCGTCGTAAGGTTTGAAGGAGCGCAAGATACTTTAGCTCTCACCAAAAGGTAAGCAGTCGGATAACCCTTGCCCATGTTGGGGTTACACGGACACAGCACTGCCGGCGGACTTGGCAGAACCTAAACTATCCGTTTGTCAATTACGTGGAACAGGGCAAGCC
>OJJV01000916.1_pt1 | contig 14639 bp, 10 predicted proteins | sample 1596391 | NCBI WGS metagenome assembly OJJV01 (sample SAMEA4350164, study PRJEB24818) | metagenome | biome: human; feature: gut; material: faeces | place: Denmark | collected 2013-09
GAACCGTGCGCTCCGGGCCCGCCGGGAGGCGGAGGAGGAGCTGCGGCAGAAGCGCAGCATGGCTGAGTACCAGCTGGCCCAGGGCAACCTGGCCCGCGCGCTGAACCGACTGCGGATCAGCGGAAGAATGTAATAAAAAAGAGACCGCAAGGGCGACTCCTCATAAGGACATCTTGAAAATACCAGATTAAACCGATTGAGAGAATCTCTTGGTGTCGACCAAACGGGAATAGCCATCAACCATTTCATCGTGGTTGGTGGCTATTCCTGTTTAAAGGTATATTCATGTTGAAATTCGAACCGGAATCTTTGTAAAATTCCCTACCGCTCTTTAACCAGAAACAATGGGTAACCGCATGCCTAACCGGGAGAGCAGTTCGTTGGTAATCGTCCCACAGCATGCAGCCAGTTCCTCTGCCCGAATCACCTGACCGCCATCCCGGCCGATAATAGTCACTGTATCGTCAGGAGCGACCTCCGAAAGATCGCTGACGTCCACCAGCAACTGGTCCATGCACATCCGCCCCACCATAGGACAACGCCGGCCCTGAATCAGCACCTGGCCGCCCCGCTGAGGCAGATCCCGGGGCAGACCGTCCGCGTAGCCGATGGTGACCACCGCCAGTTTGGTTTCTTGCTCTGCCTGAAAGACCCGCCCGTACCCGGCGCTCTCTCCGGCTTGCACAGTGCGGATACTGGCCACTCTGGCCCGGAGAGACAGAACCGGCCGCAGGTCAAGGCTTCGCTGAACAGGCGCATCATCGCTTCGAACTCCATAGAGTGCGATTCCAGCCCGGACATAGTCACAGGGCTGAGCTGGGAGGTTCCAAAGTCCATAGCTGGACTGGATATGAACTTTGCCGGGATCATATCCGGCAGTTCGGAGCCAGGCCACCGTATCATAGAACAAGGTCAGCTGCTCCTGGGTGTAGGCAACATCTTCGGCTTCCAGGCTGTCCGAGACGTATAGATGAGAAAAGACACCGTCCACTACCAGGTTTGGAAGCCGGAATGCCTCCAGGATCTCCTTCCGGTTTTCCGCCAGGATGCCCAGCCGGTGCATCCCCGTGTCCAGGGCCAGATGGACATGGACACGCCGCCCTCTGGCTGCCAAGGCCCGCCCGTGGTCAATATCCGCCACCGTCTGGGTCAGATGCCATCGTGTCAAGAGCGGAGCTTCCTCCGGGGAGGTATAACCTAAGATCAAGATCGTCCCCCGGATGCCCGCCTTTCGCAGAGCAATCCCCTCGGCCAGGCAGGCCACGGCAAAGGCCCGGACGCCCGCTCGCTGTAAGGTGCGGGCGGTCACTGCCCCGCCGTGACCGTAGGCCTCCGCCTTTACCACCGCCATCAGCTCTGTCCCCGGGGCCAATGTGTTCCGCAGCACCTGGGCGTTGTGCCCAAGGGCCGCCAGATCCACCTCCCGCCAGGCCCGAGCGGTGGGGCTGGGCTTCTTTTGAAGCCTCAGCAGGCAAGGGGCGGAGAGCAGCGCACTGAGCGCCAGCACCACAATAAAATGGAGAACACTGTTTTCAATGAGCATTTCTCCCAGTCCCAGTAGCTTTGCCGCTCCCCGGACCAGTACGATGCAGAGGGGATGGAGCACATACATGGCTGTGGAAAATTCCAGGACTTTCCTGGACTCGCCCTTGTTTCCGCCCAGCAGCAGAGAAAAAAGGCATACTATGCACAGGGGGAGGGCGAGGTACATGCTGTCGTGGCGCTGGACATCCATGCGATGGAGCCACAGCCCCTCGGCGCTCATGGCTGCCAGAGAGAGGAAGAAGCCCGCCAGAGACAGCTTTTGGTTCCACCGCCTTCCGGCGGCCCCAAGCAGAAGGAACAGTGGCGCGAAGAACAGGCCATTGCGGGTATAGCCGCACAGTGTAAAAATGCCGTCGTAAAGGGTCCGAAGCAGCGGGATCTGGGAAACCAGTCCATAGTAACTGTCCCCGCCCAGACCGATGAGATAGAGTAGCGCCGCCACAGGCAGAGCCACCCGCAGGCCCAGCCGGCTGAGCCACCGGGCGATGACGATGCCCAGAATGGTCGCCGGGAAATACCACAGGTGGTAGAAGGTGCCGTCCACCAGCAGTTTCCGCAAAACATCCGCCGGACCGGTGAAGCTGCCGGCATAGAGATTCACTGGCAGATACAAAAGGATGCAGACGCCGTAGAGCAGGCAGAGCTTTTTCAGCTGCCGCCCCACACCAGCCCAGTGATTCCGGCTCAGAAAGTACCCAGTGGTCATCAGAAAGAATGGGACTGCCACCCGGGCCAGTACCCGGGTAAGCCAGAAATCAGCCATGGCAGACACATCCGCCAGGGGCGAGGTGTGGTTCATCACCACCAGCAGGACTGCCGCCAGACGAAAGAGGTCCAAAGTCGGGACGGTTTTCTTAGCCGTTCTCATGGGTATCCCCCCACCATGTCAGGATAAATCCCTCCACATTGTCGCCGGATATCTGGCAGCAGCCCTCCGGCACTTCCACCTCTGTGACGGCTCCGGCGGCGGGCACATAGAACACCTGGGCCATGCGGCCGTTTTCCAGAGCGACGCTCCGGGGACCCTGCCGCAAAAAGTCCCGGTACTCCTCCAGACACAGCCCGTTGGTTTCCATCAGCTGGGCGTGGGGCGCCCCCACATAGCGGAAGTGCCACGGCTCAGCCGAGATCCCGGTGACTTCCTCCTTGCCCCGCTGGTAGCGTTCGATAAAGCCGTACCGGGCCGCCAGACGCCTAAATCTTCCGCAGACGCCGTCATAGGGAAAGGCAGGCCGGATGAAGTCGATGTATCCGGCAGCCTTTCCCAGGTCGATGGCGAGTCCGGTCTGATGCTCACTGCATCCTGGAAGGGCCACATACTGGCGGGTAAATGTCTCCCCATGCTCCGCCATGGAGTCGTCCCAGATCCGCTGCTGTTCCTGCTGGCTCCGCCAGCCGGACACCGGCACGATCTCCCGCTGTCCCCCCGCCTTTTGGATACAGGCAGACAGTAGCTGCCGTGCCCGGCTTTCAAGAAGAATGTCGGGGTGGTGCGGGTCCACCGAGGTCAGCGCAGATCGCTCTTTTTCATGCAGGGGATGCGCCCGGTTGACCAGGACCAGCGGCCCCTGAAAAATCTGCTCCCGGGGAATCGACACGGTTCTCATCCCGCCACCCCCAACTCGATCAGGCGGGTCACCAGCTCCCCAAAGGAAATGCCGATGCCCTGCATCATGCTGGGGTAGCGGCTGTGGGCGGTGAAGCCGGGGATGGTGTTGACCTCATTGAAGACGATCTCCCCATCCGGGGTGAGGAACAGATCCACCCGGGCGAATACCCGGCAGTCCAGGGCACGGTAAATGGTTTTTGCCGCTGCCTGGATCTCTGCCGCCTTCTCCGGCGGGATGCGGGCGGGACAGTGGATGGCGGAGGTCTTTAAGGTGTACTTCTCCTCATAGTTGAAAAAGCCCTCCGACAGCGCAATCTCGTCCACCAGACCCACGGTCAGTTCCTCGTTGCCCATGACCGCGCAGCCCACCTCAAAGCCGGGGATCGTCTCCTCCAGGATCACGGCGCTGTCGTGGCGGAATGCCTCCTCCATGGCGGCGGGCAGCTCTTCCGGCCCGGAGACTTTGGTGATACCGAAGGAGGAACCGGCCCGGACCGGCTTGACAAACACCGGGTATCCCAGTTCCTCCGCTGCCTGGGCGATCCGGCTGAAATCATCGCTGGAATGAAAGACGTGGCTCCGGGGGACCCGGATGCCGGCCAGGGCCGCCAGCTGGTGGGCCCGGTCCTTGTCCATGCACAAGGCGCTGGACAATGTCCCGCAGCCGATGACCGGGACCCCGGCCAGTTCAAAGAGTCCCTGTACCGTACCGTCCTCGCCGTTCTTGCCGTGGAGGACTGGGAATACCGCGTCAAAGAGGAGACGGCGGCCGGAGCCGTCCAGCAGTAGTAAAGCGTGGGCCTCCCGTTCCACCAGCGGGGTGCAGGGGATACAGTCTGCCGCCTGCTGCCAAGTACCGTCCTCCAGCCGGGAGAGGTCGCCGGTATAGCAGAGCCACTGCCCCTCCCGTGTGATGCCCACAGCCAAAGGAGTATAGCGGGCGGGGTCCATGTGGGACAGCACCGCATAGGCGGAATGGAGAGAAACTTCGTACTCCGTGGAGCATCCGCCGAAGAGAACGAGAATGGTTTTCATGGGATAAGACCTCCTAATCAAAATAAAGCGCCTGGTTCTGATACTGAAATGGTACCAGAACCAGGCGTTTCATACTTGTCTATCTACCAACGGATGCCTTGCAAGTTTTCTGCGAAATTCTTGTGATTTTCTTACGGCGCTTCTGAATGGTCTGACGGAAGACAGATGGTGAAGGTGATCCGATCCTCGGTGCTGTCCGCCCGAATGGTCCCGCCGTGGAGCTCCACGATCTCCTTGGCGATGGCTAAGCCAAGGCCCGCACCACCTGTCCGGGTGGCGCGGGAGCTGTCCAGACGGAAGAACTGTTCAAAGATCCGGTCCAATTTCTCCTGGGGGATGTTCTTTCCCGCATTGGAGAAGGTGAGTACGATTTTCCCGGCCTCTATCCGTCCGGCAATTTCCACCGTGCTGTCCGGCAGGCTATAATAAGACGCGTTGCGCAGGAGATTATCAAAGACCCTTGCCAGCTTATCCGGGTCACAGGAATAGTGCAGCTTGGGCGGCAGATCCAGGCTGCATGACAGCCCCGATTCTGCGAAAATGGGGCGGAATTCGCTGGCGACCTGCTCCAGCATCCGCGTCAGGTCCACGCTCTGCCGCTCCAGCTCCAGGCGAGAGAGGTTGAAGCGGGTGATGTCGAAGAACTCGTTGATGAGGTCCTCCAGCCGCTCCGCCTTCTCCAGGGCGATGCCGGTGTACCTGGCCCGGATCTCCGGGGAGATCTGAGGCTCATCCCGCAGGAGGGTCAGGTAGCCGATGACGCTGGTCAGGGGCGTTTTCAGGTCGTGGGCCAGATAGACGATTAGGTCGTTTTTCCGCTGTTCTGCCTCCCGGGCTGCCCGGGCGTCCCGGAGAGCCTGCTCCCGGGCCAGATTCAGCTGGATGGAGATGTCCTCCAGGGAATCCGGCAGCTGGATGGGCTCCTCACTGGGGCGGGATAATTGCTCTGCCGCATTGGCCACCACGTCCAGCTGCTTGATGGGCTTGGAGATAAAATAGAAGCTGATGACCACCCAGCCCGCCAGCACTGTGACGATGCAGACCAGAACGATGTAGTCTCGAACCCAATTCAGGAAGTCGTAGAGCGGCGAGGGCTGCCAGGTGATGCTGGCGCAGATGATGAAGCCCAGGAATGCCAAGGCCATCACTGCGACCACCCAAGCCATGAGGACCAGCAGGTAGCCGCCCCAGATGCGCAAAGACCTCCGGCGGCTGCGGGTATTTCCTTTCTTACTCAATGGTGTACCCCACCCCCCAAACGGTCTTGATGAATTTGGGCTTTCGGCTGGGCTCGTGCATCTTTTCCCGTAGCCGGGCGATGTGACTCATGACGGTGTTGTTGCTGTCCATAAACGCCTCGCCCCAAACATGTTCAAACAGTTCCTCGCTGGACACCACATTCCCCTGGTGCTCACATAGATACCAGAGAATGGAGAATTCCAAGGGCGTCAGGGCCAGTTCCTCGCCGAACAGGACGCACTTGTGAGTGGCCTTGGAGATCTGAAGGCCTCGAAAGTCGTATTCGGTGACCTCCTGGACTGTCCCCTCCCTGGGGTTGTACCGGGTGTAGCGGCGCAGCTGAGTCTTGACCCGGGCCACCAGTTCCAGAGGATTGAAGGGCTTGGTGATGTAGTCGTCCGCTCCCAAGGTCAGCCCCATGATCTTGTCCATATCCTCCACCTTTGCGGTGAGCATGATGATGGGGAACAGGTGGTCCTCCCGGATGCGCTGGCAGAGGGTAAAGCCGTCCATGTCCGGCAGCATCACATCCAGCACCGCCAGATTCAAGCGTGTCGTCCGCACACAAGCCAGGGCGTCGGAGGCATTATAGAATTTGTGGATGGTGAAGCCTTCGTTTTTCAGATAGACCTCCACCAGATCTGCGATCGCAGTCTCGTCATCGACGACTAAAATATGTGTAGCCATAGTTGCCGGCCTTTCGTGTTTTTCTGCATTATAGCACGGAACGTATAAAAAAGCGAGTATGACTCTTGATTTTTCCTAAACATGTCCTAAAGGGGACTGTTGCGGTCTCCTGTCTGCGCAAAATTCTCACCAGACTGTATCGAAACTACGATCTTCCAGACTCCTGATTTCGTAGGGTCGAAGTCGTGAAGCTGCGCCGCAGTGCTCTGTCATCCTTCGCTGGCAGGATCGGTCTGCGTATCATACGATGAACATTCCTCCAGATCTGCAGCCTGCTACCCGGATAGGCTTTTTTCAGCTTTGTGACAGCACGCTCCTTTGCCTTTTCCACGGCGGACTCCTTCATCATGTGGTACATGCCGATTTCCTTCAGCGAAGTTTTTTCAAATCCGAATACGCCGTAGAATTTTCCGAGGATGTCCCTGTCCTTCTTCGGGAGAGCATCAAATAGTTCCTGCAGCAGCTCAATGCAGACTTTTCGATACACGACCTGCTCCGCAGAAACAGAGAGATTCCCAGGCATCAGCCGCTCAAAGGGATCACCGTCATAGCTCCCAGGGATAAGATCATTGACACCAACAAAATGGGTGTTGTAACGGATGTGCTTGACAGCCTGTTCCAGAAGGACATCCATTTTCTCCGCGATCTCTTCGATGCTGAACTGACCTGAATGATATAGCCTTTGTGCCTGCCGGACAGCATCCATCTCGTGCTTGCTCAGAGAAAGATTTCCGATATGTTGCTCCAGCCAACGGGTCATCCGGCCTTTCAGATGTGGGTACAGGTAGGTGGCAAGCACAGCACGGCTCTCATCGTATTCTCTGCTCTGGACCCGTGTCAGAAATTCCAACGCACCCTCGCCGCAAAGATCCTCCAGAATCGTTTTCGTATAGCCGGACAACTCTCCCGGTCTTTCCCTGTCCATATGCAGACAGTTGAACTCTCTGGCAGTCTCCCGGGCGATGCGCCGGATCAGCCCGAGATTCCTGCGGTACAACTCCTCCAGCGCGCGCTCATCACCGCCGTAATATCGGCGGACCAATTCCTCATTGGTCATGGGTCCCACCCGCCTTTGCTTTCGGTGGACGCCCTCGGGGCTTGCTCACTCTGGTGATGCGGCAATATTCATACACTTGCGCAGTAGATATTTGTTCAGAAAACTCCTCAACAGAGATATCCGGGCTGCGCAGCGCATCGTAGAGCCGGTCTCGCACATGATCCTTGGCTCTTCTGGCATCCTCCTGAGAGATAGCTCCCCGCTGCATATCCTTCGTGATCCTGGAAAAGGCAGTCAGCTTGGCCTTCACCTTGGGGTTGTTCTTTGCCAGTTCCTTTTGAACTTCCACCGTGCCAAATTGCCGACAGGTGTAGCCAGGAGCGTGGGGACAGGCCCCTTCGCAGTACAAAGCGTGGACGCCGCTCTTCAGCATGAAGTATTTCCCGCAGATGATGCAGCGGCGGATGTTGTGTCCGCTATTCAGGGCCAGCATATAGTCTGCCTTCATCAGCGCCTGTAAGCTGTCCGTCACATGCTCCTGACAGATGGCCATGGAGCCGTCCGGCAGCTCCCGCGGGACATAGGAGAGCATATATTCATCGTGTCTCCTGTAGCAGTCCCCGTGGTAAGTGATGGGGTTGACGATCAGCTTCTCTGCGGTGCGATCATCGTTATAGAAACCATAGAGCGCTGCCGCATAACTTTCCGGCCCATTGGTCGTGAGTGTGGAGAGGATAAACTTGATGAAATTCCGGATGGTAGGAACAAAGGCACGGATGTCGTGAAGATACATCATGTAGCGGTCGATGTATTTCTTGTAGGCACTCCAGGTATCTTCGCACGCTCCCAGGAGGCGAAACATCTCGTAATAAAACAACTCGCCCTTTTCCTCGCTGCCCTCTCTGCGACGAAACAGATCCAGCAGTCCCAAGGAGATTTCAGGATCGCTGTCCCCATCATCGCTCTGGAAGAATTCTTCCGCTGAGGCGCTGAGAAGTTTTGTCTGATCATCCTCTGAAAGGCTGTGCTCCTCGGGAGGAAACAAGCTGAACTGTCCTGTGATCTCCCGTATCACCGAAAAGAAAGCGTCATAGCAATCGTCCGGTAGCAAGCGGAACACAGTATATCGGCGAAGTTCCTGACAGAGCTGCTCCATCTCATCATTCAGTTTCCACCAAAGTTCACTCTTGCGGACATACTCGTAGATGTCCATAAGGGTACGGATGCGCACCATCCGTTCGTGCAGAGGGTGGTAGTCATCCGGTGATAGATTCAGCAGATCTTCGGTCAGCCTGCCTGCCTCAAACTGCTGCCCGTTCAGCTCCAAGGTGCTGCCGTAGGTATAGAATATGATGCTCCCCTCCATTTCCGCTGGCCCCCTCCTCTGCAATAATTTGTCCTACTTGATTTTTAATCTGTCCATGCTTTTTATCAGGATACCATCTTTTCCACCACAATACAAGCAGAGGGGCAAGGGGATGCTCAAAAGTCCTGTGGGCACTGCTCCTCTAAAAGAATACTACTCCCACTTCTTTCGAGGTGGGAGATTTTTGTATTCAGATATTTTGAATTGGAGGTACTGACTATGAGCAACAAAATGGACCGTCCTCTGGTCACGGTGGACGGTAGGACGCTGATGGACCGTCCGCTGGAGCCGCCCAATTTTGTGGTGGACACGCTGATCTCTCAGGGTCTGCATATCCTGGCGGGTTCACCCAAGGTGGGCAAGTCCTGGCTGGCCCTGTGGCTGGCGGTGACGGTGGCCAAGGGAGAACCGGTCTGGGGAATGAGCGTGAAGCAGGGCACCACCCTCTATCTCTGCCTGGAGGACTCCGTCCTTCGCATCCAGAACCGCCTCTTCGAGATCACAGAGGACGCGCCGGACAGCGTCCATTTCTGTACGGAGTGCGCTCCCATCGGCCAGGGGCTGGAGGAGCAGGTGGAGGGCTTCCTCGTAGCTCACCCGGATACTGTTCTGGTCCTCGTCGATACGCTGCAGATGGTCCGCCCCGTCCACGATGCCACCTACGCCAATGACTACCGGGACCTGTCCGTGCTGAAGCGGCTGGCGGACAAGCACGGCATCGCCATCCTGCTGATCCATCATCTGCGAAAGGAAACTGCCGATGATGTGTTCAACCGCATCTCCGGTACGACAGCCATCAGCGGGGCGGTGGATTCCAGTTTTACTCTGGTGGAAGATCGGCGCGGCAGCGGTAAGGCGAAGCTCTCCTGCATCGGTCGTGACATTGAATACCGGGAGTTGTCTCTGGAACGCAACGTTGAAAACGTGTGGGAGATGGTAGCAGACAGCAGAACGCAGCCGGAGCTACTGGGCGACCGGATCACCTATCTGGTCTCTGAACTGATGCGCGACCGTACGAAATTTATCGGCACTCCCACAGAGCTGTCTGAAAAAATCGACCCTGTCGGTATGGAGCGTATCTCGCCTAAGAAAGTGTCCCGCCTGATCCTGCAAAACCTTGACGCGCTAAGCAAAATCGGAATTTCCGGTATGGTGCGCCGCAGCAACGGGAAGCGGCTCATCGAGCTGCGCCGTGCCGAAAGTGACGATGCCCAGGGTGTACCTGTGGTCGCCCCTGTTGACCCTGTTGGGGCGCTGTGCGGCGATTTGCGGGAGATTGCCGGGCATGGCGAGTAAACACCCGCAGGGAAAAAGAAACGCCGTTTGTGGCCATTTGTGGCCGAAAGCGGAGCGCGGGTGTTCGGTGCAGGGAAATCACCTCCTTGGAGGTGGCCAGCATCGCGTTTGTCTGGTCTGCGGCAACGCCGCTGCCCGACTTCCGCATGAATTCCGGGCAGAAGCCCGGACCCACTTTATCTACGATTTGGAGGAAACGACATGAAAAAAGATGTTAAATTCAGCACCCGCATGGCGTCCACAGACCGGGAGGCCATCAAGGAGTTGGCGAAGCAGTCCGGGATGTCCATGAGCGACTACGTCACTGCCTGCTGCCTGGGAAAGCAGGTGGTGGTCATCGACGGCCTGAAAGAAGTGCTGAAGGAGCTGAAGTCCATCGGCAGAAATCTGAACCAGCTCGTCACCCTGGCGCACATGGGACGAGTGACCGTGATCGATCTGGAAAGCGTATGTCGGGCGTTCTCTGAACTCTGTGGTGCCGTTCGGATGATCCTTGAACGAAAGCGCTGGTAAGCTATGGCTATCATCAGCTTCACAAACTACAAGCGGGGCCAGACCACCGGATGCATGAGCGCCGTGATGCGGTATACCATGCAGGATAAAAAGACCGAGTTCGAGGGGCAGCAGTTGGTCACAGGTATCAACTGTCAGCCGGAATCTGTCTACGCGGATTTCATGACCACCAAGCGGCTCTACCACAAGACGGACGGTGTACTGTTCTATCACATGGTACAGAGCTTCCCGAAAGGCGAAGCAGTCGACCCGGTCACCGCTCACGCGGCCGCGCTGAAGCTGGCCGAGTACTATGAGGAATACGAAGTTCTGGTCTGCACCCACACAGACCGTGAGCACATCCATTCCCACTTCCTCATCAACTCGGTCAATTTCGATACCGGACGGAAACTGCATATCGCAAAGGAGCAGCTCCAGGAACTGCGGCAACGCAACGACATGGTCTGCAAGGAGTTTTCACTTCCTGTATTTCAACCCAGGGAACAAAAGCAGAAAACAAAGACTATGACCATCGGAGAGTATCACACGGCGGCCCGCGGTCAGAGCAAGAAGCTGCAGCTCATGAATATCATCAATGACTGTATGCGCCACGCTTCCAACCGCGAGGAGTTCATTGCGCTGATGGAGAGCGAGGGCTACAAGGTTCGCTGGGAAAAGTCCCGAAAGAATATCACCTATACCACGCCGAGTGGCTGGCAGTGTCGGGACCGTTTGCTGTTCGGTGACAAATATCTAAAGGAGAACATGGAATATGAATTCAGGATCAGAGAAGAAATTATCTATGGACGAGCTCATGGCCCTGAACCGGCCCGAGCCTTCACCGCAGCCGACAGCGCAGGAGTCGAGTTCACCGATCACGCCCATTGTCATCCAGTGTCCGCTGCCGGAGGCTCTGACGATGCTGACACAGAAGACAGAATCCATCGGGTGGGAAGTGCGTGGAATGCGGGAGTATCTTCCGAACCTGAGATCACACACAGACCTGACAGCGGTGCAGAACAGCATGGCGGAGATCCAGAAATCGTTGACGGAGATGACCACTCTGCTGGAACAGGCTGGGAAGAAGAAAGAAAAGCATTCCTGCAAATGGCTGGACTGGCTTCCGGACTTCGACCTGATCGTAGTGGCCAAATGGATCGTACTGGTACTGCTCATCGTGGCGGCACTGCTGGGGATGGGGTATGGCACAGCGACAGTGGTCAGCAACATCCGCAACCTGTTTCTATGAAGCCGCTCCACGCTGGACTGTATGGTCTGGCGGTAACTGGAGCGTTACTGGATGATGGTAACGAAGATGTCGAGGAACGTTACCGCCGTATCCAGGCAGAACAGGAAGCCAAAAATATCGGCGCTGTCATCGGACTGGTGGCCGGCGTAGCCATGGTGCTCACACAGGATGAGCAATCATCTACAGAACAGCAGTGGACCGAAGATCAGCAGGCAGAACAAACACAGCAGCAGACCATGTAACGGTCTGCTATTTTTGTTGCCTGACTGTAGCGTCAGGGGAAAGGAACGATATGGCGTATAAATTCAAATACAATGAGCGTCCCCGCTCCTACAGTGAAGAAAAGCATGGAGATGAGGATATTCCCTCTGCCAAGGCAGTGCGGGATACCGCAGTGGAAGAAAGGGACGGCAAGATTATAAAAAGCCGCCGACAGCATGTATGCGGCAGAGAGTACATTGTGTTCGCGGAATTCAGTTTCGGAGGAACGCAATCTACGGTCGATCTTATGAAACAGGTCATCGACCTGGAGCAGGACGCAAAAAATATTTCCGCCTGAAAAACAGGTTCGCATAGACAAACAAACCGATTGAGGGTATTGTATGGTTGCAATCTCTCAATCGGTTTGGCATTTTATGAAGGAGGTCAATATGTTACAGCCAAACCAAAAGATCACGGCGCTCTATTGCCGTCTGTCCCGAGATGATAATCTGGAGGGCGACTCCAACAGTATCCAGAACCAAAAACTTATCCTGCAAAAGTACGCCGATGAGAATGGGTTCCAGAACACCAGATTTTATGTGGACGATGGCTATTCCGGCACGAATTTCAATCGCCCAGCCTTTGAACAGATGATGGATGACATGAGCAACGGCGACATCGCCGTCATCATCACAAAGGATCTTTCCCGCCTTGGAAGAAACCAACTGCACACCGGTCTTTATATCGAGGAGATATTCCCTTCCAATGATGTGCGCTACATCGCTGTCAACGACAATGTTGACACCAAGTATGAAAACAGCAACGAGCTGATGCCTTTCAAGAATTTGTTCAATGAGTGGCACGTGCGGGACTGCAGCCGCAAGGTGCGGAATGTAGTGAACGCCAAGGCACAGCGGGGAATCCGGGTGGGGACACGAGCTCCTTACGGCTACCGCAAGGGTGCAACCAAGGACTCTCCTCTGTTGGTGGATGAGGAGGCGGCGGCTGTCGTCAAACGCATCTTCGCCATGTGCGCCGGCGGAATGGGACCAGCCCAGATTGCAAAGCAGCTCAAGAAAGAATGCATCTACAGTCCATCCATGTACGCCTATACGAAATTCGGCACATCCCATTCCGGGCTGAATGCAGAGCGGCCCTACAACTGGACTGGCGACATGGTGGCGGATATGCTTCAGAACATGGTCTACCTTGGGCACACGGTCAACCTTCGCTACAGCACCAAGTCCTACAAGGACAAAAAACGATGTGAACGCCCCAAATCAGAGTGGCTTATCTTTGAGAATACTCATGAAGAGCTGGTGGATCAGGAAACCTGGGATATCGTACAGGAGGTGCGATCTCATAAGCGCCGCCGCACGAATATGGATGAGCAGAATATGTTCTCTGGATTGGTGTATTGTGCGGACTGCGGTAAGCCCATGGTATTGCACCGGGCGCACACCATGAAGCCGGAACAGAATCATTTCACCTGCCGCACCTACAAGAAGGACGGGGCAGAAGTGTGTAGCGCTCACTATATCCGGGAAGTGGCACTGAAGGAAATCGTGCTGGAAACAATCCGCAGAGCCACAGAGTTTGCCAGGAGCGACCCGGAGCGGTTCGCCGCATATATTCAGCAAAAGCAATCTACTGAGGTGGCAAAGGAGATCCGGGGGGTGGAACGGGAATTGTCCACGATGCGGAAACGGGATGGCGAACTGGATGTAGTGTTCAAGCGGATGTATGAGGACAGCGCCTTGGGACGGGTGAGCAATGAGCAGTTCCGTTTGCTGTCTGAGGCATACTCCAAGGAGAAAGCGCAGCTGGCTGAAGCCATCCCTGCCACGGAGGAGCGCCTGGAGAAACTACGCAGTAGCATGGCCAACGCCAAGAACTTCATCGCCAAGGCCAGAAAGTTCACCGACATGACGGAACTGACCCCGGAACTGCTCCGCACCTTTGTGGCGAAAATCATCGTGTATGAGAAAGAGGTCAAATACTCCAAGCACGCACCGCAGAAGATCCACATCTGTTTTCGGGACTTCAACCTCAACGAGACAGACGATATGCTTCTATGCGGAGAGACAACAGAAAAGGCAGACAGTACAATTGCACTGCCTGCCTAATCCGAGGACACGCTTCAAGGTACCCCTATCAGGAGTAGCGGAAGTGCGGTACCGTTCTTTTTTTAGGCTTCGACGTGATCCGTCAGGTAGGTGCGGAGCGTCTCGACGCCCTCGGGCGTCATGGGGAACTCTGCCGTCTCCTCCACAGTGCTCTTCTCGATGCAGAACCGGCCGTGCCAGATCTTAGCCTCGATGCTCCCCTCCTCCACCTTCGGCGTCAGGAGAAAACGCAGCGGGCCGCAGCTGCCGGAGAAGGTGTTCCCGTTCGTGAAGCTTCGCATGGTCGGGAGGAAAATTTCGGTGTTCAATCCCGGAACACCACCTCATTGGTGTCCGCGTTCATGGACTCCACGATGGCCAGGGATTCGAGATGGAGACCCGACGCGCGGTAGCGGTCGCCCGCGCCCTGGAAGCCCTTCTCCACCACGATGCCGACGCCCTGGAGCGTGGCCCCGGCCTGCTCGATGATGGAGCAGAGGCCGTCCAGCGCCTTGCCGTTGGCGAGAAAATCGTCAATGATGAGAATTTTGTCCGCGGGGCTCAAAAAGCGCTTGTCCACGATGACGTTGTTGTCCATGTTGTGGGTGTAGGAGTGGACCTTGGCGCAGTAGACGCTGTCGCCCACGTTCGTGGCCGTGGATTTCTTCGCAAACACCAGATTGCAGTCAAAATACTGGGCGGCAATGGCCGCGATGCCGATGCCGGAGGCCTCGATGGTGAAAATCTTGTTGATCTCCACACCCTCGAAGCGGCGCTTGAATTCCTTGCCGATCTCCTGCAGCAGGCGGACGTCCACC
>OJJV01000919.1_pt1 | contig 14622 bp, 7 predicted proteins | sample 1596391 | NCBI WGS metagenome assembly OJJV01 (sample SAMEA4350164, study PRJEB24818) | metagenome | biome: human; feature: gut; material: faeces | place: Denmark | collected 2013-09
AACGAAAACAACACCACCTCGCCATTCTCTACACGATAGTTTGTTTTTTTAATCTATCCTCGATCTACCATAATGTCAGTTGTCCTCTTCGTCGGCAGCGTCAGATGTTTATAAGAAACATATTCTGCCGGAAATATTTTGTTCGACAGGCGGGAGGGAAGTGTCGTGTTTTCTATTGTCGACTTGAACCGTATGCGGTTTCTGCCGATGACTCCGAAAATGTGTTTGGCCAATTTCAATCGATTTTGCCGGGACGAGTCGGTCGTGCGATATGTCGTAGGCGTGTATGCCCGTTTACGAGGGTGGGACGAGGCTGCTTCCATAGAGGAGGCTCTGCGGGCGCACAGGGAGTTTTGGGCCAAGATAGAGCGAAAAGATGCTTTGAAATGTCGCCGGAAGAGACTCCGTTTTCTAAAATGAGAGGAAATAGTTAAGGTTCTATTCTTGTGCATGGCTCTAAAAAACTCCAATCGGCTTCTCGTAATCACAAAATAAATTGTTAAGTTTGTCGTTGAAATACGGTGAACGCAAGAGCCTGTGGAAAATAATCGATTCGACATAAGAGAGCAAAAAATTTCGGATACCGAGCGTGAGTTCGAGAAAGCTCTGCGTCCGTTGTCATTCGACGATTTTAACGGACAGGAGAAAATTATAGAGAACCTACGGGTTTTCGTCATGGCGGCGCGGATGCGCCAAGAGCCGCTCGATCATGTATTGTTGCATGGCCCTCCCGGATTGGGGAAGACCACACTCGCCAATATCGTGGCTAACGAGTTGGGGGTGGGTTTCAAAATAACGTCGGGGCCGGTACTCGACAAGCCCGGTGATTTAGCTGGATTGTTGACGTCGTTGGAGGAAAACGATGTGTTGTTTATCGATGAGATTCATCGTCTGAGTCCGGTAGTGGAGGAATATCTTTACTCGGCGATGGAAGATTTCCGTATCGATATTATGATCGACAAAGGGCCGAGCGCGCGTTCCATACAGATAGAATTGAATCCTTTTACGCTGGTGGGTGCGACTACCCGAAGCGGGTTATTGACGAGTCCGTTGCGTGCCCGATTCGGGATAAACTGTCATTTGGAATATTACGATCATGCCGTATTGACTCATATTATAAAGCGGTCGGCCAAGCTGTTGTGCGTGCCTTGTACGCATGAGGCGGCTACCGAGATCGCTATGCGCAGTCGTGGAACGCCTCGTATCGGGAATGCCTTGTTGCGTCGTGTTCGTGATTTTGCCCAAGTGAAAGGGTCGGGGAGTATCGATTTGGAGATAGCACGGTATTCTTTGGAAGCGTTGAATATCGATAAATACGGGCTCGACGAGATCGACAATAAGATACTTTCGGTCATTATCGATAAATTCAAAGGCGGCCCCGTAGGGTTGACGACTATTGCGACGGCTTTGGGCGAGGATCCCGGAACGTTGGAGGAGGTATATGAGCCTTATTTGATTAAAGAGGGATTTATCAAGCGTACGCCCCGGGGACGCGAGGTGACCGATTTGGCTTATACCCATTTGAATCGGCGACGGATTTCGGAGCAGGGTACATTGTTTTAATTACGTATAAGCAGAGACGTATGGCCGGCATGAAGAGTTTGGCGAAAGATACCGCCATATATGGTTTAAGCAGTATATTGGGGCGGTTCTTGAACTGGTGTTTCGTTTTTCTTTATATCAACGTATTGAAAACGACCGCCGAGTATGGCATCGTGACCAATCTGTATGCTTATATGGCTCTTTTGTTGATTATCCTGACTTATGGCATGGAGACCGGTTTTTTCCGGTTTGCCAACGATAAGGAGGAGAAAGAGCCGCAGAGGGTCTATACTACCGGGCTTATTTCGCTGGCGACTACATCGACGTTGTTTTTTGTTCTTGTGTGGGTGTTTATAACGCCTTTGTCGAGGTTGTTGGGTTATCCCGAGCATGAGGATTATGTATTGATGATGGCGGCCATTATAGCCGTCGATGCTTTTACGGCGTTGCCGTTCGCTTACTTGCGTTATCGGCATCGTCCGATACGGTTCGCTTCGATCAAATTGTTTTCGATATTCCTGAACATAGCGTTGAATTTGTTTTTCATTCTGCTTTGCCCGTGGCTGTATGGTATTCACCCCGAGTGGATTTCTTGGTTTTTCGACCCCGATTTTTTGGTGGGATATATATTGGTCTCGAATGTCATCAGTTCGGGAGTTGTATTGTTGGTTTTGTTCCCAGAGATTTTCGGGATACGTTATCGGTTCGACCGGCATTTGTTGTCACGCATGTTGAAATATTCTTTTCCGTTATTAATATTGGGGATCGCCGGTATTATGAACCAAACCTTCGACAAGATGTTTTATCCTCAACTGGCAAGCAATCGCCCGGATGCCATGTCGGAACTCGGCATATACGGTGCGGTTTATAAAATAGCGATCGTGATGGTGATGTTTACACAGGCTTTTCGTTTTGCATACGAACCATTTATTTTTGCCCGAAATAAAGATGCCGGCGACGGAAATAAAAAGTCGTATTCGGATGCGATGAAGTATTTCATCATATTCGGGCTTTTCATCTTCCTCGCAGTGATGTTTTATATAGACCTCGTGCGGTTCTTTATGCCGGCGACGTATTGTACGGGATTGAAAGTCGTTCCTATTGTCATGCTCGCCGAATTGTTCTTCGGTGTGTTTTTCAATCTTTCTTTGTGGTATAAATTGACCGACCGGACACAATGGGGCGCTTGGTTCTCTTTGTTCGGTTTTGCCATTACGGCGATTATCAACATCGTGGGGGTTCCCCGTTTCGGATACATGGCTTGTGCTTGGGGGGCGTTCGTTTGTTATGCGAGTATGATGTTGGCCTCTTTTTTTATCGGGCAGCGTGTTTACCCGATACGCTATGATTTGAAGTCGGCTTTCCGCTATACACTGTTGGCGGTTGTGCTGTATGCGGTGGCGATGGTTGTCCCTATCGAATCCCTCTTTTTGCGTTTGGCATTCAGGACTCTGCTTTTGGGTGTGTTCTTGGTCTATTTGTTCCGTCATGATTTGCCGATGAACGAGGTTCCCGGGTTAAGACGTTTCGTGTCCAAGTTTTGAAAGAGCGGTTTTGAGTTTCCGGTATTTTAATAAAAGTAATTATGTCATTTCCCAAATTCGTTGATTCCGTCAAAAGGTTTTTGACTCATTATCTTGATATGAGTCAAGACAGGGAAGAAGAGGCGGCTTCGGTAGAAGCGATTCGCGCAGGAGTGGAGTTTAAGGGTTCTACGATTCTTATTTTGGTATTCGCGATATTTATCGCTTCGTTGGGATTGAATACCAATTCGGCCGCTGTGATTATCGGCGCTATGTTGATTTCACCTCTGATGGGTCCCATCATGGGTATCGGATTGGGGTTAGGTATCAATGACTATGAGTTGATAAAACGTTCTTTTCGGAATTTGGCAGTCGCAACGTTGTTCAGTGTGATAACGTCGACTATTTACTTTTGGGTTTCACCCCTGAATGAGGCCCGAAGCGAATTACTCGCTCGTACTTCGCCGACTATCTACGATGTGTTGATCGCTTTTTTCGGAGGATTGGCGGGTATCGTGGCGATGTCGTCCAAACAAAAAGGAAATGTTTTACCCGGTGTCGCCATTGCCACGGCGTTGATGCCGCCGTTGTGTACGGCGGGATTCGGGTTGGCTACCGGTAATTTCTATTATTTTTTCGGAGCGTTTTATTTGTTTTTCATCAATTCGGTTTTTATTGCGTTCGCAACGACTTTGGGCGTGAAGTTAATGAAATATTCGAAGAAGGAGTTTGTGGACGATGAACGACGCAAGAAGGTGGAACGAATGGTGTATACCATTTTGATACTGACTATGGCTCCGAGTATTTACCTTACTTACAATATGGTGAAAGAGAACTTTTTCGAGGTCGCAGCATCCCGCTTTGTTTCCCAGAATTTCAATTATGCCGATACTCAGGTTTTAAGTAAAAGTGCTGTGACGGAGCACGGAAAGCACATCATACGCGTCTCTTTGGTAGGAGCCGAAATCCCGAAAGATTCCATAGCTGTGGCACAGGCGAGATTGCCCCAGTATGGATTGGGCGGTGCTATATTGGAGGTTCGTCAAGGGTATGGGCAAAATCAAGCGGATATAAGTACTTTGAGCAGTGTGATGTTTAAAGATATTTATTTGCATAATCAAGAGCAGATAGCTCGCCAGCAGAAAACGATAGATTCTTTGGAAAATCTGGCATCGCATTACCAACAATATGATTCTGTGGGGGTGGAAGTCGCTCCTGAAATAAAGGTTCTTTTCCCTAATGTTACCGATATTGCCATTTCGAAAACGATTTTCAGCCGTATCGATACGGAGGCGAGAGACACAACAACTCTTGCTGTGGTGCGTCATTCCAAAGTCTTTTCTTTGTCGGAGCAAAAAAGATTCAAGGAGTGGTTACAGGCTCGTTTAGGGACAAAGAAAGTACAACTTGTCATTGAAAAATAAGGGGACAAAATAAATTTCCTTGCGGAAACACCCCGTAATGTTACGGGACACGGCAGGGAGAGAGGGTGATGCCCTAATCCATTTCCTCTGCTGTGGTCTTTTTAACCCCTCCGTCCTATGGACACCTCCCCTATATTTTGTGTTTCAAAACACAGGGGAGGAGGACTGAAATGTCACGCAATACCATAGAGTACGAAAGGGAAGGAGGTGCTCCTTTGTTTTTAACAGCTTTATTTTTAGCAGAACTTGTCTAAACGGTCGAGTGCTTCTTGTGCAAAACTATATCCTAAGTCGAGCGCTTTTCGATACAGTTCTTTGGCTTGTTTATAATCTTTTTCCACACCTAATCCGTTTTCGTAAACTTCTCCCATTAACATATATGCTCGTCCGTATCCTTGCTCTAAACAGGGTTTTATGATTTCGTATGCTTTTTGCGGGTCTTGTACTGTTCCTAATCCGTGGAATATCATTCTGGCTAAGTCGATTCGAGCCGGTTCGTTCCCTCTTTCGATGGCTTGTATAAAGAGTTTTTCGGCTCTTTTGTAGTCTTTGGGCAGACCGTTTCCATCGAGATAATTGCAAGCCAAGTACCACATGGATTGGTCGTCTCCTAATTCATGCCCTCTGATGTATAACTTGTTGGCTAATTCTATATTTGGTGCAGTGCCTTCGCCTCTTTCATAGAGTAGTCCTAACAGACTGCATGCATCCGGATAGTTCGCATCATAAGCCATTTGTAAATAGTCCAATGCCAATTTGGGGTTACGGGGAATACCCTCGCCGTAATAATACAGACGTCCTAAGTGATACATGGCCCATGCGTTGCCTTTATCGGCTGCTTTCTTCAAATAGAATGCTCCCATAGCATTGTTTTGTGTTACGCCTTGTCCCAAAAGGTATAAAAGAGCCATACCTTTTATTGCATTGATTTCGTTAACGTCGACTCCTTTTTGATAGTATCGTTTCGCTTCGGCATAATCGATAAGTTCTTCCGGTCCGGTTCGATAGATATCTCCGATGAAACTCAGTGCGTAGGTATAGCCCATTTGGACCGCTTTTTTCAAATATTGTAATGCTTGTTCGGGATCTTGTATTTCTTCGGGTCCGTTCCAATATAAGAATCCGACATTAAAGAAACCATAAACACTATCGAGTGTCGCGGCTTTTTTATATAGTTCCAGAGCTTTGGCTTGGTTGATTGCCATTCCTCTGCCGTAGAAATACATGTCTCCTAGTTCGTTGAACGATTCGGCATGGTTTCTTTGCGTTAAATAGGAAAAATAGGCGTAAGCCGTTTTGAATTGGGCTTTTTCCAATGCATTTTTAGCATCTTTGTATAACTCTTCGTCTGACTTGTCTTGGGGTATTTCAATATCTGTTATGGTCTCGTCCACCAAATTTTTTTGGAGTTGTTCCATCCACTCCCGGGCTTCTTCATAACCTTGTTCGATAGCTTTACGGTAATAGTTCATCGCCTTTTGAGTGTCTTTTTCGAGTTGTCCGATACCATCGGTATGAAGCCTTCCCAACCAATATGAGGCCTTCCCATATCCCTGTTCCGAGGCTGCCGTAAAGCAAGATATGGCTTTCGTCAGGTTTGCCGGTATTACTTCCCCGAAAAGATATAATTCTCCCATCTTGTTGATGGCGGCGAGAATACCGTTGTCGGCGGCTAATTGGAAGTATTTGACGGATAATTCGAGATTTTGAGCCATTCCACTTTCGTTATCTTCGAATAATAATCCCAGCCGATACGTGGCTTGATGGTTTCCGCGTTTGGAGGCTTCGGTGAGCAATTCGATTTCCCGAGGTATGTCGACCTGTAATCCTCCTTTACCGTTGTGGAGGTAGTAGCTGATTCGGAACATTGCATTCGTGTTGCCCAATTCGATAGCTTTTTGGAAATAGTGCACGGCTTTTCGTTCGTTGCTCTCGGTTTCTTCGTCATTCATGTAGGTTCCTCCCAAGAAGTTGTATGCCATGCCGGTTTCGTCTTGTTCGGCAGCTCGTTCATAATATCTACGGGCGAGGTCGATATTGAGCGGAACTCCCAATCCCGATTCGTAAATCAATCCGATATGAAGCAATGTATCGGTGTCTTTGGGATTGTATTCGATGTATTGCAGGTAGTAGTCCAACGCTTTGCGATTGTCCTCTTCGGTTTCCAACGAATAGTAATATCGAGCCAAGTCCCGGGTTGCCGCTTTGTAATTCTGCTCAACCGCCAAGCGGAACATGGAAAGTCCTTTTTCAATGTCCCGGGGAATATCGGAAGACCCTTTCATGAGTATGAATCCGCAACTGTATGAACCATATCCAGATCCGTTTTGAGAGGCTTTCAAAAAATATTCATATGCTTTGCCCATATGTTTAGGGGCCAATTCTCCATTAAAATAGAGGTCTCCCAAATCGTTCAGGGCTTGAACATATCCTAAATTCGCCGATTGGGATAGAAGATTGATATATTTTTCTGTTTCTTTGTCGGCAAGGGCTTGTTGAGCTTCTAAATAGGCTTGTCGGGCGAATGGGTCGATGTCTTTTTCTTCTTCCGATTCGTGATCCATGCGGTTCAAAAGTTGGAAAGCGCTTTCATTTCCCATAGCGGCGGCTTGACTGAGATATTCCTGAGCCTTTTCTTTGTCGGGGAGCGTTCCTTGTCCTTTCCAATACATAAAGCCTAATGAATAGAATGCATAAGGATAACCTTCGTCACACGCTTTCTGGTAATATTCCATTGCTTTCTGGTAATCTTGTCGGACACCTTTCCCTGCATAATACATGTCTCCCAGTTCGGTCAAAGCTCTGCTGTGTTTTGTTTCGGCAGCTTTTTTGTACCAATAGAACGCTTTTTCATAGTCGATGGTCAATCCGTCTTCATAGGAGTACATGTCGCCTAAATTGCACATTGCGTCCGGCATATTTTGTTCTGCCGCTTTGGTGAACCAGTTGGTGGCTCTGACCGGGTTTGCATTGACATACCACCCGAAACGGTATGCACGTCCCATGTAGTTTTGGGCAAAGGAGTATCCGCTTTCCGCGGCTTGTTGTATGAGGTTGAATCCTTTCTCTTCTTCTCCCGATATTTCTTTATTGATAATTAGCTTCCCAAGATTATACAAACAAGAAGGAATGCCGGCTTGTGCTCCTTTTTGATACCAATCGGCAGCTTTCAGGATATTTTTTTGTACTCCGTCTCCTTCTTCATAGATTAATCCCAGAGTGAACACACATGTCGGTTCGTTGCTTTTTGCTCCCATTTCATACCATTTTATGGCTTCTTTCATATCTCTTCGACAACCGAAAGAGCCATAATAATAGTATTCTCCCATGTTCTTTTGCGCTTCGGTGTAGCCATTCTCTGCCGCTAATTTCATCCATTTGATTACTTGCGTGTCGTCTTTTTCTACGAACTGTCCTTTTATATACATGAATGCAATGGAATATTGGGCATAAGCGTTGTTGCTTTGCGCTGCTTTGGCGAACCAATAATAGGATTGTTCGTAATCGGTATCGACGCCATGTCCGTAGAAATATAGATCTCCCAAATGCGTCGCGGCTTCCGATTCTCCCATTTGTGCTGCTAAAAGCAAGGGTGCTATGGCCGATTCGTATTTTTCGATATTGTATAAATTTATTCCTCGATCGAGGAACGCTTTACTTAACGACTCGGTCATACCGGCTTCTTTCCCTGATGTTTCGAATCGGAGAGCTTTTTGATATAATTCGCTGTTCTGCGGGTCGTCGTAATCCTGAGCGTTCATTTGTTCCACGGCGATTCGCATGAGTCCTTCATAAGCGATGTCGGCATGTTCTCCCTCCGCAATCGTTTTCAGATATTCGATGGCTTTTTCATATCCGTTTTCTTGTCCCGACTGCATATAAAGCTCGGCGATTGCTTTAATCGCGTCGGAATATCCGGCTTCGGCAGCTTTTCTAAAATATTCTTCGGCTTTTTGTATGTTCGGGCTAACCACACCTTTGGCTTCGTAGTAGGCCAGCCCCAAGAAATAGTAGGCTTCGGGGATTTCCATCGTTTCGGCTTTGCGGAAACAGTTCATCGCTTTGAATTCGTCCATTTCTGTCCCCATGCCGTAGAAATAGAGTTTTCCTAATTTACAAATACATTTCCCGTTATTGAGCTGTGCTCCTCGTTGACACCAAGAGAACAATTCTTTCTGCCGGTCGGGATCATTCTCCAAGAATCGTATGACATCGTGTATAGCGTCTATGTCATTTCTTTCGGCAGCTTTTATATAGTATTCCAATTCTCGGCCAGTGAATGATGCAGGTGCTTCGCCCTCTTCGATGAGTTGCGCTATTTTACGATAGGCCGGCGAGAATTTTTGATCGGCCGAAGCTAGATATAGATCCCAAGCCTTTTGTTTGTCGATATTGGTTCCGAAGCCGTTTTCATACATAACAGCCAGATAATATAGTCCGAAACTATCGCCCAAGTCGGCCGATTTGGAGAACCATCGAAACGCTTGTTCGTCTCCTTTATAGTCCGGCATATTGTAATAGATCAGCGCCAATCCGTTCATTCCGTCGGGATTTCCTAGTTGTGCCGCTTGATAATAAGATTGCTGCGCTTTTTCGAGGTCTTTGTATGCTTCGTCGAATTGATAGAAAAAACCAAGCTCAAAATAGGCGTCGATATACTCTTTTTCAAGCGCTTTTTGTATCCATTTCAATCTTTCTTCGGAATTTCTTCTATCCATTTCGATATAGGCCAGTTTGATCATGGACCACTCATCGTCGCGTTCTTCGGCCAGTTGGAGGTATATTTTTTCGGCTTCTTCCTTATTCATGGGCATACCGTAACCATTATCTTTCATGAATGCCATTTCTCCTATGGCCATGATGTTGTTTTGTGCTGCCGAGTTTTTATAATAGGAGAGAGCTGTATCGTAATTTTGTTCTACGAATGTCCCGTTTTCATACATGTTGCCTAACAAGTATTGGGCATATGAATTCCCGCTTTCGGCTGCTTTGGAGAACCAGTCGAAAGCCTTTTCGTAATTGCGCTCATTCAGTTTTCCCCGATAGTAGACTTTTCCTACGATGGTTTGAGCGAAGGCAAGATTTTTTTCTGCGTAGGGTAGGAATGTTTCTAAAATTCCGGGCCATAGTTGATACCCTTTTACTTTGTTGCAAAGAATGTCGCAAAGGAGATTTTGAGCTTCGGTGTTGTTTGCGGCGGCTAATTTCAGAAGGATATCCGATGCTTCTTTGTATTTGTGATTCCGGTATAGTCTGATGGCTTCTTGATAAAGTGCGGGGTTTACTCCTGTCGGGTGTGCCGCCGTCGTTTTATCGGTAATTTTCGTGTCTCGGTTTTCGATATATCCAGTAACTGTTTTACTGTCGGGCATGACAGACGGTTTAATCGAATTTTCGGTTTGCCGGGTGCTTTCGTTCAGCAAAAGAGTTTCGAGCACTTGGTCGATTTTGGCATCGATGATGTTCAATATGCTCGTAATCATGTGGTCCCATTGTGCTTTATCGTTGAGATAGTTGCAAAGCGGTTGTGTCTCGGAAGGGTGTATTTGCCTTTGATATATCCAGTCGATTATTCGTTTCGATTTTTCGGTAATGTTTCCGATGAGTAGAGGAACGATTTTCATATCGTTTTTTTTCTACTTGCTCTTTAATCCAAACGAGTTCTTTGTTTACGATATAATCCGAGGATACGAAACTTTCGCTAATCAGCAAAATGGCAATGTGTGATTGAACGATGTGATTGTGTATTTCTTCGTCCCATTTTTCGCCGATAACCAATCCTTCATCGAACCATATTTCTGCATCCGGACTCGTGTGTCGTCTAATTCGAGGTATCAGATGAATGTTTCCCGGACCTTCCAGTACCCACTCTTTGTCTTCGTGGGCATAACTGATAAAAATATGCGCTTTTGCCATGATGATAAAATTTCTGTGTTACGTGGTATAAAATTATTTTATGATATCTTCTTTTACAAAGATAGTCTTTTCGGAGAATCGGTCTGTATTTCGATCGAATGTTATATAACACAAAAGGCAGCTAAGCTGCCTTTTGTGTATCTTATTTTTTTATGGGTTATTGAGTGACTTTGTTTATGAATACTAATCCCGAGGTATCGTTTCCTTTCTCTCCGCAGGCTTCTACTTCTATGAAAAAGGGAGTACCGGCTTCGAAGGAATCGACGGTAAAGCGGTAGGTCGCTATGGGGGAATTGGCATTTATCAGAACCGATTGCGGAACTTCGGCGAGGAGTTCGTCTCGCTTGTAAAGTTTCAATGTGCCTAACCGGAACGGGGTTTCACCTTTTGTGTAGATGAACGATACCGTATATGTGCCATTGCCTGATATTTTGCCTGTACATTCGAATCGCCAAGGAGTTAGATAGGGCTGTACGTTCAAGGGTTTCCATTCGGCTGTATATTCACCGTACTGTTTATAGCCCGAATAGTCGGGGGCGAAATAAATGGGCAGCGAATAGTGACGGGGATTTACTACGGTGATAGCCCGGAAGTCGCTTTTGTCATTGACGGTTACCGGAGTGGTGTAAAGGGGGGAATGAACCGTAGGATAGGAGCCGTCGGTGGTATAGCGAATGTCGGCATCGGCGACGGCCGGAGATAATGTAAATTCTATTGCACCGGTAGCAGTCGGATTCATCTGTTCTATGATGGGTTCCGGTACACGGTAATGGCAATTTTTGAAGTCGAGTCGATTGAAATGGTGACTCAACCGGCAACGGAAGTCGGAATAATTGCGGTCGGATTGTCGACACCATGCCACTTCTGAAAGAGCTAACAGACGGGGGAAAGTGAAGTATTCGGCATAGTTTTCGGAGCGATTTTCATTCAGATAATCTATCTCTTGCAATACAGTGCCGTGAATAAATTGGTCGCTCCAAAAGCAACCTTGTACTCCTAATACGGTCGATTCGGGAGAGTAGTCGTTGATTTCCATGCTGTAACATTTTTCGAGAGAGATAGGCGGCATCCAAGTGGCGGCTTTCACTTCTCCCGGGGTACGGCTTTCGGGGAAGTCGAAATACATGTGCGTGGCGGGTGTCAGAATAGCTTTATGTCCGCGCTGCGTAGCAAGAAGGGTGTCCCTGACATTGTGCCAAATAAGCCCGACAACAGGGGTTTTGACATCACCTCGCAAAAAGATTTCTTCCCACCCTACAACGGTACGATTTTTTTCTTTCATCATTTCGGCTACGACGTTGGTAAGGTAACCTTGCAGTTCGGAAGCCTTTTTCAATCCTTCCCGCTTCATCACTTTTTGGCAGTCGGGACATTCTTCCCAACGAGTGTAAACGGCTTCATCACCCCCTATATTGATGTATGAGGAAGGGAATAATCGAACGGTTTCGTCTAATACATCTCGTAAAAATTGCAGGGAAGATTCTTTGCCGACACAAAGCAGATCGCGGCTGATGAAATGTTGTGTGGGGACTTCGTGTTGCAGGCCCGTGCAACTGAGCCACGGATAGGCAACGACGGCAGACAGAATGTGAGCCGGAAATTCGATTTCGGGAATGATTTCCACGTTACGGACTTGTCCGTAAGCGATCAGTTCTTTTATGTCTTCTTGGGTGTAGAATCCTCCCAAACGGTTGTGATCGGGACCTGCCCATGCACCCACCTCGGTCAGACGGGGATATTTTTTGATTTCCAATCGCCAGCCGGAGTCATCAATCAAGTGGAATTGCAGTTTGTTTAACTTGTACATGGCCATCATGTCGATGTATTTTTTCACGAACTCTTTGTCGTAGAAATAACGAGCCACGTCCAGCATCATGCCTCGCCAGGGGCGATTGGGGGCATCGTATATCGTTACGGCGGGGGCGATCCATTCCACTCCATGCTGCCGTTTGTCGCTGTACACTTGGGGCGGAAAGAGTTGCAGCAGCGTTTGTATGCCGTAGAATATGCCGCCTGCGTCCCGGCCGGTCAGTGAGATTCCTTTGGGCGTTACGTCCAGTCGGTAGCCTTCCGGTTTATCTACTTTTTCGGGGTTTAATGTCAAGAGGATAGTGGCTTTGCGGGCATCTTTTTTCAGTTTCAAGTCCCAGCCGGTGGATTGACCGAGCACTTGTTGTAAGTATTCAGCTTGTCCTTGAAGAGCGGCATCGTAACCGATCGTGGATTTGGGGGAAAGCCGGAAATTGCCCGATGTCTGTTCTACGTGAACGGGTTTCGGAATGATTTCGATTTCGTTAGCGTTTGTTGCCCATGTAGCGGGTAGATGGCAGGCTATCGCAAGTATAACAGCCCAAGTTTTCTTACACATTGTACGGTAGGATTTCATAAGCACTTTATTTTTTTCATGGTTTTGCCTCTTGTCGAGGGGTGATGATAATGTTCATGTGATTATAAAAACAGATACTTTATAGCGGTGTGATAAATCTCTATAAATGCAGATACTATTCAATAAGGCAAAGTTAGGAAAATTTGTGGAATAAATGGGTAAAACGGATTAAGATTTTAACTTAATATGTGCTTATTTAATGTGTGGGTTCTTTGAAAAAGAGAAATGATTCTGCTGGTATTTTTTGTTGAATTTCCACGATAGTTATTCAAGACAGTAATTGTCAAATTATTACAGTCGTGTTTTTAGATGGCAAAGAGGATAGCAGGGAGGGTTTTACAAATATCTTATTTAAAAGTCGGCATTAACGGGACAGCAAAATCTTCGATTGATGTAATTATTGGTTTGAGTTTTCAATTTTGCTAAGTTTCTACTCCTAGAAGAAGATATAAGTAAATTGGAATATAAATTTTGTTATTCTAATTTTGTGAAGAAATTTGGAATAATAGAATGCTTATTCTAATTTTGCATTTAAATTAATGATAGATATGATCCAACTCGATAAATTCTTGGCCGGACACTATGAGGAAGGCTATGGTTACAAATATTTTGTTCCCAATCTCATAAATGATGCTTGGGAATGGAAAGATTCTCTAATAAACCATCTATTAGAGAAAGCTGCATTGCGATTAGGAGAACTTAATTCATTTTCGCGCTTAGTTCCTAATATTGATCTATTTATACAACTGCACGTAACAAAGGAAGCGGTTATTTCCAGTCGTATTGAAGGCACGCAGACTCGTATGGATGAGGCATTGCTTCCGGAGAACGAAGTGAAAATTGAACGGCGTGATGATTGGAAAGAAGTACGGAATTATATAAAGGCTCTTAATGAGGCAATTTCTTGTTTGGAGAAACTGCCGATTTCAAGTCGTCTGATAAAGACTACTCACAGATTGTTACTGGATAGCGTACGAGGCGAACATAAACTTCCCGGTGAGTTTAGAAACAGTCAAAACTGGATTGGAGGAAAGTCGCTTGCTGATGCCAAGTATATTCCGCCAACACACCAATTGGTAGGTGAACTTATGGGAGATTTGGAAAAATTCCTCAATAATGATCAAATTCAGTTGCCTGCATTATTGAAGATTGCAATTGCTCATTATCAATTCGAAACGATTCACCCATTCTTGGACGGCAATGGAAGAATCGGACGTCTGCTAATCACATTATTCCTTGTAAAAGAAGGGTTATTGGAGAAACCTTTGCTTTATTTGTCGACATTCTTTGAGACCCCAAAAGATTTATATTATGATAATCTTTCGGCTATACGTACAAAGAATGATATGGCACAGTGGATAAAATACTTTCTTGTAGGTATTGAGCAGACTGCTTCTTTGGCGGTAGAGACGCTTTCATCAATATTAGAATTTAAAAATGAAACGGAGAATTTGATTAGGGGAACATATAGAACTCGTTCAACAAATGCCATCATTGTATTTCATCGTTTACTTGAAAACCCATATACCACTATCGATCAGGTAGCTTCTTTATGTGGCATAACCTTCACATCGGCAAGTACTTTAGTAAAACTGCTTGTTAAAGACGGTCTATTATTTGAAATAACAGGTCAAAGTAGAAACAGATTGTTTGTATGCGAGCAATATCTTAATTTATTCAGGTAGTTAAAGTATAGGAAGAGGTACGTGTTTAATGAAGTTACAAGTACATTATAGCTAAATAAACTATTCTAAAAACACCCCATGGGGTGTTTTTAGGTTTTTACTTATAAGCGAAAAAAACTACCCTATAAAAAGGTGGCTTTTTATAG
>OJJV01000924.1_pt1 | contig 14524 bp, 13 predicted proteins | sample 1596391 | NCBI WGS metagenome assembly OJJV01 (sample SAMEA4350164, study PRJEB24818) | metagenome | biome: human; feature: gut; material: faeces | place: Denmark | collected 2013-09
TTTTTCAATTCTGAATGTGATGAACTAACCTCCTCTTCACTTACCTTAAATCCTGCACACACCAAACGTTGTTTAAACTCATTCAGCGTCCACTCCTCAGTAGCTGCTATTTTAGCCAGTAATTCCACCATAACTGTATGGCATTCTACCAATTGAATAATCTCACTGGCAATCAGATTATTTTTCCTTCCCGTATAATAATAGTTAAACAAACTAAGGCTCTCTTCCAGTGACAATTCTTCCACAGGAATTTTCTTCAGTACATGGAAGCCATCCCATCTGCTTGTAATTAAAAAACGGCATTTTGTATGTTCCACTAATTTCAGGAATTCATCTTCTACACTTTCTTCAATATTGTCAATAACAATCAACATCTTGTCTTTATACTGACGAAACAAAGACAGGCTTTTTCCCCATGCCTGATTTATATCATCTATATTTCTTGTTTCAAACAGTCCCTTACATATAGATAATTTGAGATTTCTGTCCTGATAATTAATCCAAGCAATTCGCTCAATTCCTGAATCGACAGACAATATATTTTCCAACTTGTTTATAACCTTTTTAGCAATTTCTGTCTTTCCAATTCCACCCATACTATATAAATAACAGGATTCCTTGTGAATCAGTTCTTCTACAACTTCATCTATTATTCTTTTTCTTCCAACGAAACACTCGCCTGGTGGTAATGGAAAGTCTGTTACATATTCCGGAAAAGAAAGGCTGCTCCCTTCCTTCACATCCTGTTCTTGGAGAACTCTTTGCAAAAGTCCTTCTATTTCTTTTATCCGTGCATTTGTTTCAACCGTAGTTTTATTAACATTGTCTTTATATGGAGACATAATTAAATAATTATAGATTTTCTATCGCATCCTTTATTCTGTCCTCTAGATAATCAACAAATGTATCATAAGCTTCTTCTTCTTTATCTCGTGACCACATCTTGACTTTCCCGTTTAACGAATCGATGCAATAAACCCATTCGTCACAATTTTCGATTACAATCAAATTGTGTGGCAAACCATATGTCCTATACTTCAATGTTTCGTCTTTAAAAATCAATTTTTTATTTTTTCCAACCCCCAATGTTTCAATTCCGTTAAGTCCGCCATGTCCATATGTCTTCAAAAACCACAAATATTGCGACGGAATGCTGATACCCAATTCTTCCTCTGCTAAAGCAAACGCATTATCTTCAACATCTGCATATGTAAAGTCACCCTTACATTCATATTCTTTAATCGTCTCTACAATATTCGAATACACTTTATTGTCCTCCTATAATTTGTTCTGCTCTCCATTTCCAATACGAGCGTCTAAAATTATTGTACTGTTTATTCAAAATCGGATCATTTCTAAAACTTGCACTATCTTCTATCAATCCATGTAATTGTGAATAATACCCTTGATGTGTAGTCTCTCTAATTTCAACCATTGGTCCTGCTTCTCTCTGCAAAATATGATGTAATTGAATTGGTTTACCATCTGAGCCGATTGGGGGTTTTCCTGCTTGCATTCTCTCTAAATTTGTCAAACCAGTTACCTCATCATAATAATTTATATCAATATCGTTTCTTTGGTAAACCCTTCTACTCACATCACGAACCTCCCCATTTACTTTTACACTACCCTTATATTCTACAGGACTATATAGTTTGGTTGAACTACCACTCTCATTCTCATTCCTATTCCTTTCACCCTCTTGATTCGTCTTCTCTATCGTTTCCTGCTTTCTGGGATGGTTATCCTTTGAGGCTGCCAGCATATGGATCACTGCGAAGCCCGCTCCTGAAATTCCTCCTTCCACTGTGTGCGCTGTGAGCTCCGGTCCGACATCCTTGACCATTTCCCCAAATGCCTCTGTCTCGCTCATCCCCTCGTCCAGATGTGCATTGTATATTTTTCCCCACTCCGACAGCCTCCCATTGAGCATCCAGTCGATCAGCTGTCCTCCGGTTTCCGAACCAAGTGCCATTCCTGCCCCGGTCAGGAAAGACTCGCCCATTTTCCTCACCAGAGATTTCCTCACTCCCTCTTCCACACATCTGCTGATGCTCCCGTAGCCTAACCTCCCCAAACAGTAGTCGGCCATTCCCGTCAGCAGTGCCGTATCTGCCGCCTTAAGTTCATCCACTCCTTCCCTTTCTTTCCGGTGCTGCATTGCATCCATATACATGATCCCCATTGCCCCAGCCAGCACCTTGTCCTGTCCAAGGGTCATTACTCCAAGGGTCAGCTGGGATGTAATCTCTGCTGCTCCCAGATATAACGCAGTTCCTATGCTGCCCATTCCGGCAGTCACTTCTGACCTTGTCTGGTCTCTTCCTTCCAGAAAACTGTAATCCGTTTTCCTTCCCGTCCGTGCCCTCCACTGGTTCTGTATTCCCTCTATGGCTATCAGGGGAGCGCTTACCGTCTCCATCAGCAGGCCTCCGAACACATCTCCCTCCATGAATTCGGCTTCCTTCTCACGGTTATGCTTCGCAAGGACCTCTTCGAATTCCTCACGGCTGTATCCGAAGCATTCCCGGAACTGCATTTCCAGTCTCTGTACCGTCTCCTTCTTCCGCTCATAGTCCGCTTCATAATACGACACATTCATCGGATCCGTATACCGGGCATTTACCATCTCATTTTCTGACAGTTCCATTGCATATCGGGCATTATCCAGACCCGCAAGCAGCACGGCCTGCGTCTCTTCTTCTGTATATTCCCACCTCTTAATATCCGAATAATTAAGAACTGTATCATCCGGCCTGTCCGTTTCCGGCTTCCGGTAGGATGCTGCCAGTTCTCCGGTCATGTCCTGTACCCTGCTGAGAACAGCATACACTCCTTCGGTCAGTGTGTCCAGCATCTGTGCCCCTTCCCGGTCGGCAAGCGGAATATAGGTTTCCAGATTTTCCAGTGTATGATCCAGTTCTTCCCGTACCATCTCCCATTCGGGACGGCACAGCGGATAGGTAAAGCCCGCAAGACTGTCCCCGAGGAGCGGGGAACGAAGATCTCCCGGTATCTGCCCATACAGGCCTTCTATTTCCCTGAGACTCTTTTCCCATTCGCTTCCGGCTTCCATTCCTGTATCCAGAAGTCTCACTGCACTCATATGGTAACTGACGATGCTGTTACAGTCAAAAACATGATTTTCCAACTCTGGCTTCCCCTTTTTCTTTTATTGATAGATATGACATCTTTCCTGCTCTGTGTTTTACTTACATTACCGAAAATCATAAGACTGTACAATACAGAAGCCGAAATTGTGTACCAAATACGCCGATTTTAACCATCTGATGCATCTAAAGTTGATATAAACTTTAAGCATTATATTAAATTATCTCCTATTTATAATACAATCATAATGGCAGAAAATCAGCGGTATTTCATAGCTTTTTATGGCCCTAGAAATACCGCCGATACTGTGTTTTATTCAGCTTAATAATATTTTTTAATGATCCGCTCTTCATTAGTGATGCCAAAGCTGTCCTTGTTATCTCCTTTTCCGTTACCGGAATTCCCTTTCCAGTCGTCATCAATGTAGAGATTGTAGTTCAATAAATGGCAGATGGAAACTTTTCCTTACTGTCATTTACTTTAATGGGATTGTTGTTTTTATCTAGATTATTCTTGTACTATTGAAATACGTAATGCCAATGTGACTCTCCGCTTCGTGACAAATGTAGCTTATAGTACTTTTCGTGATATCCTACATAATCTAATGAGCCTGTCGCTCTGCTTCTTTTTTTAATTCCGCTAAAATTTCTTTATACGATATTCTTAATTCATCATATAAAGCATAAACTGCAACACCATCAAAAAAACCAGCTTTGTCTAATTCACCAATGTAATCATGTTGTTCTAACCATTCAACCACATCATCATATGCATCTGAATATTGCATTGCATATGCATATGGATGATCCGATTCCAAAACAAAGCCTTTCTCTTCCATAATATTTTTTACTTTTTGCATCTCTTTATCAAATTCATTACTATTAAAATATTTCATAAAATGCTCCTTCCATGTAACTGAATTAAATCATTCTAAAATATTTCAGTGCCTCTACGATTGCATTCTCCTTCTCCTTCGGACACTTAGGCTGTCTTGCGTCATCTGACTTAGGTTTATTATAATTCTCACGCTCTATGATTCCATACTTAGCCTTAATCTGTGCAATATAAAGGTTAGATATCTTCATCCCATCATAATGCTCTGCCACGTATTTTTTAATCTCCTCGTATGTAGCCTTACTCTCCGCAGATGTCAAATACAGTTCATCCATATCAAGTTTCACATTCACATGGTGCTTCGCCTCATGAAGTTTGGACAAAAGGCAGACCGTCTCAACATGTGTCGATAGGGTAATTGAGATGCACTTTCCAGAGTTTTCACTGTACTCTGGGAGTGAAAAGTGTTGCACTCCTCTCTGATGAGGCTGCAAAAAATTGACATGATGCACTCTCTCCTGCCCCCGCATAGAAAAAGATTGCATTGTATTTTAGATGTAAGCCAGATTAGCTTACGATTGACTCTGCTCTTTCTCTATGGTCCACTACTCATCCCTTGATGATAACTTCTAAGATATTGTACCATAGATTGTTTATTTGGGAAATTACTTCCCGATAAAAATGGGCAGAAGAAAACCTCCAAATCTGTTGGGAACTTGGAGGCTTGATTCCGACCATTTACTGTTCATTTTGGATTTTTTCAATTAATCTCAAATTCTCCGGTTTAACAGTTCCTATAAAATTCTTCATTCTTGTGTCAAATGAGAGAACATATGACGATGCATCTATTAAAACACACGCATTCTTGGTTTTATCTATATGATCTAGGCATCCAACACAAAGCATATCAAAAATATCATTCTTGTCTAACTTTTTTCCTCTTTCAAACCATGATGTAAACATTACATCCCGAAGATATCTTCTCTGTGTAGCAGAATATTTTCCTTTTTTAAACATCTCTGACACTTTTACTTTCGCCATATCTAGGAAATGTTGGTCTGTTGCCAAGGTATCTACTATACACGGCATTGTTCCCGTATTTCCATCCAAACCACTTTCAATACTTTTTTGATATGTCTGCTGTACAATACTTATAATATCATCCTTGTCCTGTTTGCAAGCAACACATCCTTGAATAATAATATTAGTAAGCACACATGCTTCATTCAATTCTTGGATATAAAAATCCTTGAGTACTTTTTTCTCTTTGTTTTCATCATACCCTGACTGCAGTTCTACTTTAATTCTTTCCTCTAATAAATTTTGATATTCCTTATATGCAACTCTTCCAATATACCCCAATATAGCCTCTTTGTTTTTTTGTGACAGTCCATCTGTCATCTCTAATTTGTAATGAGCATATAAATCTTTTGTAATTTCAAAAAATAAAAGTGTGAATTTACTCTCAATTTGAATTTTGCTCTTTAATAATCTATCCGCATAATTTTTGAGAGCTGCTTGATCCATATATGCAACACTGGTAATTTCATCTTCACTCACAACATAGTCTGGAATATTATTAAAAAGTGGCAACCCCTTCGCATACCTAAACTCAAGTAAATTTTGTAACACTTTTGGATTATTTCTAAAGTGTGTCATTATCTCAATATATACCGAAGTCGGAAGACTCTTTTCTCTCTGTTGTTCTAAATATTTTTTTAAACGTTCTTCGTCAACAGGTTCTGATGTCATTCCTAATTTGCTTCTTCCATAATATGAATAAAAGGCATTTGCATCCAAAAAAATCATTTTTTCATCCTCTACTTGAATCATTTTTTACCAATAAACTAGTTTGTAATTTTTGTAACTTTTCATACATTATATCACATTTATTCTTTTCGCAAAAATTTTACACAGGACATATAAAGAGAAACCTCCAAATCTATTATAGACTCGGAGGCTTGGTTCCAACCATTTTATTCGCAGTAAACTGTTTTCCTGCTACTGTAAAAGAACTATGCAAGTGCAGGTTCCTTCCCCGCAATAATCGCTTTCACTTCTTCTATATCCTTATCTGTGGCTGAGGCTATCTGCTCTGCTGTAAAACCATTCTTATACATTTTCATAATGAGTCCTGCCTCTCCAATCGCAATACCATCTTCTTTTATTCCCTGACTCAAGTTACACATAACGCTCACATCCTTCCTGAAGTTCTCCTCAATAGGAATATCGTATTCATTTCCAATTATGTTTAGTTTTTCATCTATTGTAAGTTCCTTAGATAACAATGCTCCCAGCAGACGGTGCAGTTCATACGTCTCATCATGTTCCGGCAGATTCTTTGCCAGTCCAAGCATGATGATATTCAGCAGGTCAAGATTTCCCTTCCATTCATAGGAACCAATCAAATCTTCCTTTGTGAGATGCACATGGCTCATGCTGCTCTCGTCCATGTTCATACATACCCAGATGGAATATACACGCTTAATGTCATCGTAGCTGGAGTTCTCAAAATCACGTTCTTTTTGTGATGAAATCAGTCTGCTCACATAAAAGATTGCCCGGTTTAAGATTTCATATCCCGTCGGCTCGTCTTTCTGTGCTTCTACATTGATGATAATCTGTGACAATCCATCTTTCATGCGCACATAAAAAACGATATCAAATCTTACCAGACCTTCATTGATCTCTTCATTTTCTGTGTTGAAACCGACCAGTCTTTCACCATTTTTTTCGCTGGCTGCATTTGTGAGTCCAGGCTCTACCGGTACCGTACTGATATGTGGTGTTCCCTCGATGCAGTTGACCACATCCTTGGGATTCATGCCCTTAAACTCATCAACTGTTTTTACCAGTATATGTGCCAGTATGCTCTTCTGCCCTAACAGACGCTTTGCACTCGTATCATACTGTGCATCCTTGTCTGTTGCTTTCACTGCATTTTTTAATTCTGTATTCACTGGCCTTCCTCCTTTTTGTAACAGATATAGTCATCCCCAAAAAGGCATCTGACCACACCTATATTATAACTTACCCATTTCTTTTATACAATCAATTTTTACATTTGAAAAAGGAACATAAGAAAAACTCCAAACCTGTCATAGACTCGGAGTCTTGATTCCATCCATTCTTCACATTGTCTGCACCTGTACATGTTGTTCCTGCTCCTCATGCTCCAAAGCATCCTGCTCCGGTACATGGTCTATATTTTTCGCTGCTTCCTGCACTTTTGCCATATACCGGATTTTAATGCTGCTGTAATCAACCCCTGCCGGTTCCAGCACTTTTTTCTCTAACATGTTTAACATCGCTTCGGTGTCAAATTTTCCCTCAAAATAAAGTTCCTCATCCACCTTTAGCGGTACATCCATTTCTTCCGGTGAACTGCCAAGGATCGTCCTCCAGCGTCCGGCTACTTTTCCACACATTTCCATAAACCGCTCATGGATATCCGGCTGTTCATTACAGGTCTGCAAAATCTTTTGTGCCACCTTTCTCCATGTAGGTGTCTCTATCCATTCTCCCGGCGCAAACTGGACTGCCAGCGGTCTTTTCCCTTTCAGTTCTGCCGGGGACACTGTGATAAGGCTGCTTTCCCGGATCGTATCTTTCACATTTGTATGCTGTTCTCCACTCCGGTACATCTGGAGCAGTGCATCACATTTCGTGTTTACAAGCTGTAACATTTCCTCCCTCAGTTCTTCTATCAGTTGCTCATAATTCATACGCTTTTCTCCTCCTGTTACACAATCTTGTGTTTCTTTCTATAATCGTTCTTCCGTTTATTTCCCTATTGCACACTTTTCTATTCCTATTGTTCTGCACTTGTTTTCGATTTTTATACCAACAATAAAACGCCCGGATCATCGGGCATTTTATTCTTACCATAAACTGGCAGGAACAACGTTTCCTATTTACTTACTGCCATTCCTGCCGCAGCCTTACTCATATCGAATCTCCTGTTCCATGACAATGCCTGACTGGAACTGTATCAGCAGCTTCTCGCTGGATTCCACTTTGATGGTCGAGATCATCCGTCTGACAAGGTCATTGTCGAACTCCTGTATCTGGCAGGTGCGTGTGCTTAAGTAATGGTCGATGTCTTTGATTCTCTGTTCATAGCTGTCAGACATCTGTTTCTCGTTTCTGGCTGTTTTCTGTGCCTCTTTTAAGGCATTGATTTCCTCTGCTATGGTGCGGTAGCGTTCATCAAACTCCGGTGTGTAAGAGCCGGTCTTTGCATTCTCTGCAATCAGTGCCACCATCTCATCCTGCTTTTCTTTTATCTTTTCTTCGTATTCTCCGGACTCTTTTGCGGTGCTGTAGCTCCCGATGACATGGATGATGTTCTGCCGGAAGTTTTCCATAAATTCCATATCATCACTTGTGATCCTGTGGATGGCTTCCATCACCGCCCTGTTTAATGCGTTCTCTTCGAGTGTCTCGGATTCCCCGCATTTCTTCACTCCGTTGGTCAGCCGGTTGCTGCATCTCCAGACCACTTTCTTTTTCCCGTTTCTCGCCCAGGTGACCCTCCGGTACTCCTGTCCGCATTTTCCGCAGATCAGCATGCCGGTCAGTGCATAGGTGGAGGAATACCTGCTCCTCTGGTTTTTCTTCCGGGTGACAGCCGCCTTGCATAAGGATGCCCTCCGCATCATCTCTTCCTGCACCCTGTAGAACAGTTCTTTCGGTATGATTGCCTCATGGTCATCTTCCACATAATACTGCGGTACGAGTCCGGTGTTCTTGACTTTCTTTTTTGTCATGAAATCCACCGTGTAGGTTTTCTGCAGGAGTGCATCTCCCATGTATTTTTCATTGCGGAGCATTTTGTCTATTACTGTGGAATGCCATTTGTCCTGCCCTGTGGCGGTCTTGATTCCCTGCTCTTCCAGATGCTTTGCGATCTTCCCGGTACTGTAGCCTTCCAGATAAAGGCGGAAGATCAGCTTTACGATCTCTGCCTCTTCGGGTACGATGACCAGGTCACCATCCTCGTTTTTGGTGTATCCCATGAACTTTGTGCAGTTTACGATGACCTTGCCTTTTTCAAATTTCCTCACGACTCCCCAGCGGATGTTCTCACTGATGTTGCGGCTCTCCTCCTGTGCCAGGCTGCTTAAGATGGTGATAAGGATTTCGCCGGTTCCCTCCAGTGTATTGATCCCCTCTTTCTCGAACACCACCGCCACGTTCTTTTCCTTCAGTTTTCGGATGGTCACCAGCGAGTCTACCGTGTTCCTCGCAAACCTGCTGACCGACTTTGTAAGGATCATGTCGATCTTTCCGGCAAGGGCATCCTGTATCATGGCATTAAAGTCTGCCCTCTTTTTGGTGTTTGTTCCACTCTTTCCGTCATCCGCATAGATGCCGGCATTTTTCCAGTTTTCGTTTTCCGATATCTTGCTGGTATAATACTCCACCTGTGCCTCATAGCTGCTGTCCTGCTCTTCCAGTTCCGTACTGACACGGCAGTAGGCAGCGACCTTCATTTTCTTCTCTGACAGTTTCACATTCCGGTCATACTGCACCTTGGCAGGTATCATGCTGATCTTTTTTGCTGTTTCTGCCATCTGCTCTCCCTCCTAATCCTTGTATCCGGCTGTGACACGGCTCCCATTGATAAGCTCTACTTCTGCCATGTTTCCACCATGCACCCAGATGCGTGCGATTATTTTTCTATATAAGTTTTCATCAAATGTTTCCAGTTCCTTTTTTCCTGCAAGGATGTTTTTGATCTCCTCTGTCCGGAACTCCCCATCCCTGACCTCCAGTGTCCGGTAGCGTTCCTCTGCCCTTTCATAGAGCAATTTCATCAGGTCTGTTTCTGTGCGTTCCTGTTCTTCTTTCATCCGCTGCAGGTTCCGCTCCAGAACCCGGTACTGAGGGCTGACCTTTTCCTCCTGCCTGTGTACCCGGAGCAGGCCTTTGTTTCGTATCACTGCATTGATGGCTTCCACACACACCTGCTTTGCCTGCCCGTCTGTAATAAAACTGTTCCTGCAGTTTTTTGCTCTGCCAGTCACATAACTCTTGCACTTCCACTTGGCAGTGCCGCCACGCTCTTTTTTGTGGCTCGGCTGGATATGGCTGCATACTGCCCCGCATTCTGCACACCAGATGACACCTCCGAAGAGGATTCTCTCATCCCTGCCGGGCCTGTGGTCTGCCCTTCCAAGCTCTGCCCTCACCTTTTCCCGTCTGCACTGGACTCTCTCAAACAGTTCCTCTCCTATGAGCTGCGGATAGTATTCTGTGCCAAGGTAGCTTGGATTTTCCAGTATCCTGCCAATGGATGCATGGGTCCAGGACACTTTCCCTTTTGCATTGCATATGTTTCTCCCTTTCAGGTTCTGGGCGATCCTGCCTGCCGCCACTCCGCTGTCATAGTCTGTAAATATCTGTTCCACAATCTTTCTTTGCTCTTCGCAGATGGTGATTTTTCCATCCACAACTTTATAGCCGATTGGCATGTGCCACTGCATCCTGTCCACCTCCCCTCTCCGTCAGTTTCAGTCCGTTGTACAGGCAGAAGGTGATGTCGTGTTCTTTGGAGACCACGATCTTCTCCGCTGTCATTTTAAACAGTTGCTCGTCAAACTCCTCCATTAATCCGTCCTGTTCTGCGATCAGTTGGATAAGCTGTTCGGTCCGCACGATTTCTTTTGTCCTTCTCAGCTTTCTGGTCAAAAGTGTCTTTTTTCTCCTGCATTCCGTCAGTTGCCAGCCAAGCTTGCTACTGCTCTCCATAAAAAGAGCAGAGTCCATATATCCTTTCCTCATGACTTGGTTTAGGATTTGGCTCTGCTCGCTTATATCTTTGATTTCCTTATCCAGTTGTCTGATTTCCTCACTGTCCTGCCTTGCTGCCACAAGTTCTGTCAGCTCTTTTAACAGCGGCTCTAATATCGTTCCCTGATTGGTGTACAGCTTGTTCCACATGTCTGTAAAAGCCCGGTGCAGCACATCCTCCCGGATGGCTTTCATGCAGCAGCTCTCTTTATCCTCCACATGTCCGCTGCACGTCCAGATGATTTTTTCATATGGTTTCCCGATGTAGATTTTCTGCCGCCGGAAGGTTCTTCCGCACTCTCCGCAGATGATTCTGCCGGAAAACAGGTATCTTTTGGTGTAGTCACTCTTGTTCATGTGCAGTACATCCACCCGGTATGCCATCAGGTTGCGTACCGCTTCTGCCTCCTCATGTGTGACGATTGGCGGATGGCTGTCTTTGATGAGATACTGGTTTCTCTGTCCGTTGTTTACCCTGCGGACAAATGGGAACCTTGTTTCTGTATATGTCCTCTGCTGAAGCATATCTCCCTCATAAATGGGATTTTTCAGAATGTCCTGTATCACCCCGTCCTGCCACTTTTCTGCACCCCGGATTGTTGGAATGCCTTTCTGGTTCAGTGCCTTTGCTATCACATACACTCCCATGCCGTTTAAGTAAGACTCATAAATCCACCTTACGGTTTCTGCCTCGGATTCTATGATGACTAAATTTCCATCCTCGTCTTTTCCATAGCCATACGCTGGCGTCGATATGATATAGGTTCCATCCTGAAAGCGTTTCTGTATCGCCCATCGGTTGTTGCTTGAGATGTTTTCTGATTCCCCCTGCGCCACCGATGCCAGGATGGTAATGAACAGCTCGCTTTTTTCTGACAGCGTGTTGATATTCTCTTTTTCAAAGTAGATTCCAACGCCAATCTCCTTCAGCTTTCGGATGGTCTGGATGCATTCCACCGTATTTCTTGCAAATCTTGTGATGGATTTCGTAAGGATCAGGTCGATGTTCCCATCCTCACAGTCTGCGATCATCATCTGGAACTCATCCCTGTGCTTTACGTTTGTTCCGCTGATTCCTTCATCCGCATACACCCCTGCAAACTCCCACAGGGGGTTGCTCTCGATTTTTTCCGTATAGTACTCGACCTGTGCAGTATAGGAAGTTGCCTGTGCCTGACTGCCGGTACTGACTCTGGCATATCCGCACACTTTCAGCCTGCGTTCTTCCTGTGTATGTTTCTGCGCTTTTGCTGCCTTTATGACAGTCACTTTTTTTGCCATGCTTTTTTCTCCTTTCCCAGTATTTTCAAGGGTTTGCACTCCCTGTCAGCAACATACACTACCACATAGTCCTTTATATATCCAGTGTTATTACAGATATACTTTTGCTAATTCCGGGGAGAAAGTCTTGACATTCAAAACCCGGATTTTTTCCCATTCTTCCTCGGTTAACAGCTTATCTTCATGCATCCTTTTTAAGAGAAATTCGGCAATCTTATACCGCACCTCATTCGCTCCGCCTTCCATCATCTTTTCCCTTTTTCCTCCCGCAATTTAAGAACGTTAAATTCATTCTCCCAAGCCAAACACTTTTGCCCAGAAGAAACACCTTTACATCATCCCGATTTCAGCCATGGTTGCAGCCTCATCTTCTTCCCGGAAATACTGTTCCGATACATCCCTGCTGACTGAAAGCACCTCTCCCGCGTCCTTTTCTCCCATCTGGATCGGGATTAAGAACGGATGAATTTCCTTACAGAATTCCTGATTGGGACAGCTATTGATAAAATAGCCGCAGGTATCTAATATCAGCCTGTCACACATATCTGTGATGACGATCTTTTCGGCTTCAAACATGTGGCTGCCGATATAATTTGCGATATTTTCTGCCGTGGTCGAGATATAGTCCTCTTTCCGCTCCCCTCCATCACTCGGATAAAGATAGGCATATCCTGCCCTCTCCGTTTCAAAAATCCTTAACATCATTTCGGTATCTTCTTTCTTCATCTCCTGTTTTCCTCCATTCCCCATTTTTCAGCTTTTCTTAACTCCACAAGAATACGGCGGAAGTTCCCCTCCGCCGCATGGTTTCTGTAATTAAGTCTTACTGCCATAATCCTTCACTTCATTTTTAAAGTGATCTGCTCCTATTCGACACTACTCCCCGGAGCCGGAACGCCGCAAAGACAGAAGAAAGCAAAAAAAGAATTTCCTGCCTCCTCCCTAAATGGGCATTCCTTAGGGCAGTCAGTCCAGACTGTCTGCGGCTCCTGCCCTTTAAGGGGCAGACAGACATCACAGGAATCTCACCTCCACCACTGCGTGCTGGCTAATCTCAAGGAGTATCATTATAGGCCATTTCCCTCTTCGCACCTGTCCGCCACAGACAGGCTGTACCCCGGCTTTCCCGCTCGGCTCCTTAGATGTTATCTTTTTCACAGCACAGGCAGAAAAAAATTCTGCCACAGCTGCAGGAGTGTCGCTGCGCCCCGGTTACGGCTCCTTAAATGGCTAACGTATCTGAACTGCTGGATATGGCTGGCAGGCTGCAGCGTGATTCTGTGCCTGCTCTCGGAGCCTGATACCAAAATACCCTCTCCGGCGTTTGTCAAAGTGCGCCCCACCTGAAGCATATCTACAGGCGGTACAAGAGAGGTTTCCGGAAGAGACCAACCGTCCGGAAAAGTTCCTCTCATAAGGTACTCACACTAAAATGCGTTTTGACCACCCTCAATCAAAAAAAATTTTTAACTTTTTTACTGCTCCCTGAATGGTCTTCCACACAGCGTTCTGGTTTGTATGCTGTTTTTCTGCAATCTCTCTGGTAGTCATTCCCTCAAAAAAATAAAGATGCAGCCGCTCTTTCTGAACTTCAGTGAGTGTCTGCATCGCTTTCTGCAGGATTTCCATATCCATCTGCCGGATGACCTTATCCTCCAGCGTCTCCTCTGGAACCGCCATCAGGTCTTCCGTTTCTCCTTCTGTATAACCGTCTGAGGTGGTATGCCGCAGATCTCTCATCTGCTCTGCGTGCGCCTCCTTTCGGAACGTATCTGCCAGCGCCTCATAGACTTCCTTTGACACATAGGCGTATTCCGTTTCCCCGACAGCGTCCTTATAAAAATCCTTTACCCGTATTTTTCTCCATTCTGACATGCAAATGTCCTCCATTTCGTGATTTGTCTGAAATGAAGGACACCCGGCGGGCCTCTGGTTCTGTTTTCAAAAAAAAGGGCAGAAAAAAACAGGTGCATTTTCCATGCTAAAAAAAACATGAAAAAATACACCCGTCTGTGAAGTGTATGAAATTTGCCTGTCCCTCTGCCTCTTTCGCGGTAAAGCGGATTTATATCATTCTTCTTTATCACCCTTCCGTACTCCCGAAAACACTGTCAGGAGTACTATGTCGGTAAGAAAATCCCGTCCAAAGATGATTTCTCGTACATCGGCACACACCTTCCCATATAACTGCTTTTTCTATATTCTGGTATAAAACTATATGATACTGGTATTTATATCTCATGTATCATAAACTTTTTTTCCATATAAAAAGTAAACGCTCCATATCCGGTACCTTTTCTGTCCTTTGAAAAATTGAGATAATTACCTCAAAACTATTCGAGTCTAAAAAGTTTAGTACTGAACTTTTAGGACTCTCTATCTGGAGGTATAGCATGAAATCTCAAACAAGTTTAGTGGCATCACAGGTTCGCCTGCAGCACTGGGCAGAGCAGATCAAAGACTGCCAGAACCGCCCTGAAGACATGGATGTAAAAACATGGTG
>OJJV01000939.1_pt1 | contig 14327 bp, 19 predicted proteins | sample 1596391 | NCBI WGS metagenome assembly OJJV01 (sample SAMEA4350164, study PRJEB24818) | metagenome | biome: human; feature: gut; material: faeces | place: Denmark | collected 2013-09
ATTTACAGATATTTTTCTAAAAACTGTGCAAAGAAAACCTATGAAATAAGAATTTTGAATCAAAAGTTAATGATTGCTGGTATTTCATGTTTTGTTATAATGTTTAATCCAAAATCAAAAACATATAATTTATCTATAGCATGAATATAGATTTTTGAAAATTTACACTCATATTCATTCATAATTTTATTGATATCATTCATAATATCTGTAAACATATCTTCATTGCCCGCTAATTCACAATATATAAACAAGTCATTTTCTTTGAATTTTCTATATCCATCTCCATTCAATTTATTAAGTTTGTTTTGCACTCTTTCTTTTAATACACTTATATCTTTGTTGATTAATCTCCCACAATATCCATCATCACCTTTATAACATAATATTCCATTATCTAATGCATCTTTTGTTTCTTCGTCCCATCCTACGTTTTTCATTTCATTAAATCTTTTATCTTTGTCTTTATTTTCTTTCTCCCAGTATTTGACTGCTAATGACCAAAGCTTCATATCTTTTTCCCGAATTGCTTGAACAACCTCGATTCCTATATCGTGAGTCTTCGATTGCAAATCTGGTCTATCCAATTTCTCAAATTTACAATTTTTCAATTCTGGAAAAACGGATTCTAGTATTCTGATTGCTTCTTTCTCGTCTTCGTGGTTTCGCATAAACATCCTCCATTATTGTATTATACCAAAAAAAGCCCCACCCTCCGCGAAGGAAGGTGGGGTATTTGTTATTTTTCTTCTAATTGTTTAATTCTGTTGTCATGATCAGCAAGCTGCAGATCATGCTCAGTCAGCCGTTTATCCTGAGCTTCATTGTGTTCCCAGATCCGGCGATGGCTGGCAGAATTCTTTTCTGTAAAATCGCTGAACTCTTTTTCCAGCCGTTCCGCAACCGCAGTCAGTTTTGTGATCGCCGTGTTTAACTTAATCATCGGAGTTGCCAGTGAAATAAACAAAGTAACAAGCGTGGCAAGCACGCCAACAATGGCCCATTCGTTCATGAAGCTACTCCTTCGGCTTGTCCTGCTTAGCGAAATAAAAGGTGACAATCATCGTGACCAGTGGCACAAACTGATCAGCAGATACCATCTTTGCAAAAAATCCGGCAACCATTGCGGCCACCATGATGATGGAGATGATCGATTTTAAATCGACCAGCTTGGAGATTCTTTTCTTGATGTCTTCCATGTTTTAGTCCTCCTCTAGTCCTTTAAGATTTCAACGTCATAATCAATTGCACAGTCATGCTCAATCCGGCATCCCCGGGCATCTTGCCACCCCCGCGCAAAGTAGGCGCAATCTGCATCCGCAAGCATCCATAATGATTTAGCTAGGTATTGCAATGGTTTTGAGCACTCCCCAAAATCATCAAAGTAGGTATCCAAGACTTCGTGATCTCCGATCATGTTCCGGATTTCTTCGATGATTCGTTTACGTTCTGTAAGGATTTCAGTTTCGGTTTTACCGCGCATCGGCTGGCTGATAAATACTTTTTTCATTGTTTTCCCCCTTATTCAAAGTAATTTTTGTCATACGCAAACCATAAACCGTAGTCAGTCAAACACCACGGCTCGGCGGCAGAGGTATATTGGTTTTTACCCTTGTTTTGGATATCCACGACCTTGACTTTTTCGCCAGGCTGCAGGTAGTCCACTACCGCCCCGGATGGCGCTGATGATCTCAACGGGTAGCCTTCAGACGTGCTTGCTTTAATGCACTTAAAGATCATCGTCTGATCTTCTGGAATTGCAGGGTCTTCCGGTTCGGGCTTGATTTCTTTTTTAGGGACAAATACAAGGCAATTTGGTAATGCTCTTTCTTCATCTCTTGCCCCGGCAATCACGATTCCTTTTTCAACAATTTCAGCGCTTCCGCCGCTATCATCGCGGAACGCATACTGCATATTCAAAGACATTGCAAAATCGCGCATTTCGTCTGGTGTGACTGATTCTTTTGATACGACCATATAAGCGACGTTTGACCAGTCCACAAACAAACAGGAAAGGATCGTCTTCTTTGTCCTAATTCCTGCGCCATCCGGGATTGAATACTCATTTGAATAAGCCCCACCAGCAACCAAGACCATGCCAGTTGAATAGCGCAGTTCAACTTCATCCGATCTGTACTGATACGGTCCGAAGTTTCCGAATTTCCAAGTGCCGTCTTTCAGTTTAACAACATCGATGTACTTCTGCTCCGTTGGTACAGCTTCGTCGTAAATGTCACTGATCTCACTTCCGCCCACTTGCCCGCGATCTTTTCCATCCATAACAAAATAAGAAAGATTCTTTGCAAAGTTCGGCTTTTCTCCATTGCTCCTGAACGTGGACAGTTTAGCCAACGCCGGATGCTTCAAGCTCCAAATAGCAACGTCTTCATTTTCAGCTTGCTTAACGACGGTGTAAGTCTTTCCGTTGTATCTTACGGTCTGTTTTCCTTCTTTGATTTCCACTTTTTCATCCTCCTTCCGCGGCATTCTTCGCCACGGATATTTGTCTTTGTAATCATTTGTTTTGACGATCTGAACGTCATCCGGCACAAACAAAACGTCGTAGATGTGTTGCTTGCCACCGGATGATAACATACTGTAGTTTCCATTTCCGACGTTGTACCAATAAGCGCCTTTAAGATGTCCGCGAGCAAATACGGCATGAACGTGCGTAGCAAACTTTCCGTTCACTCCGCTGCCTTTTCCACCTTCGCGATAAAAGGCTTCACCTTGTTTAATTACTGCGCCTACATAGCAATTTGACAGCATGTCAGAGTCGTCGCAATGCGCGAAACGGCCACAGACATAATCTATAAATGTTGGAGTTTCGACTTTTTCCAGCGACTCAAAAAAGACCGTGTTCGCCGCACGATCTATTTTTTTGATCTTTAAATCAAAGGGAGCAAAGATTAAATCCTTGCTCCCATCGCGCCCGCCAAAGTCAAGCGCATAAGTGCCCTTGTGCGTTGTGTATTCTTCCCCGGCCGTACACCGAAGCACAGCCATGAAAAAAAGTGCTTTTTGCACTTTATCCCTCCTTTTTATGCTATCGGTTCAAGCCATTTAACAATGCTCAATGTATTTGTACCATTCGCATTTGTCGTATGTGCGCCGTAGTATGTATATTTTTGAATTTCTGTCAATCCTCCATAAGCCATTTCAAGATCGTAAAACAAGACCATTCCAGTTCGGGAAGCACCAACGATGTTTCCTTTTCCATATACAAATGGTTCACTAGATAAGCCTAAATAAACAGGCCAATCAGAATTTGTATTGGTAGGGGTGAGCTTAAGAGTTAACGGAATAATTCCGTCTGGAATAATGCCACTTAACGTTTGATTGTTCGATTGTGAAAGCTTCCCGATTTCACCTTTTTTCACTTTATATCCGGGATATTCTCCGGTAGAAATTTCCGCAATCTTCCCCGGATACTCAGACAGCGGAATTGTTCCGGTCATATTAACCCCCTTGTTAATCAGCGCTTGTCTGATATCGTCACGGATATCAACAAGCTGTACTAGTGTTTCTGATATTGCCATTTGATCTCCCCCTATTCAATCCACATTTCAACAATTCCCATAGCTTTTCCATAAGTGTACAAATATAAGGAAGCGGACGTAGCAGTTGAATTACACAAAATTCCAAACGTTAAAATGTCGTTCTGTTCTCCTTCGCCGGGGAATCTTATTACTCCGGTTTTTCCAGCTACATTTGTACTTATATAGCTTTCATTTCCAGGGCTGCCGGCGTCAGCGGTACATGTTGATTTAATACAAAATGTTTGACCTTGTTCGAATGGATAATTTATCGTCCAGCTCGTTCCTCCTGCGCTATTTGTATAAATGATATTGTTAGTAATATTCAATCCTGAGCCAAGTGCAATTCCACTTGTTAATTCACCATCTTTGAATAAATAAGTTCTTTCAACACCTGTCTTTATTCCAGCGATTTTTTCAGCATACCCCGTGAATGGCACATCCGTCATGTCTATATCTTTGCCAATCAAGGCTTGCTTGATATCAGACTTGACTTGATTAAGCTGTGTAAGCTGATCTGCTATAGCCATGATTTACACCCCCAGAATCGCATTTAATGCTGTGCTGATGTCGCCAATAGCTGCGGCGATCACTTTATTTTGCACAGGGTTTGTGCTGGTTGTGGATAGTTGCGAATCGACCGTTGGGATTGGTTTTGTATAGATTTTTCCGTCTGAACCGGTTCCAACAAGTTCAGTTTGAGTTTCTGTCTTGTTAACGCCAATAAATCCGCCCCGGGTATTTAGAGAAGCTAAAGGAATATAAGTCCCTCCTGCCCCAACTCGAATACCGGAACCGCCAGTAGCTGAAGAGTCTCCTTTAATCCCCAACCCACTGCTTGAATTTTGAAGTCCGCCATTTGGATCAACCGTTACTTCTTCCGGCTCGACAATCGGTTTGGTGTAAAGTCTACCATCAGACCCGATTCCGACCGGTTCTGTCTGTTCAGCAGTTTTAACAGTGCCGATGAACGTCCCTCGAACACCGTCCCGGGCTAGTTCGGTATTCAGACCATTATTCGACACAAGAAGTCCAGAACCAGCATACGCTCCTGTATTTCTTTTTATAGACAATCCGGCTTCGGTGTTTTGGAGACCTCCGCTTGCATCGATGGTGACATCCGTTTTCGGCATATCCTGCCATTCAGCGCCGCCGTTTCCGGTGCTGACAATAATCTGCCCTTGCTGTCCTCCGGGCGGAACACCTTCCCCAGCTGGCCCGGCTGGGCCTTGCAATCCGGTTGCACCCGTATCTCCCTTCGGGCCTTGCGGGCCGGTTAAGCCTTGCGGGCCGGTTGCTCCCGTATCTCCCTTTGGTCCTTGCGGGCCAATCGGGCCAACATTCCCACGTGGAATAGTAAAATTAAAATTGGATTCGTTCCGGTTCCAGTATTTTCAACTTTGGCTTCCGTTCCAGGCTCGCCGGTCGTGGCCGTCGCTGAAATGGTGATTCCCTCTGCTTTTAAATAAGACTGCACAAAGGCGGACACTTGCTGCTGCCAGATGTCTTCCGGTGGAAGCACGACAGATGACCCAGGCGCGTCCACCACGATCAAAGAAAGAGGATGAGTTACAATAAATTCATTATCTTTAGAAAACCCGATACTGATGATCATTGTGCCATTTTGCTGGAAGCATTCTTTCGGGATGGTAATCGTACCATCAGCCACCGGCACGGACACGTTTAAATATACAAGATCGCAAGTCGGATAAGCAATTTGAGCGGTTGCTACGTATCCGGAAAATTCCGGATCGGCAACAAAATCAAGCTGAATATTCGCAGAATGCTGAGCTGGAAGAATGCCGATGTCGCTGCTAAGCGTCAGACCCTGCTGTGTGATCGTTCCGAATTTCATCTTTCTTTTCCTCCTTCATTTTTTCGACTTGGTTCTGAAGCTGGATGTGAACGGTGTCGAGAACAAGCTCGCAAACCTCAAGCGCAAGTCCGCTATCGTTGATCGCTTTCACAATATCAAATTTTAATCTTTCAATTTTTTGCCTTAGTTCTGTCATTTAAGCCTCCCCACACAGTACTGTTTCTCCGTTAATCGTTTTCCAGACACAGCGTCTTGCAATGCCTCCGGAATGGATGACGACATAATAATTCTGGCTGACTAAATTTAAAGAATTATTTCCGAAAACAGTCAGGTTCCCACCGGTGTCCGTATAAACCTGCGACGTACCGCCAGTATTTGAACTGATCGTAAATGTGCCGTTTTCTTTAAAATAGATTCCGCATTTTTGATTGCCGTTAGAATCATAATTTGTAAGGTTCAAAAAGGTATTACCTCCATCGCACCCCATTACAAAAGAATTGGCCGCATTTTTTGTACCTGGAATATAATTCCATAAATTGATATCACTTTTTGACCCGGCAGTCGAAAGCTGGATCGAATTGACTTCATTGCCATCATCATTATTATCTAATCTAATCGCATTCCAATCTCCCTGCGAAATCATGCTGATTTTATTTGCGTCTTGATCCTGCATTGATCGGTTGGTTAGATAAAAAAGAGAATTGTTGCTGCTGCGATACATTAATATCTGATTGGCAAGAATATTTGAAGTTCCGCGGTTTTCCGCTCTGAATTCTCCGGATGTATTGAAATGAATCTTTCCTGAGCCTGTAAACTGAATTCCACCATTATCCGGCGTAGTGTTTGCGACAACATTTACACCATCAGGATCACCAAATGTTATCACTGACCCAAAAATCGAAAGCGCATAAATTGCGTTAGCGGAAAGCGAATTAAATACAGCATCCCCATCTGCGGTGAACCCTGCTGACCATGTTTTCCCATAGTCTTTCGACACGGCGAATCCTGATGAATTTATAGTCCACTGATACTGGCTTTCTGCTAGTGTTGGTTTATTGTGTAAATAAATTTGATATCCACCATCAGTTCCAACAGGTTTCCGCGTAACAAAAAGACCAAGACCATTCGCGATAATTCCGGTAAACGCCGCAATCGTTCCATCAAGAAAGCCGGTCGCCTGTTCAATTTGACTTTTATTTTCTTCCGGGATTGCAACGATCGTTCCTTCAAGTGTACTTTTTGCATCTCCAATTTCGATAGAAACGTACCTTTCAAGAAGCGAATCATAAACATATTTAATCATTTTTGCGCTTGCGCTTACTCCGAGTTTATCAAATTTCACTTTTACCGTGTCGCACAAGCCAAGTTTAAGCAAAGGCAACACTTCTTTGAACTCATCGAATTGCGATAAATCAACAAAAGAAACTGAAATTGAAACTTTAGGCGAAACCAAATCATTTTTCAATATATATTCTTGAGCCTTTGCATTGATTTCTTCTTTTGTAGGCGGGACATCTTCGCCGCTTTCATTTGTATTTTGAAATTCAGAAGACAGATCAAGATTTAAAATTTTAGGCTCATCCGTTGATATAATGGTTTGAAGGTCGCCGACAATCGCTTTTTGATTTGAATCGATAATGTACGGCAATACTGCAGTATACATCGATTCAATGTTTTCTTCCTGATTAATGTCAGTCAAATTTTTACCATAAGCGATAGTTAGTCCATTGTCTTTTCCTCGATTGGCCAAAAGTGACACTTTGTTATTATCCCACTTTAATTCACCGCCGAAAATGTCAATCATAGAACCTTCTTGACCACCCATCAACGCGCGGAAGCTCTGCGGCTTGTCATTAGAAAATAAGCTTGTTGAATTGGTAATGTCTGTAAATAAAGAAAAGTCATTTCCACCAATCATTTTTGACTTGATTTGCGCAAAAGTTGCCGCGGCTCCGTTCGAGTCGAACGGAAGAACAGAAACTTTTGTAAGGTCATAACTAATATGATTAGCAAAAATTGTAATATTTCCTTTCATCGGCTTTGAAATTTTTTGAATTCTGAAAAGTTGAAGAGGATCGTCTGGATTAGCTCTAACCCGGACTACCCCGCCTGGCTTAATATCGGAAAAATGATCGCCTTCGACAGGATAGTCAAGCTCAAGCGTGTAAGACCCATTTCTTTCTTCGGTCACTTCGCATCGGACACACCTGGTCAAACGGCCAATTCCATTAGTTTTGTCGTTAACAAGCTGCTGAATTGTTTTTGTTGAATCTAATAATATCGGAATCATAAGCGCCACCACCTTGGAATGATATAAGAAACCATAGTAGAAGAAATTGAAATAGAATTAATTCCCGGTTTTAAATTCGGATATGAACCCGTTATTAGTTCAAGATCTCCATTTAAATTTAAATTGCCATTTTTTGAATATGCTTCTTGAATATCGCAATCAATTACGACGCCATTCTCATTCTTTTTAAGGTTAACAATTTCACCATTTACATTTATTTCGCCGGTTCCTGAAAGGACAACGATCAATGGAAGCGATGTTTGAAAAGTCGGATTATTTAAAATCGTTTCTGTTTTTAGATCGATTTTGCTTTCTCCTGATTTCAAAAAGCGCTGCGGCTTGCAATCAAAAGAAATCGTGAATTTTCCTGATTTGTTTTGAAACGGTTCACTTTCAAACGGGCCAGCATAAGACGCCATTCTGAATTCGTCTGGATGATACGAATCTTCTAGCCGATGATAAAAAGGGTCTTTTAACATAACATTTCTGAAATCGTTTGATCTGTTTGGAAAATGTCCGAAAATGAAAGCAGGATATTGGATTGTTACATTATTGAACTTACCCAAATCACGAATCAGGTCACCATTTCTTCCGGGAACACTGATTCGCTCAATCGCTCTTTCTGGCGAATTGTAAGTTCCGGATCCGGATATTTGAATTCCAAGCGTTAACGAAGAAACAGAATTAAAAGAAAAGTAATTGTAAATTAAAGGTTTAATCATGCGAACGCACCTCTTTTTGTTTGTATCTTTTGATCTATAATTTCTGCGACTCTATCAGCGATTAGTCTTTCATCCTGACCTTCGGCAGCGTAAACATTTACATTAATCGAACCTGAGAAACCAGATGAAGGTGTATTCAACGAAGAAACAGATGGAGACCCAACATCAATTACCATACCTGAAGCAATGTTAGAAATCGCGGATTCAATCATCCATTCAGAATTTCGCAGGCCCTTCGCCATTCCTCCAACGAAGTCAGGCATCCACTTTTCGTATTCCCGCAGCGGGCCGACATCCGGACGAGAGAAATGAAGCCATCCGGCGATCGTGTTGGCGATCCCAGAAACAGCATCGACCACTCCGCCTATCATCGATTTAATTCCATTAATGAACCCTTGAATCATATCTTTCCCCCAATTCACGGCTTGAGAAGGAAGTGACTTAATCCAATCCACCGCCTTCCCTATTCCATCAACGATTGATTTATATATGTTTCCAACGGTGGTTGAGATCTTTTCCTTCATGTTTTGAAATGCTGTTTTTAAATATTCAATTCCTTCTGGTATAGTAACAGTAAAAAAATTGACTATATTATCTACGATTTCTTTTGCCTTATTTCCGATGTTCGTGAAGATTTCGATAACTGCATTTCTGAAATCTTCATTTGTTGCCCAAAGAGTCATGATCGCAGTTACAAGTCCGGCAATCAATGTAACAACAATCCCGATCGGATTTGCACTCATTACCTTATTCATCAGCATTTGCGCTATCGTAGCTCCTTCATTTGCAGTTTTAAATGCTTTGATTGATGTAACAAGCCCATTTATCATCGATGAAACATTCCATGCAACAAAGGCTACGCCGATTCCACTTATAATCGATAAGATTAATGGACCATTTTCAACAATCGAACTTATGAAATTTGAAACATTTGCACCGAATTTCTCCCAATCTGTAGTTTGAGTCATTTCGGTGATCTTTTTAGTTATATCTTGTATTAAAGGTGTTAAATGCTCAAGCAAAGGAATTCCAGCGTTTGCCGTAAACTGACGCCATGCTTCGTTTAAGTTGCCCTGAACATTCTCCCATCCATCAGCTTCCCGCGAAGCCTGACCCATTGCGCCAGAAAGTTCTTGAGCGTCAAGAACCATTTGTAAAAGAGTTTTCTGTTTTTCAATTTCTGTTAAATCATTAAACTTTTTCCCGAATTGCTCCATTGCTTCCGCATTTCTTGTTGCTTCTGTCGCTGATAATCCAAGCGCTGCATCATTCGCGTAATTTCCTTTCAAGAAGCTCATCAAACTTTCAGATGTTTCTTCCAGGCTTCGATCATAATACGCAGCTCCATCCGCTGCAGCTTGCAATGCCTTTTCCATGATTTCCATACTTTCCGCTGTGCTTCCACCGGAAGACCTAGCAAACGCATAAATGGAGCTTCCTAATGTGTTGAGCCGAGTTTCTAAAATCCCAGAAGAATTAGCCACGTTTTCAATGGCTGTTTTCGCTTCTTTTTCAAACTCTCCAAAAGTTTGTTTAAATTGGCTTGTTTCCGCTTTTATTGAAGCTGCATTTTCGATCATGTTTGACACTAATTCCTTAGATAAATCAACAAGCCTATTAAATCCATTTACTATGACCTGACTTAATACGTTAGCCTTCAATACATCGCCAAATGAAGCCGCCGAATTTCCGCTTTCTTCAAATCCATCATCGACCTCATCTAATCCTTGATCGATGTTTTTAAGTTGGGTTTTCATTTTATTTAGTTCGGTTTCAGCTTTGTTCATTTGCTGCGTCCATTTTTGGGTCGTGATATCAGCTTCACCGTATTTAGCAGCAGCTTCATTTACTGCCTTCGCCATTTGAGCGACCAACTTTTCTTGAGCTTGGATTTGTTTGTTTAATACCTCTTTTTGTGCAGCACTTTTTTTCTCTGCACTTGTTGATTTATCAAAAGAAGAAGTCACTTTTTGCATTTCCGATGCAAGTGTCTTCGTTTGCTGGATGACTCCTTTTAATTGATCGCGATACTCTGCTTCTCCATCAATTCCAATTTTAGGGCCAATGTTTACTGCCATCGCTTGCACCTCCTTTTTAAAAAAGAGGATGTCATTTCATTTTCATGACATCCTCAAATTTTAACTTTTTCTTTTTTGGCAAAAGATTTCCTGATTCAATTTGATTACAAATAATTAAATCAAGAATTTCACCATATTTTGAAAATCGAATTTCATTTTTGCTCATTCCTATTTTATAGCCGTAAAACATAATCCACCTGCTATTTAATTGGATTTTTCTTGATTTTCTTTTTTTTTGTTTTTCGGTTCTTCCCCTTCGACTTTTCGTTCTGAATCATTTTTCATGCAGTCCATTAAGGCTGATTGAAGATCATTAATTTCGTTTATCGGGTAAAAACGGAAATCATCTCTTGTCAAGTAATCTGGCGTATAACTCGGGCAATCGTAGGATTTGTGGTCTTCAAATGCCTTATTCATAATTATTGCAATATCAATCGTTGCTTCCATTGCCTTTAACGGATTATCTCCAAAAAGATCAGCCATGTTTGACAAATTTTCATCTTTGCACATTTTTGATAATTCTGAATAGGCTTGGAAATTGTATTCGAAGACCCTTTCTTTTCCATTGATTTTCATTTTAGCTTAACCCCATTTTTTTCTTTAAATCCGTTACTGCTTCTTCTTCGCTCTCGAATTCTTTTCCTTCCCATTTCCAATCGTGGGTCGAATTGTCAGATCTCATTGTCGAAGCTGTCAACTCTTGAGTTTGCCAGTCAATTTCCTCGCCTTGCGTCTCCGCGCCGGTTGAAGCTTCTTGGAATTTGTTTTTTAAGATAATAATCGGCTGATAAATATCATTACCATTTGATCTTGATTTTACAATGAAACCAATACTTACATACGGTGTCTTCTGTTCATCGCCAAACGCCGTCCATCCGTCTTCACCCGCTACAGGAAGACCGTAAATCAACTTCTTTGCAGCAATAAATAAACCATCAACCGTTAACGTTGTCGTTCCGCCTGTGAATCTTCCAGAATCCGTTTCAGCAAGCTGATTGTCTGCATAAAAATTATTATCATCGGATGATTCCGGTTCAATCTGAACAGAAACACCACGAGCAAGAACAGTTGGAGTTCCGAAACTAATTGTCCCTCCAGAAGCGGAATAAGTCGCGACATACGGATTTGAAAATCCGATTGTTACTTTTCCGGCAGCATATTGTGCAGTCATTTTTTTACCTCCTTATTTCATTATTTTTTTTATTTGTTCGTCGAATTGTTTTTCAATTTCTTTTTCAACTTTTTTTCTGTTTTTACGGATTGCTTTATCCATAAACTGTGTCTTTTCTCGAAAAGATGTTCCTGAATTGATCGACCTTGCGATCATTACGTTTGGCTGTCCGTTTGGAAATTTTTTTGTTTTTACGCTGTTATAGCCGTCAAATCCGATTTTCGCTGAGATAATCCCATCTCTTTCTTTCATCGGCGAAATGCCAAGGCTATCTTGAAGACCTTCTTTTTGTTTAGAAGTGATCCCTTTCAATTTTTTGTTTTCAGTGCCTCTTTCTTTCGGCGAAACGATCGGAAGATTATCCACTTCTTTTTTTATCGCATCCGCCATGATTCCGGCAGCCGGATAAATAGCTCTTCTTATGATCTCATCTGAATTGACCTGCATTTTTTTAAGCATAGACAAATAAGAATTGATCGCCTCATTGTTTACAATCCATCTTGCCACTATATCTCGAAGCTCCATTCATAATGGATCAACTCAGTTTCTTCTTCGTATTGAACAGATTCAAGCTCAAACGATGGAAGATGAAAAAGAAAATCCTGAATTTCATCAATTCGCGGATCAAATTCTTCCTTTGTAAAAAGATCGATTGTTCCCGCTATCGTTTGTTCTTCTTTTCGGTTTCCTCCATAAAAGCTTGAACCTTCTCCATTCTCTGCCCAAACTATAAACGGCGCCTCTTGATGAACCGGTCTAAAATAGTGATAACAAGTTGAAATTTCAGAAATAGAAGATTGAAAACTTTTTAATTTATCATTCAAGGATTTCATAGAATTTCTCCAATCTTGACAGTGTTAAATCAAACACTTTATTTCCATCGTCATCGGTTAGCGGCTGAACATTATCCAGACGAAACTGATCTCCATTTTCATTTTCCTGTCCATCATAAAAACTAAGAATAACATAATCGCCAATTTTCGGCCTTGTTCCTAAATTCAAAATTCTTGCAACAAAATCTATTTTTTGATTTGCACCAGCAGCCATATATTGACGAGAATAGCTGATCGATCTTTCGCCAAAATAGCATTTTAAATAAGGCGTTAATTTTTCTTTAGGCTTTCCCCCAGGTTTAGTTTCATCAATGATTTTACAGATCTGAATCAAACCTGAATCCAGCGCGGTCGTTTCCATTTTTTATTCACTCGCTTTCGCTTTTTGACTAAATAAAAGGTTGTTTAACCTCCATCTTAACATTCTCGGCATTCCATTCTGCGGTGCTGATCTTCTCCGATATAGGTAAGAAGCATACATCGCAACCGTTTGAGCATGATCTATATCATTTAAATTTAATTGAATACCTTCACGGGCGATCTCCGTCTTTGCGACGGAGATCAAATTTTTTATGAAGGCTTCCGTTTGTGGAGGCGGATTATATAAAGGAATATCCGTGACCACAAGCGTATAAATTAATTCTTCCGGATTCATGCGCTATAAGAAACATTGACCGTATAAACACGGGTCGAATTTCCATTTTTTACGGTTACGGTTAACGGATGAGAACCATCTGTGAATGTTACGGTTGAACCGTTTTTGACATTCTTACCATTATAAGCCAGAGCTACAGAAGCGTTTGCGTTTTTAGGTGTAGCCGTTACTGCCGCCGTTGCTGCAGAAGCAGTCATAGAATAGGTTAAAACATCGGAATCAAAAGTAGGCGCTAAAGTCTGACCAGCAACAGTCAAGCTATCTAAATCTGAATCGTTTGCTGTATCTGCTGGAAACGGCATCGAGGTTGTCGGTGTTGTTCCGTTAATGTTGATAGCAACAAAGGCTTGAGGAATAATCGGCGACCCATCCGCACGTTCCTTTCCGCGGAATACGGTGTTATCCTGAATAAACTGAACAGACCGATCATATTCAATCTGCATCCCAGCTCGCTGAACCCACAGATACAAGTCTCCGTAACCTCCGACGATATCATAGTCTGGCATAAATTCAAGAATAACAATATCACCTGTAATTACAGGCAAAGTATCAGACACACCTGCGACAATCGCGCCGGTTGCGGTAAACGTAATTGCCTTTGACTGTAATGCAGCCAGTGTTTTTGAATTCATTGCCCAGAATTTATTTCCTCGTGCATATCGGTTTGTAATGGCTGCCGTCGCTGTGACTAACGCTGACCAGAATGCAGCGCCAGTTGTAGCAGATGGGATGTTCAGAATGTTAGACGCACTTAAATTTGTCCATTCCGGCGCGTTTGCCGGATAACCATCTGGTTTCTGAGTCTGCGCCAAACGAGTTACGATACCAAGCGGCATATGAGAAGCTGAACCTAATCCATACAAGATTGCCTTATCCTTGGCAAGACCGATAGATTCAGAAATCATTTCAACGATGTAAGATGCTAATTCAATATCGGAATCTTCCAGTAAAGAATTGCAAACTGGAATGAACCCAGCAACCTTGTAACCGTCTAATGTAATTTGACCAAACGAAAATGTAAGTTCATTAATCGCAGCGCACATTTCAGTCCAGATCGCTTCCGGCACGAGCCCAGCGATCGTCTGACGAGCTTCGCCGCGAACCGTTCTAACTCGCACGCGATCGATCAGCTTTGAATAGCGATACATGTTTTCAGCAATTAAATCTAAGAAAACGACAGGAATCGTTAACGACCCGCCTTGCAAATCTCGTTTGTTTTTCCCAGC
>OJJV01000944.1_pt1 | contig 14307 bp, 7 predicted proteins | sample 1596391 | NCBI WGS metagenome assembly OJJV01 (sample SAMEA4350164, study PRJEB24818) | metagenome | biome: human; feature: gut; material: faeces | place: Denmark | collected 2013-09
GGGCGAGTGCCTGATGGTAGTCTCGCTCGGCGGCGAGGGTCTGCTCCAGGGCTTCATAGTACTGGTCGGTCTCGACGAGATATTCAATCATCGAGATCTCGCCTCGGGACTGGGCTGTCAGCAGGTAGTCACGGCTGTCGGTCTCGCTTAGGGAGGCGCGCATCAGTTCGGAGTTCTCCTTGAGGCTGGCGGCGCGGTTGTACTGGACCAGAAGGTCGAAATAGAACTGCTGCTCTGCGGCAGCCTTGCGGGATTCTGCGGCGGCGATCTTCGCGCGGGACTGCTTCACTTTGTTGGCGTTGCTCCACAGAGGAATATTCACACCCACTGTCACGCCTCGAAACTTGTCTGATGTCGTGAGCTCGCTCATATAGCCGACGGTCAGTTCAGGTACCCAGGCAGTCTTGTCGATGGACAACTGTTTTTTGCCTACAGTAACCTCCTGACGGACATATTGCAGGACTGGATTTTTCTGCGACGCCGACTCGTACCACGAATCGAAATCGGATGGCAAGTTGTCTGAAAGGCCGTAGGCGGAATCTTCAAGAGCGATGTCGTTCCCACCGTTGAGGCTCTTCAGTTTCGCCAGCAGGGTCTGACGCTCAACTTCTACTTGTGAGATCTGGCCACGTACGCTTGTCAGATGCACCTTGGCCTTGTTGAGGTCGAGGACATTGGCTCCACCGGCTTTCAGCCTTTTCTCAAAAGACGACACGAGAGTCTGTGCCTGTGCCAGATGAGTGTCCAGTTCGGCTTTAAGGGCGTTGTAGTAGATGAGATCGATGCAGGCTTGCTTGGCTTCGAGTAGCACGTTAAGCCTCTCGGCTTTGTATTGCAGTGTGGCAAGTTCGTTCTGTCCGGCTACTTGTCTGGATTTCATACCGGTCAGAGTGGCTGCATCGAACGCTTGGGTAACGCGGAAGTCACGTCTGTTGCCGATGCCGTCGGCTCCCCACAGGTAGTTGAACTCGAACTCCGGGTTCTCCAGCAATGCGTCTGCACGGTTGGCCAGTTTCTCGGCTTCCACTTCAGCGGCTGCGGCTTTCAACTGCGGATTGTTTGTCTCTATTTGCCGGAGGACGGCTTCTGTGGAGGTCTGTGCGTAGACCGCAAAGGTGCTTCCTGCACAGATATAAATAGTTAATAATAACTTATTAATATTACGGTGTTTCATATTAAAATATTACTATAATTCTTGTTGTTTTGGTTGGCTCGCCTCGACGGGTTCAGCGACCAATGGAGTGTGTGACGATGATTTTTCATCAGCCATGTTTCTTGGACTTGGAGTTGATGAGATAGATCACCGGCACGACGAACCCGTTCAGCAGGGTGGAGGAGAATAGTCCGCCGAGGATCACCTTAGCCATAGGGGACTGGATCTCATTGCCGGGCAGGTCGCCGCCAAGCGCGAGCGGAAGCAGTGCCAGCGCGGAAGTGATGGCGGTCATAAGAATCGGGTTCAGCCTGTCCAGCGAGCCGATCATCACAGCCTCCTCGCGCGAATGCCCCTCCGATGCGAGCACATTGTAGCGGTCGATCAGGAGCATACCGTTGCGGGTCGCGATGCCGAACAGCGAGATGAATCCGATGATGGCCGGAATGCTCAGGATTCCGTCGGTGAAGAATATGGCGAACACGCCTCCGATGAGCGCCAGCGGCAGATTCAGCAGCACGACGAGCGACTGCGAGATGTTCTTGAACTCGCCGTACAGAAGCATAAAGATGATGAATATACTGAATATGCTCACGAGGGCTATGGTCTTGGATGCCCTTTCCTCGCTCTCGAACTGTCCACCGTATTCAATATGGTAACCTTCAGGGAGTTCGATGTTCTCGGCTATCTTCTCTCGGATGGCTCCGACGGCCTTGGCGAGTTCTCCACCGGTGGCGTTGCAGGAAACGACCAGCTTACGGCTGACGTTCTCGCGGTTGATAGTGTTCGGTCCGGCTGATGACTTGATGTCGGCCACATAGGACAGTGGAACCTTCTTGCCGTCACCGGTGTCTATGGTCAGATCGGAAATCCTCTCGATGCTTGAGCGTGCATCATCATTGACTTTCAACGTGAGGTCGAACGAGCGGTTGCCCTCATAGACTGTCGAAACGACTTCGCCTTCCATCATCACCCTCACTACTTCGGCGAACTCGGGCAGGGATATTCCGTAGCGGGCGAGCATCTCGCGCTTCGGGGTGATGTTCAGCTCCGGCCTTTCGACCTGCTGCTCGACATTGATGTCAGCGATGCCTTCCACACCAGAGATTGATGTCTTGATCTTCTGGCCGATCTCGTACATCTTGTTGAGATCCGAGCCGAACAACTTTATGGCGATGTTGGCCTTTGTTCCGGAGAGCATCGCATCGATTCTGTGAGAGATAGGACCTCCGATCTCAATGTTCACTCCAGGAAGCACGGCTAATTTCTGACGTACCTCTTCGGTCAACTGCTTTCTGGTTTTCTTACCAAGCTCGAACGGGCATTCAAACTCAGAGCTGTTCACTCCGAATGCGTGTTCATCGAGTTCCGCCCGGCCTGTCTTACGACCCACGGTCTTGATCTCCGGGATGCTGAGCAGGAGCTCCTCCGCCGTGCGGCCCATACGGTCAGACTCCTCCAAGGATATTCCAGGAACAGTGCTGATGGAGATTGTGAACGAGCCTTCGTTGAAGGCCGGGAGGAAGCTTCCGCCGAGGGTGAAGAACATCACCACAGCAGCCGCAAGCAGCGCTCCGACGCCGAAGAGTAAACTCTTTTTGTGTCCTACAGACCAGTTGAGGGCCTTTTCATAGTACTTCTTGAGCCAGCGTACCAGAGTCGGTTCCTTGCCGGTCTTGTCGCTGTTCTGTGAGCCGAGAAGGAATGAGCTAAGGACAGGTGTGACAGTCAGTGCCACAAGCGTGGATGCCATCAGGGAGATGATGAACGTGATTCCCAGCGGCTTGAGCATCCTTCCTTCCATTCCGGAGAGGAAGAAGAGAGGCAGGAAGCTCGCGATGATGATGAGCGTTGAGTTAAGCATCGGCATACGGACCTCTTTCGAGGCCTCGTAAACAACTTTGATTACGCTCTCCCGCTCATTTTCAGGTTTTTCTCGGTTCTGCCGCAATCGCTTGAACACATTCTCCACATCGACAATCGAGTCGTCCACAAGCGAACCTATGGCGATGGCGATTCCGCCGAGGCTCATCGTGTTGATCGTCAGTCCCATCCAACGGATCGCCAGCAAAGAGAAGACGATGGAAAGCGGGATTGAGATGAGGGAGATGATGGTGGTGCGCCAGTTCATCAGGAATATGAACAGCACGATTATCACGAATATCGCACCCTCGATCAAGGACTTCTTCACGTTGTCGATCGAACTGTCGATGAACCTGGACTGGCGGAAAATCTGTGAGTTGATCTTAACGTCAGCCGGGAGGTTCGCCTTGAGCTCGTCAAGTGCGTTGTCAAGCCTTCCGGTCAGGGCCAGCGTGTTGGTGTTGGGCTGTTTTGTGACCGTGAGCAGCACGGCAGGCTTGCCGTCGTTGGAGGCCACGCCCAGCACCGGGGTCTTCGGCCCGATGCGCACATCGGCCACAGCGTCCAGCGTTATAGGCAGTCCATTCTCCGAGGTCTTCACCACAGCCTTTTTCAGTTCGTCTATATCGTTGGTGGACAGAAGGCCACGGACGATATATTCATTGCCATATTCATAGAGAGTGCCGCCGGAGGCATTCTGGTTCATTCCTTTGACGGCGTAGATGACCTCGTCCATCGAGACTCCGTGACGGCGCATCTTGCCTGGGTCCATCAGGATCTGATATTCCTTGATGTCTCCGCCCATCACCGCGACTTGGGCAACGCCGCCGGTCGAGAGGAGTCTTGGCCTGATCGTCCAGTCGGCGATCGTGCGAAGGTCCTGCATAGAGGTCGTGTCGGCGGTCAGGCCGATGATCATCAGCTCGCCGAGGATTGAGGCCTGAGGTCCGAGAGTCGGGTTGCCGACATTCTCTGGAAGGTCAGCACCGACCATCGCTATTTTCTCGGAGACGATCTGGCGGGCTTTGTAAATGTCTGTTCCCCAGTCGAATTCGATGTTGACGATAGAGAATCCGGTTGCGGATGACGAGCGTACGCGGCGCACGTTTGTCGCACCGTTGACGGCGGTCTCGATAGGGAAAGTGACGAGTCTTTCGACCTCTTCCGGAGCCATCCCTTCTGCTTCCGTCATCACGACCACAGTCGGTGCGTTCAGATCCGGGAACACATCGACTTCAGTGTGCATTGTTGAATATATCCCCGCTACGAGGCAGAGTGCGGCGATCACAAGGATCACCATTCGGTTGTTGAGTGAGAACCGGATGATTCCGTTCAACAGTCCGTTTTCGTGTTTGAGCTGTTCCATAGGCCTAATGACTGTGTGTGTGACCTGCCGGAACGGCTGTTACGGAGGCGAGTTTCACCTGGATGGCACCTGTGGCCACAACAACATCGCCTTCGTTCAATCCGCTCTTTATCAGGACTCTCTGCCCGTCAGACTGTCCGAGTTTGACCTCGCGTTTGAGGAAGCCGGTCTCGTCATTCTGCACGAAAACGTAGTAAACTCCCTGATCCTCGACCACCGCTCCGACCGGAACGCTTATGGCCCTTGAGGACGAGGATGATTTCAGATAGACATTCACATAGGATCCCGCAATAAGGTCTCCCTTGTTGTCGAACTCGAATGTCACAGGAATATAATAGTCTCCGTCAGAGGCCTTTCCGTAGCCGACCAACCGGCCGTTCAAAGCCTTCATATTGTAGGTCTCGTCGCTGTAGGATGTTGAGAAGTTGGCGTCCTTGATTCCGCTGATGAGTCCGTAGTATTTCTCGGAGACATCGGCGCGGAGCCTCAACCTTCTGTTCTGGCTGACAACCGCGATCGGGGTTCCGGTCTCGACATAGTCACCCTGGTTGACGTTGAGTTTCTTGATGAATCCTCCAAGCGGGGAAGTGACGCTGACGTTACCATCCTTGGATGTGCCGGAAGCCAGCGCATCGTACTCTGCCTTGGCCTGTTCGTATGCCAGTTTGCTTTGATCCAAATGGCTTTCGCTGACAATGTTGTCCTTGCTCAGTTGAATGTCTCGTTCATATTCTTTCTTCGCTGCCTCGTATGTGGCTTTTACCTTAGCAAGCTGGTCTCCGCCACCGAGTTCCTTGGATGAGATTGTCGCGATCAGCGAGCCTTTACCTACGGCCGAGCCCTCTGCCAGTTTCCCGAAGCTGACGACTCCGGAACTTTTCGCCACTACGGTCATCTCGTCTCCCATAGCGGATAGAATCTGTCCGCTTGTGTGGATCACCTCATTGAAATCACCCACGGCTACAGTGTCGGTCGTGATTCCGAATGTTTTCTGGCGCTCAAGGCTCACCTCGATCTCGCCATCGTGCCCGTGACCGTCCTCGTGCCCGTCAGCCTCACCATGGCTGTGTTCGTGTTCGTGGTTATGCCCCTTGCAGGCCTCGCCACTATGGTTATGCCCGTGCTCGTGCTCCTCGTGAGCCTCAGCCTCGTGATCGTGATTGTGATCCCCGTGATTTGAATGGTTACCGCACCCTGCCAAAATAGCGCAGAATGCCATCAACGTTATTATCGTTTTCTTCATTTTAAGTGAATATATGTTTTTAAGTGAATATTTGAGTTATAAATATCCTAAAATTATTGAATAGGCTGATTCCGCCTCTCTCTATTCATTGTACGCGTCCCGACCTGTTAATTAGCATTATTGCCTCCGTTTGACGCTTATCACATCGCACGGATGGTCATTCCGTAAAAATGGCTGTTTCCCGTACTGTGTTGATAATCAGTATATTCGTAAGTCCTGCCCTCCGATTTAGCCGGGCAGGGATTTGCAACCGGTTAACATTCAGTAATTTGCGCTTATCGCACTTGATGCGGAACCAAGATGGTGGACTGAATGTTACGCAGCGACGGGCGGGGCGTTGGGAGCCATTGAAGAGACCAATGGCGGTGCGATAGATGGTATGAGATCCCCGGAAGCATATTCATAAGCGGTGCTTTCGGAGGTGATGGTCAGTAGGTTGGAGAGAATGGCAAGGATCGGGAATATGTCGCCGGCGTCAATGCCAAAATCTTGATTGTCAATGTGCAGCCTTTCCGACGGGCAGTACTGCTTGTGCGCCACGCAGTGGCTTTCGTCCTGGTTGTGGTTGGTGTCCGGATGGTGCGTGTGCTCGTCATCGCAGCACCCGTCCATCCCGCAGACTTCCTCCACAATGCAGATCATTGTCTGATGGTGATGATGCGGCAGCACAGTCGCCAGCGTCATCATCATCATCGCCAGAAAGATCGGCACTATGGACAATTTCCTCAACATAAAGTCTTTCAGACAATCCGAGTGCGAATTTAGCAATTATTTCTGAATATGTGAAATTGTGAGATGGTGGCCGTCAATATATTGGCTGCGGATAATTAATGAATATGTAAGTTTAACTGGTAATAATCCCCTTTGGGTGACTTTGGCTCCCGAAGAGGGAGGGAACCCGCTTTAGCGGGGAGGATCACCCGAAGGGGATTATTGCAGTTGGTCCCTATTCTAATTCCTAAAAATATGATTACTTAAGAATATAGGTATTTGGAGCGTAGCGACCGAAGGGGATTCGGGGAATCCTTTCCCCGTGCCCCACCGGGGCTGTCACGGAGTGACTGGGGGTGAAGTATATCTCAGTTACTTGGAACTGAGATATTCATCAATCGCCGCCGCTGCCTTGCGCCCCGCACCCATCGCGAGGATTACGGTGGCGGCTCCGGTGACGGCATCACCGCCGGCGAATATGCCCTCTCTGGTCGTGCGGCCTTCGGCATCAGCCTCAAGCCCGCCACGACGTGTGGCCTGAAGTCCCTTCGTCGTGTTGACGATCAACGGATTCGGAGCAGTTCCAAGAGCCATGATCACGGTCTCGGTCGGGATCTCGAACTCGGATCCCGGAATCGGGACAGGGGAGCGGCGGCCGCTTGCGTCAGGCTCACCGAGCTCCATCCTGATGCACTTGATCGCCCTTACCCAGCCCTTCTCGTCACCGAGAATCTCAACCGGGTTGGTAAGCATCTGGAAGTCAATGCCCTCTTCCTTGGCGTGATGAACCTCCTCCTTTCTTGCAGGAAGCTCGTTCTCGGTACGACGATAGACAATCGTCGTGTCGGCGCCTAACCTCAAGGCTGTCCTTGCGGCATCCATAGCCACGTTACCTCCGCCGACAACGCAGCATTTTCTGCCAGCGTGGATCGGGGTCAGGTAGTCCTCGCGGAAAGCCTTCATAAGGTTGTTTCTCGTCAGGAACTCATTGGCGGAGAAAACCCCGTTGAGATTCTCGCCCGGAATGCCCATGAATTTCGGCAGACCGGCTCCCGTGCCGACAAACACGGCCTTGAAGCCTTCCTTGTCCATCAGCTGGTCGATGGTGACCGTCCTTCCGACAATCACATCGGTCTCTATTTTGACTCCGAGCGCCTTGACAGCGTCGATCTCGCGCTTTAGGACGGTGTCCTTGGGAAGCCTGAACTCAGGGATGCCATATTCCAACACACCGCCGGCCTTGTGGAGGGCTTCGAAGATCGTGACATCGTAGCCTTTCTTGGCCAGGTCGGAGGCGCAGGCCAGGCCTGCAGGTCCGGAACCGATGATGGCAACCTTCGCGCGGCCAGGGGGCGGAACGGCTGGCGCCTCGACAGGATTGGCGCCGGTCGTGGCAGAGTAGTCGGCCACAAACCTCTCCAGTTTGCCGATGGCCACCGGCTCACCCTTGACACCGAGGATGCAGCTGCCCTCGCACTGGCTCTCCTGCGGGCAGACACGTCCGCAGACGGCTGGAAGGGAGGAGTCCTCGGCGATGATGGCGGCGGCTCCGGCGATGTCACCTGCGGCCACCTTGGCGATGAATTCAGGAATCTTCACGCTGACAGGGCAGGCCTGCACACAGCGGGGATTCTTGCAATGGAGACAGCGTGTGGCCTCTGTCGTGGCTTCCTCAAGGTTGTAGCCGTAGCAGACCTCTTCGAAATTATGCGCGCGTACCTTCGGATCCTGCTCGCGTACCGGTACTCTTGGTATTCTCTGTGCCATTATATTCCCATTTTAGATTTAACCTCCGTCTCCTCGGGCCTGTACTGTCCGAGACGCCTCATGGCCTCGTCGAAATCAACGTCATAGCCGTTGAACTCAGGACCGTCCACGCATGCGAACTTCACTTTTCCGGCCACGGTCACGCGGCATGCACCGCACATCCCCGTGCCGTCCACCATCAGCATGTTCAGGCTCACGTCCTCAGGGATGCCGAGTTTCTTGCAGGTCAGGGTGCAGAACTTCATCATGATCATAGGGCCGATTGACACTGCCTGGGTATATTCCTTGCCCTCATTGACCAGTTTCTCAAGCAGGCCGGTGACCATTCCGTGGAATCCTTCCGAACCGTCGTCAGTGCAAAGGTAGAGGTTGTCACAGGCGGAGGCCAGCTCTTCCTTGTAGATAAGAAGATCCTTGGTCTTCGCTCCGATGATGACATCGACCGCTATGCCTCTCTCGTGCAGCCATTTAGCCTGAGGGTAGACCGGAGCGGTGCCGACACCGCCGGCGATGAATATGTACCTTTGGCCTTTCAGCTCCTCATCCGTCTTGTCAACGAAGGCGGAAGGGTTGCCCAGAGGTCCCACGACATCGCTGAAGAACTCGCCTTCGGCCTTGGAGATGATCGCGGCCGATGACGCTCCTATGAGCTGGGTGACGATGGTCACCGTGCCGTTCTCCCTGTCGTAGTCACTGATGGTAAGTGGTATGCGTTCGCCCTTTTCGTCGGAGCGGACAATCAGGAACTGCCCAGGTTTGGCGGCCTCGGCAATCCTTGGAGCCGACACCACCATCTTGCAGATGTTTGGAGTCAGCATCACTCTTTCAAGAATCTTGAACATAAGCTATCTAAAAATAGTGTTATTAAATGTAGCGGGCAAATGTAGGAAATTAAGTCGATATTCCAAATTATTCCCGAATATATGATGCAGGATCGCGCCCGATTGTCCGGTTTTGCGTTCGTTCTGTTGATTTGCCATAATTTAGTAAGCTTAATGATTATTTAGCTTCGGAAATGTGTGTTTTGAAGGATTTTAATTGTATATTCGCAAAATTAGAGATGAGTGCCGAAAGGTACGATGTCCGTGACGATAAATGACACATTGATATGGCTAAGAAATCTACCTTCAAGTCCAATTGGCCGAAGTACCTTCTCCAGTGGGGAGTGCTGGCGCTGCTGGTTTTCTTCTTGAGCGGACTCGCTTCGCTCGTGTTCACTGACATGAATGCTCCGGATCCGGAAAAATACTGCCCTTTCGGCGGCCTGGAGGCATTGGGAACCTATTTCGCCAACGGTTCATTGCCTTGCTCGATGACAAGCATGCAGATCGCGATGGGTGTTGTCCTCGCGGCGGCAGTCGTGCTTCTCGGCAAGCTGTTCTGCGGCTATCTTTGTCCCGTCGGAACGGTGGAGGATCTTCTGAAGAAACTCAGGCAGGCCATCGGGTTCAACGCCTTCAACATCAATGAGCGCAGTGTCGCCGACAAGGTGCTGAGGATCGTGAAGTACGTGCTTCTGTTCATCACCTTCTACATGACATTGACCGCAAGCGAGCTCTTCTGCAAGAATTTCGACCCGTACTACGCCACGGCCACGGGATTCAAGGGTGAGATCACGCTTTGGATGTCCGTCGCCGCGTTGGCGCTTGTGCTTATCCCCGGTCTTTTTGTGGACAGGTTCTGGTGCAAGTACATCTGCCCGCTCGGAGCGATCTGCAACTCCCTCAAATTCTGGGTGTGGATGGTTGTGCTGGTGGGTGTGTGGTGGATTCTTGGCCTTCTCGGACTACAGCTGCCTTGGGTTTGGCTGCTTGGAGCCATGTGTCTGCTCGGCTACCTGCTGGAGATTCTTTGCGGAAGGCCAAAGCCGCAGCTGCTCGGCGTGGTTATCGACAACGGCAAATGCAACGGCAACTGCCGTCTCTGCCAGAAGAACTGTCCTTATAATATTGATGTCCCGTCATTTGAAGGCAAGGTCAATTCTGTTGACTGCACCCTTTGCGGCGAGTGTGTCGCCTCCTGCCCTCTTGGCGCCCTCAGTGTCGGCGTAAGAAAGGAGGTTGATGGAAAACGCTGCAAGTCAGCCAAGTATATTCCTGCGGTACTGACTGTCGTGGCTGTCGCCATAGCGTTCATCATCGGAGGAAAGTTCGAGGTGCCTACAATCGACGAGAAGTGGGGGATAGAACCGGGAATGAAACTGGAGACGGTCAGGATGGAAGGCCTCAAGTCGGTCAAGTGCTTCGGCAGTTCGATGGCCTTCAAGGCCAGGATGGAGAAGGTGGCGGGAGTCCATGGAGTCAGGACATTCGTCGGAAGCCACACGGTCGTGGTCACCTATGACGCCAACGCCATCGACGCCGCGAAGGTCGAGGCTCTGATCTTCGTCCCTTCCAAGTTCAGGGTCAACAGCCTGGAGCCGGAGCAATACGACTCGCTCAAGTGCGTGACCATCAGGACGGAAAAGATGTTCGACAAACTCGACCTCAACTACCTCGGAATGCAGATGAGACTCACGGAAAAGAAGATATTCGGTCTGGAGTCCATCTACGAGTGCCCTCTCATCGTCAAAGTGTACATGGCGCCAGACGAGGATCTGGACGAGGCGTGGTTTAAGAATATTGTCGAGAAGAAGACCCTTGAGATGCCGGTTCACGGCGGCGGGGTCAAGACGATCGATCTCGGATTCAAGTTCATCCGTTTGGAGAAGGGAAGCACCATGATCTCCACTCCAGACTACCTAAGGATGATGTTCGACCAGTTTGCCGCTGAGTATGCCCGTGAAACCAATCTTGACACGGCCCAGTGGTGGTACGAGATTGTTGACCGCAACTACGAGAAGCCTATCGTGAAGAGAGGTATGCCATTCCTCAGCAACCATCTGTCCTCCCATGAAGGGGTTCTGGGAACATACCTCACCCTTAACGATGATCTGGAGCCATGCATCCGCATACGTTACACGGCTCCGATGACCGAGGCCGCGCTTTTCGAACTGATGACGATGCCGAAATGGACCATCAAGTTCTCGGATGACGACATCCGCGAGGTTGACGCCAAATTGAGTTTCGGAAAACCGGGCCGCAGCATCCCCGTCAAATAAGCGTTCATATTCATAAATAGAGGGTTATTTTTGTTGCCGCTTAATTAGATGAAAGGAATATACATCGCGCTCGCCTTGCTTTTCGCCGCGTCTTTTACAGCCAGGCTTGATGCTCAGATCGCCATATCTGAAGATATGTTCGGACGCACTTCATTCACGGTGAAGGCGCAGGTCCTTGACTCGCTGACGCGGGAGCCTATCGCGTTCGCTTCGGCGTATCTCAGGCATCCTAAGGACACGGTCATCACCAGTTTCGCCCTGACGGACACGCTCGGCAAGGCTGAGTTGAAGAAAGTGGCGAAAGGAGAGCATCTGCTTTGCATTGAATATCTCGGCTACAGACCTGTCTATAAGATGATTTATGTCCGTGGCAACTATGACGCGAAGACGATCCTGATGAGACCGGACGACAAGATGCTGAAGGCGGCGTCTGTCTCCGCGGTCGGGACTCCGATGGAGATGAAAGGGGACACCCTCGTCTACAACGCCTCCTCGTTCAGGGTGATGTCCAACGACAACCTTGCGGATCTGCTGAAGAAGATGCCAGGCGTGGAGGTAGGCGAGGACGGAACCGTCAAGGTCAACGGCAAGGAAGTCAGCAAGATAACGGTCGGAGGCAGGACGTTTTTCCTTGGGGACAACAAGGCCACTCTCGACAACCTTCCGGCCCGGATCGTGGACAAGGTGAAGGTCATCGACAAGGAGTCCGAGTCCGCCGAGTTCACCGGCATCAAGGGGGATAAGGAGAAGGTGATGGATGTCGAGCTGAAGGAGGAATATAAGAGCGGATGGTTCGGCAACGCCAAACTCTCGGGAGGAACGACAGCTTCAGGCAAGGATGACAACGGATTCAAGGAAAGGAAGGATCTGCTCTTCAGCGGCTCCGCGATGGTCTCGGCCTACGGCGAGAGGAACCAGCTCACGACCATAGCCAACGGCTACAACTTCATGGCTCCCGGATCCGGGATGCTGGTCATGTATGACGGTAATGAGAGCGATGTCCCGTCGTTGCCGTACAATGGCATGCACAGAAGATGGCAGGTGGGGACGAACTTGAACTCGGATGTGATAAAAGGCTTCACCACAGATGCTTCGGTTGTTTACTCATCAGAGAACGTGGACAAGCGTTCGAGGACTGACCGGACTTCATTCAAGGAGGATGGCGACCTTTTCGACACTTCAGGCGAGGTTGAGAACGGCAATCTGGACAAGTTCAGTGTGCGCGCCGAGTTCAAAAAGAAAAACAGGAAGAAGACATCACTTTACTTTGAGCCATACTTTTCCTGGTATGACTACAACAACACTTCCACTGGCAACACACAGTCGCTTATGGAAGGTGTGGAGAGAAACCGTTCGGTGTCAAACACATTTTCAAAGAAGAGTGGAATCTCCACCGGAGGTGATTTGAGCGCCGGAATCAAGAAACTCGGCAAAGATAAACGCGCGTTGACCCTTGATCTTGACTACACTTTGAGTGCGAATGACGGAAAATCGACAGAATATTCAAAAACAACGTTCGCTTCTTCAGGCAAAGAGGACATTCGTGATCTGATTTACGACAAGGACGGCAGTTACAGTGACATAGGCGGATCGCTCAAATACGTCGAGCCGTTCGGCAAGAACTGGGCGCTGTCCGCGACATTGAGCTCGCGCTATAGTGTAAGGAAGTCAACCAGTGACGCGTCCAATGCTGACGGATCGGCCAACGACTACTACTCGTCTGTGTCGGACAACTACTATTTCTCCAATGAGGGACAGCTTCTGGCTCAGTTCAACAAGGGAAAGACCAACGTGCAGTTCGGTGGTCAGGCAAGGCTCTACAAGAACGAGAACTATGCCCGTTCTTTCGGGCTTGACACCAAGACAGGGGTGGACGAGTGGCAGACAACGCTTTCGCCTTTCGTGAACGTGAGATATTCCGACAAGAACAACAATGTGTATTTCAGACTGTCCAGCAGAACGGCCAGGCCTTCTTCAGCCAGCATCGTGCCGACATTCAACATTGTCAATCCGACAAGGATAACGGCGGGAAACATTTACCTTAAACCGGTAACAAAAGAATCTGTGACCACCACCTACAGGGGCTCTTGGGGGAAAGCCCGGTTCAATGGATGGCTGTTCGGAGATTATTCCTCCAATTCGCAGGTGTCAGCCATTTGGTTTGATGAGAACAGCGTCAGATATTCGATTCCGGTGAACACTAAGAAACCTTCCTATAGTTACAGCTCCGACTTTAATTTCTTCACCCCATTGTCAAAGGACGGTAAACTGCAACTCTCCGTCAATGGTGGATTTGGTGTCACCAGATCTGTAAGTTATCAAAGCAAAGGCACTCTCGACAATCTTGAGATCGACCTTGACTCTTTTGACTACACCGACTTTATGAGCAAATTCTGGGGAGACGCTTCCGGAAACCTTTTCTACTCCGGACAGAGCGGCTTTCAGGAAAGCTTGACACGAAGTGTCAGAACGAATATTAGTATGATGGTAACCTTGAATCTCGAACGCTTCTCTCTGCAACTCGGGTCAGGGGTTAATAATTCAAAATCAAGATATTCCCTGGATTCAAAGGCGGATACAGATGTTTGGGATACAAATTTTGGAATAAGTCCATCCTACACATCACCTCACGAGTTTGAGTTCCAGTCTGATTTCTCCTATAGAATTCTGCGAGGTTATGGTTCCGGTTATAATGATGACTATGTCCGCTGGAATTTCAGTGTCGGAAAGAACATAAAGTCTTTCAATATCACCCTTACCGCTCAGGACTTGCTCGACAGCGCAAGGTCACTGAGGCGTACCGTGCAGGATGACTACGTCCAGAACTCCTACACGAATGTGCTCGGCCGCAGGATCATCCTCTCCTTCACATGGAACTTCGGCAAGATGGACGCCTCCAAGAGCGGAGCGGCCCAGAATGCCATGTGGAACATGGCGTACTAAAGCAGATGCCCCAGGAAGCGCGCCTTCTCGGAATCTGACATACCACGCCTGCGGGCATATTCATCAATCGCCTTCTGGCTGACGCGGCGGATTTCGGGATAAGTGGCATCCGGATGAATGAATATAAGCCCGTAGAGGCTTTCCGTCGTTAATTTCCTTTT
>OJJV01000951.1_pt1 | contig 14266 bp, 11 predicted proteins | sample 1596391 | NCBI WGS metagenome assembly OJJV01 (sample SAMEA4350164, study PRJEB24818) | metagenome | biome: human; feature: gut; material: faeces | place: Denmark | collected 2013-09
GTATTATATTCTTTTTGAATATAAGTAAAGGTATCAAGTAGAGAGTTTTTAATATATTTATTTAGTTCTTTTTCTAATTTATCTATTTCTTCTGGTGATTTTATATTAACATTTGATGTTACTTCATTTATTCTAGATAATCCTTTGATTGTTAGGTTTACTTTATTGTTTTTAACGTCTACTTTGGTTTTAGTTTTAATACTATTTGGTTCAAATACGATATAACCTTCTTTGGTGTCTATTTTTATTATGGTTTCTTTTAGTTCACCACGAATGAGATTTAAACTTTTTGATTGTTTTTCATTTAGATATGTTAGTAATTTGTTATCTTTGAATATGGCAGTAGTGGATATTTTAGTGTGAGCTTTATATTTTGTACTTGTTTTATTTTTTTCACTTTCTCCTTCTTTTAGATTACCTTCTACTGTCATAGATGGTAATATTATTTCAAGATGGGGATTTAAATAGGCATTAGATAAATCATTTATTGTATATACTGGTGATATTCCTTCGATGCTATTTTGAAGTGTTAGAGAGTCTAATAGGTCAGAAGAGGATAGACTATCTAGTAGTGTTTGGATGGTTAAACTATCTATGCTTTCTTTATCTTTTCCTATTATCACTTTGAACTCAGATCTTAATTCGGGGTTTCTTACTAGAAAATCTAATACACTATCTAAGTGATTATTTATAGCTTCTTCACTTAGAATTAGTATCTGCAGGTGAGAACCGTATAATTGTCTAGGAGAAATTTCTACAGCTTTTCGAAAACTTTCTTGTAGGGATTTTGCTTCACCATCAAATACTAGGAAAGATGGTTCATTACCACTGTTGGCATTCTGTTGTTTGACGGGATTTATTACTTGAGCTTTGGTTTTAAAGACTTCTTTATCTTTATCATAATCGATACTTATGGCAGTTACTACTCCTAGATCGTTTAATTCTCTATAGTTATAACAACCACTTAGTAGTGGTACTAGTAGTAATAGTACTCCTAATATTTTTTTCATTTGATTACCTCCCTAGTGATATTATCTGTTAAGTATTTATTTCTTTTGGTTCTTTTTCTTATTGGTAATTTTATGATACTATTTTTTAATCCTTCAAGTGATAGAGGAACATATGGAATCATAAATGGTTTACCAAAGGAGTTTATAGTGCATATATTGACAATGAAATAGATAAAGACCATAAATATACCAAACATTCCAATGGTGGTGGCACCGATCATAAATAGAAGACGATACCATTTAATGGCATTAGTTAACTCTGGCTCTGTAAATAATAGGGCACTTATTGCTGTTACAGCTTCTACTATAATCATAACAGGTGATACTATACCAGCATTAACAGCAGCTTCTCCTAGTATTAAAGCTCCAACAATTGATAAAGCAGAGTTTGATACATTGGGTATTCGAAGATCGCTTTCTCTTAATATTTCGAAGGATAATATCATAAGTAGAGCTTCAAAGAAAGCAGGAAATGGTACAGTACTTCTTTGTGAGGCAAAACTTGTTAATAATTCAAGTGGTAACATTTCTTGATTGAATGTTGTTATAGCAATATATATACCAGGAGTCATTAATGTTATAAAAAAAGCTAAATATCTTAATATTCTAGTTAGAGAATTATTTATACTTTTAGAATCTTTATCATCTTCAGATAAAAAATAATCATTTAGAAATACAGGCATAATAAGAGCAAAGGGAGAATTATCTACTAGTAATACAGTTTTTCCTGCCAGAAGAGAGGATACTACTTTATCTGGTCTTTCTGTTGTCATTATTACAGGGAAGATAGTTTTGTTTTCTTTTATTAAAAGATGTTTAATTGTACCGGACTCTATTATGCCATCTATTTCGATATTATTTAGAGTATCAATTATTTTATTTTTAATATCTTCTTTAGTAATACCATCTATTGATAGAATGCTTATTTTTGTCTTAGTATATTTACCTATAGTTATATCTTCATTCCAGAGCTTGTTAGTTTTTAATCTTCTTTTAACTAGACCAACATTGGTTTCAATATTTTCATTAAAAGAGTCTAAAGAACCTCTTAAAGTAGTTTCAGTCATAGGTTTTTCAATACTTCTTGATAGGTTCTTTTTAACTTCTAGAGCAAGTGAATAGTCATTTTCGATTAAAAGAATAACAAAGCCATTATTAAGATAATTACATATATCTTGATAGTTATTTATATCCTTAATTTTAATATTAGAAATATTATTTTTAATTACATCATATAAGAAGTCTTCTTTATTATATATTTTTTCTATATGATCAAGACTACGATAGATAAAGTTAGATAATTTATCAGAGTCTGTTAGTGTTTCGTTGTATATTATATTAACTTTAATATCTTTAATATTTTTTTCTCTATATACAATATAAGAACTATTATTAGTATCTTTTTTTAATTTATTTATTATTTTACTATTCATATATAATTCACCTAATTTTATTATGGCTAATTTTATTTATATTATAATTAAAAAGATAATTGTAAAATAAATCTATATTAATTGACAAAAAGTGCAAAAAAAATTATAATTATAATAAGAGGTGGTTTAGAGTGAACTATACAAATAGAGAAGTAGTACATAAATTAAAACAATATGATATGTTTTTAAATAGTCTTTCTTTAACTAATGATCCTATACAGAGAGAGAGAATTTGTGATCAACTTGATAAGATAGAAAAACAGATACTACTAGAAACTAATTCTGAATATGAAGAAAATTATATGCTTTTACTTAGTAAGAATACTAAGTTTTTAGATGAGGAGAAGAGTAGACTTCGTGCACTTATTAATTTAATTAATGATCGTCACGATTACTTAGAACAAAGAAAAGTAAATCATAAAAAGGTAACTGGGTCATTGGTAGAACTTACTACTTTTTTGGGTGAGGATAAACTAACCGTATTTAAAAATAGATTAAAGATAATAGAAAAATATGAAGAGAATAAGATAAAACAAGATAAATTAATAAAAGAAATAAAGGAACTTGATATTAAGATTAGTGAGGCTTCTCGTAGTGTTAAGTCTGATACTAGACTTAATGAGAGTCTAGAGAATAAGATGACTAATTTTGTTAATAATGCTTTGGAGAAACTTAAACTTTATGATTTAATCAATGATAAAGATAATATATTAAATAAATATAATTCTCTAGAGTATGCTTATGGTCTTGCTAAGGATAATTTAAAGTCTGCGAAAGAATTATGTTCTTCAGATGCTATATTAGAGTGTGATAGTATGCTAGCGGATATTACTTCAGAATATCAAGACTGCTATGAAAAAGTTAATATACTAAGATTAATTGATATATATGATAGGCCTGTTTCTGGGTATGATGATTTATTATCTAAGAGAGAGAAAATTAATACTATTATGAAGAATATTAGTAATAGTAGTTTATATAAAGAAATTGGTAATGAATTAGAAAAGCAATTTAATACTATTAAGTTAGAGAAGCAAGATATTTCTAATTATGATTTATTAAAAAATCAAAGAGAAGTTAAGAATAAAATTCTTTATGAGATAGAAGAAGAAAATAATTCTCGTGAGTTTAAGTTAGTTCTTGATGAACTTATTAAGAATGAGAATAGATATCGTGAGAATCAGATAAAAGTTGCTAGACAAAAAGAGAATATGGAAAGACAAAAGAAGTTGATGGAAGAACAAAAACTAGAGGCTTCAAGAATAAGAAGACAAAAATTAATTGAAGAGGCTAGATTAAAAGAGCAACTAGCTAATGTAGAGAAAATGAAGAAACAACAAGAGAATACTATTATTAATGTAAATAGAGATAAACCTAAACCTTCGGTTGTTCCTCCTAAAGTAGAGAAGAAAATAGAGACTCCTATTGTAAAACAAGAGGTAGAGAGAGTAGCAGCATTTGATACTGATGAATTATTTGAAAATAGTCGTTTAGTTCCTAATAAGACAGATAATAATATAGAAACTAAGAAAGAAGAAAAGATAGATACTAGTAATAGATTAAATACAATTAATACTTATAGTAGTGTTGGTATTGTTAATAATAAGAATACTTCTAGTAGTGCTATTAGTATTCCTAAAGAGAAAACCGTAGATGATACTCCTGTATGGAATTCTATAGTAGAAGATAAGAGTGATAATAAGACATTAGACTTATTTAAAGAAGAAGAAAAGAAAGTAGATGCTACTATTCCTTTAGAGAAAAAAGAAGTAAAAGAAAAGAAAGCTGCTAGTATTTATGATATGTTAGAAAATAATGATAATATTATGTGGAAGAGTACAGAGACTAAAGATGTTTCTTCAAATAAGATACCAGTAATTGGTAATAATAATTTACGTCCAGAGAAATTGGAGAGTGAGAGTGCTGATATGGCATTTCCAGAATTAGGAAGTAAGGATGGTGATATATTATGGAAGGAAACTCTATAAAATCTTTTGAAAATCTTTGCAGAATATTTGAAATGCGTATTAAGCTTGATAGAAAAAAAGGAGTGGATACTCCAAGTGATATACTAGATAATTATAATAAATATGTAAGAAAAATTGATAATATTTATAATGATGAATTTAGTGATGAAGTTAAATCTTTAATATCTCCTAGAGATACTTTAGAAGAAGAGAGAAAGAGATTAGAAAAATTAATATTTATATTAGAAAATAGATTAGAGAAGAGAAGAGAATTAGAGGCTCGTTATTATGATGCTACTTTAGAGTATATTATGGATCTTCAACCTATTGTTTCTGACGCTGAATTGATAGAGAAGAAAGATAGACTTGAACTTATTACTAAGTATTTAGATGCAAGTAATGAGATGGATAATATTGATACTGATTTAGATAAGTTAAAAGAAGAACTTAGTACTGCTGAAGACAAGAAAGAAGAATATGAAACTAAGAATAGTACTATGGAAGATGAACTTTATACTTCATTTAAGAGTATTATAAATAATTTAGATTATTATAGAGATATAGATGAAGATACTATAGATAAGAAATTAGAAGAGACTAGTAATAAGACTACAGAAGCTAAAGAGACTTTTGAAGTTACTAGAGATAGTGTAGGTAGTTTATTATCTAGTGGTTCTAATGAAGATTATTCTTCTTATATAGATGATGCTGAGAAAGTATATCTTTCTTGGAAGAATAAAGAAATTATTTTAAAGATATATATATTAGTTATGAAACTTGAAGATGCTTTTAGTGATATTTATATTAAAAGAGAGAAGATTAATGCTTTATTAGAGGACAGAAAGAGTATTAGAGAGAAACTTGGCGTTGATAGTATAGATGTACTTTTAGACTTTGAGAAAGTAATGCTAGAACAGATTAATGTATTAAATACTGAGAAAGAAGTTCTTGATAATATTACTAATTATACTAATAGAATTAAATATAAAGAAGAGAGAAGAAAAGAATTAGAGGAAGTTAGTAATTCTACTTCAATATTGTCTATTTTAAGAGAATATGGACTTGCTAATACTTATGAAGTGCCTCCTGTATATGATGAAGTAGTAGAGGAGAAAGAGCCTATTGATATTCCTCAGGTAGATGATAAGAAAGAAGTAGATGATATTCCTGTTATTAAAGAGATTAATCCTTATCGTATTGTTCTTATTAAGGATTATCCTCGTACTTTGAATATTGGCCTTGCTAAGTTAAAAGGTGAAAGTATAAGAGAAAAGGTAAATAAGAAATTAAATCCTAAGAATGCTATAAAGGGACCTTTGGATGTTATATTTACTCCTCCAGTATCTAAAGTAGAAGAGCCTCCTAAGGAGGATAAAGAAGAAGATATTCCTACTTGGGTTATTCCTTCAAGTACTTTAGATACTTCTAATAATATAGAGAATAATAAGAAAGAGAAAGGAGTAAGTACAGAAATTAGTGATAGTGATACTGAAAGTCCTACTCCTAATCTTAGTAATGTGTTACCTAGTACTTCTTATGATGAATTTATTAATAGTTTTAATTTGAATAATAATAGTAATAATGATAACGTTGATACTCGTAGTAGTCCTAATGTTATGAATAGTTTTAATATTCCTAATGGTAATACTAATATTCCGGATCCAGTAGTGCCTACTTGGGATGAGATTAAACCTAAACTTGATAACTATGATAATGATATTAATGATAGTACAGTTATTCCTTCTTTGAATAATAATATTAATAGTGCAAATAGTCCTAATACTGTTAGTGCTCCTAGTAGTAATGATAATAATGGAATGTTCTGGGTACCAGTAGGGGATAGTAGTGATAGTTTTCCTGATATGAATATTCCAATACAAAATAGTAATACTAATAATGGTTTTAATAGTTTTGGATTTCCTGATATAAATTAATAAAGGAGGTTATTATGTTAGAAATAGATAAAGTTATAGTACTAGAGAATAAAGAACAATACTTAGTACTAGATAAAGTTAATTATGAAGATACTGACTATTATTATATAGCTAAGTTAAATGATACAGAAACAGATATCGAAAATACTTATAAGTTAGTTACTGTATCTGAAAGAGATGGTAATAAGATTATTGAAGAAGTAACAGGAGAAGATAATTTAAGAGAAATATTACCACTTTTTGAAACCAAAGAATTTATATAAAAAAATCTATAGGAGAGACCTCCTATAGGTTTTTAATTTTTGAAAGGTATATGTAATATTGTTATCTATAACTTTCTAATTTGAATGGATCAGGAATGATGTCATATCCACTAAAAGATATACATCTTACAGTTCTTGTTAACAGAATATGATTTTTTAATTCGCTTTCATAACCTTCATTAATAAGAACTTCTTTCCATACTTCCATCCAGTCTAGCTTTTTAGGATTTTTATATTCTATTAAAATTTTAGTTAGTTTTTCTGCTAGTATATCAATTTCTTCATCTGTCATATTATCTTCCTTTCTTTAAGTAGTATAGTATATTATTTGAAATAAATATGTAACCTATTTGTTTACATTTGAAAAAATTATAAATAATTATATGCTGCTTTTCTTGTTTACTTACTATTTTAACACAAATTTATTGAAAAAATAAAGATATTTTGATATAATTTATTTAGAAAATAAAAAAATGTATAGAGAGGGTAAGATATCGTGAAAAATAAGAAGAAAGTGGTAATAATTGTATCACTTATTGTGGTAGCTATTTTGATGGCTATAGTTTATTTATATAATACTTTTGCTAGTAGCTCTAGTATTTCTAATAGTAGTAATAATGTTTATGATGTAACTCTAAGTGACTCTAATAGTGTTACAGTACCAGCATATGGATCAAAGACTGTCTACTACTTTAAGTACTATCTTGGGTTATGTTAATGGGGGGGATCTTACTGCGATAGCTCCTGATGGCGTTTATATGGTAAATGATAAGGCAGAACAGTTTGCTAAGATGATTGCTAGTGGGACTGGTAATACGTATAAATACCCATTTATTGTTAATGATGCTATTACAAAAGATGATATTGCTTCACTTACATTTGTTGCCGATAACGAAGTTCCGTCAGGGTCAACATCTTTTGATTTGTCAGCAAATGGTGATAAGAGTGTAATGTTATGGTATGGAAGTGCTAACAGTAATGGTAAGTATGATGTGTTTATTGGTTATAATGCTGATAAAATTCTTCTTACACAAGGGATTGGCCTTTTTGGAGGACTTAGAAACATTTCATCAATTGATGTTAGTTGTCTTGATACTAGTGGTGTGACTGATATGACTCAGATGTTTGATTCTGTTGGTTATAATGCATCTAGTTTTAAAATTACTGGTTTAGATGCTTTTGATACAAGTAGTGTTATTAATATGTCTAGAACATTTAAATCTATTGCTTATTCTTCTACTTCATTTTCTTTTGGGGGACTAGGTGGCTGGAATACAAGCAATGTTACCAATATGACTCAGATGTTTTTTAATGCTGGTAATAGTGCGACTGATTGGTCTTTAAATTTAAGTAAATGGAATGTTAGTAAAGTTACTAAGCATACTAGCTTTAGTGATACACCTAAGGTAAGACCACCTACTTGGGTTAATTAATAATATTAATAAAATATAATAAATAAAATTGGAGACTTCATAAGAAGGCTCCAATTTTCTATAGAAAGACTTAATGGCTTTCTATAGCAGTGAGTAACTTTAGTACGAACTGAAACTAAAATATCTTTATATTTGTTTATTTACTTATAAATTAATATTTGGTATAATTAGTAAGTGGATGGTGAGTATAAATGGATTATATATCAATAGATAATTTTGATGGACCTTTAGATTTACTTTTACATCTAGTAAAAGAGTCTAATATTGATATATTAGATATTAAGATAGAAGAGATTACTGATAAGTACTTAGATTATATTAACTATGAAGATAATTTAAATATTAATATATCATCTTCTTATTTAGTTATGGCTGCTGAACTTATATATTTAAAGTCTAAGTCATTACTTCCTAAAGTAGATAAAGAAGAAGATAATGAAGAAGAGATTACTAGAGAGAGTTTAATTAATAAACTATTAGATTATAAGAAATATAAGGAAATGACGCCTACTTTTAGAGAACTTGAAGAAAAGAGAAGAGAAGTATATGTTAAAAGTCCAGAGAAAACAGATAATTATGTAGATAATACTATTACAGGAGAGGGCAATATTGATTCTCTGCTTGATGCTTTTAAGAAGTTTTTAGAAAGAAAAGATATGGAGAAGCCTCTTGTTACTACAGTTACTAGTAGAGAGTATTCTGTTAGAGATAGAAAGAATAGTATTAAGAATGTTTTAGTAAATAAAAAGAAGGCTTATTTAGATGATCTAATTGATGAATATAATAAACCTTATTTGGTTGTTACTTTTTTATCTGTTTTAGAAATGGCTAAGGAAAAAGAGGTAGTTATTAAACAGGATAATAATTTTGATAAGATATTAATAGAACTAAAGGAGTGTTAAAGTATGGAAGAAGTATTAGAGGGATTATTATATATACAAGGTGATATTGGTCTTACTATAGAGGAGATAGCTAAGACTCTTAATATTGATGAAGAAGAAGCTAAAAGGGTAGTTCTTAATTTGAAATGTTATTATGATGATAATAAGAGAGGTCTTAGACTTAGATTTCTTGGTAATACTATTAAACTTACTACTAGAGAAGAACATAAGGAGTATTATCAAAAGTTATTGGAGTCTCCTGTTAATAATGTTCTTTCTGTACCAGCATTAGAGACATTAGCTATTATTGCTTATAATGAACCTATTACTAGAGGTCAAGTAGAAAAGTTAAGAGGAGTAGATTCTACCTTTGTTATTAGAACATTAGTAGCTAGGGGTCTTATTAAAGAATGCGGTAAGTCTGATTTACCTGGTAGACCATTACTTTATAAGACTACTGATGACTTTTTAGATTACTTTGGATTATCTTCTAGAGAGGAATTACCTGATATTAGTAAGTTAGAAGAAGATACTAATCCTAAGGATTTATATACATCTATATATAAGGAGGAGGACTATGGACGAGAGAGTAATAACTAATTTTGAATTAGATGAAGATAGAGAGTTATCTATTAGACCTAGTAGTTTAGATGAGTATGTTGGACAAAGTGAAATTAAAGAGAATTTAAGTGTATTTATTAAGTCAGCAAAGATGAGAAGAGAAAGCTTAGATCATATACTTTTATATGGCCCTCCAGGGCTTGGTAAAACTACTCTTTCTTATATTATTGCTAATGAACTTGGTACTAATATTAAGACTGCTAGTGGTCCTTCAATTGAGAAAGCAGGAGATTTAGCAGCAATACTTTCTACTTTAGAAGAAGGGGATGTTTTATTTATTGATGAGATACATAGGATACCTAGATTTGTAGAAGAAATATTATATCCAGCAATGGAAGACTTCTACTTAGATATTATAGTGGGAAGTGAAGGATCTTCTAGAAATATTAAGATTAATTTACCACACTTTACTTTAGTTGGAGCTACTACTAGAGCGGGTGATTTATCTAGTCCTTTAAGAGATAGATTTGGTATTATATCGAAGCTTAATTTTTATACTGAAGATGAGTTATATAAGATTATAAAGAGAACTAGTAAGGTACTTGATACTCCTATTACGGATGAAGCTGCTAGAGAATTAGCTAGTAGAAGTCGTGGTACTCCAAGAATTGCTAATAGATTATTTAAGAGAGTTAGAGACTTTGCTTTAGTATATGGTGATGGTATTATTGATGAAGATATATTAGTGTCTTCTTTGGATAAATTAAAGGTTGATAAGACGGGTTTAGATGATACTGATAGATTATTACTTACAGCGATTATAGAAAGATTTAATGGAGGACCTGTAGGGCTTGAGGCTTTAGCTTCCTCTATTGGAGAAGAAGCTTCTACTATAGAAGATGTTTATGAACCATATTTACTACAACAAGGTTATTTAAAAAGAACTAGTAGAGGTAGAGTTGTTACTGATAAAACCTATGAATATTTAGGTATAAAAAAATAGTATTATGTTTGCTAAAATAATACTTTTATGATATAATGATGTTGATTGGGGGAAAGAAAATTATGAGTAATAAAACTGGATATCCACATATAGATAAACCTTGGATGAAATATTATGATGAAGAGGTTACTACTTGTGTAGATCCTAAAACAAATTTAGTGGAATATTTAAAATTAAGAACAGGTACAAAATTTGGCTATAATAAAGATTTTTTAGCTCATTCTTATTATGGAAAAGACATGACTTTAAGTGAATTATTTAGTAAGGTAGATACTGCTTCAGGAGTATTATCTTCGATTGGAGTAAAAAAGGGAGATATAGTAATGAATTTACTTCCTAATATACCTGAGGCTGCTCAAATATGGCTTGGTTGTACACAAATAGGTGCTGTAGCAGACTTTATTGATCCTAGACCTGATAGTATGGATATTATGGCTAATGCTAATAAAGTATTAGAAATAATAAAGTATGAAAAGGCTAATTATATAGTGGCTTTAGATAAGTGTTATTTAGCTATGCTTAAACCTATAGAGAAAGAGTTAAAAGAGAATGGTATAGATAATATTATAATTATATCTGCAACAGATTCTATGAATTTATCTGGTAAGATTGATTACTTAAAAGATGTACTTAAGTATAATGATCTTAAGAATGCTAGAAATGATGATTTAACTGTTAAAAAGTTAAAGTCTTATCAAGTATTACTAAATAAGATAAGTGGTATGCAGAAAGAAGATAAGATGTTAAAAGAAGCTATTGATAGTAGTATTCTTAATGTTTATAAGTATAGTGATTTAGTAGATAACTGTAAGTATTATAACTTTGGTATAGAAACAGATCCTAATCTTGTTAATTATATAGGTCATACTTCAGGAACTAGTGGAGCTAGACCTAAACCAATTACTGCTACTAATAAGAATGGTATTTCTACTTTAGAGCAGTTAATGAGAGGTAATGTTAACTTTAGAAGAGGAGATCAAGCTCTTCACGTACTTCCTTATTTTGCACCATTTGGAGCTTTTGATAACTATTTACTTAATATAGTTAGTTGTGCTAATAATATTGATGTACCAGAGTTTGAAATAAATGAATTTGGTTATTTAATTAAGAAGTACCATCCTAATGTAATTATGGGAACTCCTGCTTGGCTTGCAGCTCTTCCTGATTATAATTATTTAACTAATGAAGATTTATCTTGTATTCATACTATTATTTATGGAGGAGATTCTATGTCTCCGAAGGATGAAGAGAGAGTAAACAAATGGTTAAAGGAAAGAGGAAGTAAGGCTGAAGTAGAAAAAGGTTATGGTATGAGTGAGTTTCTTGGATGTGGATCTTATGCTCAAGATGATTATAATAGATTGGCTTCAATTGGAATACCACTACCTAATACTATTTATACTATTGTTGATCCTAATGTTGATGATAAATTAGTACCACTAAAGTTTGGAACTAATGATAGTAGATTAAAGGGAGAACTTGCAGTATCTTCTGATGCTGTTACTAATGGTGTACTAGGAGATGATATTATAGTTCCAAGATATGACTTAGATGGTAATAGTTATATTAGGACTAGAGATCTAGTGGAGATGGATAGAGATGGTATCTTCTATCACGAAGCTAGAAAAGATAGATCATTTACTAGATTTGATGGTTATAAGATTAAACCATATGAAATAGAGAATATAATAGAAAAGAATAATAATGTTAAGTATGCTAAATTAGTAGAATACTTTGATGATAGACAAAGAGGTATTATGCCAATGTGTCATTTAGTACTTAAGAAAGAAAATCTTAGTGATGAAGATGAGATTAAAGTAGTAGAAGATATTGTCTACAATAACATAATAGGAGATCCTACGATGTCTTCAAGACAGATACCTGCTAAATTTAAGATAAGAAGTGATATGCCAATTACTAAGAATGGTAAGGTGGACTTTGTTACTTTAAAAAATGAAGACTTAGATGGTAGTGAGATTAATGTTGATGTTAGTGAGACTAACTTAACTGTTGATCATATAGAAATTTATAAAGGAAATAAAAAGGTTAAAAAGAAAATAAAAGAATAAAGATGGGAAAGTGATATTATGCAGAACGTACAGGGATTTTTACTTATAAATATATATGCTCTTTTATTAATAGTGGCTACTAGTACTATATTCTTTGGAAAACAAAGACTTAGACAAGTAGAAGATGAATTATATAAGAAGTTTTTAATAGCTAATATATTTATGTCTATTAGTGGATTATTATTAGGATTTATTGTTAGTCCAATATTTCCATTTGATGAGAAAGTAGCAGTTATATTTAATAAGTTATATTTAATAAGTCTAATGTTCTGGATATATATACTTACGTTTTATATTGCATATGTATCACTTAAAAAGAGTAATGTTAAAAAATATAATAAGATATTTGATATGGTTAGTATAATTAGTGTAATATTAGTATTTATATTACCACTTAGTGTTAGTGTTACTCAGAGTGGTGGAGCAGTAGCAGAAGGACCTTCGGTACTATTTACATATACTATGTTTGGTATAGGATTTCTTCTTCAGTTAGGATGTTTAATATCTAATTATAAAAATCTTAAGAGTAAGAAGTATATTCCATTATATTTATTGATATTATTTGGTAGTATTATATTAATTATTCAAATAATTAATCCTACCCTTAACTATATAATTAATCCTGCTCTTATATTTATAGCATTTATTATGTATCATACTATAGAGAATCCTGATGTTAAGATTATTGAGGAAATTCATAAAGCTAAAGAGATTAGTGATGCTGCTAATGAAGAGAAGACAATGTTCTTATATAATATGACTAATGATATAAGAGGAATAGCTACGGATATTAATAATGAAGCTGATGTTATATTAGATGAGACTAGTGATAAAAAGATTGATACAGAAGTTATTAACAACTCAGCAAGAGATATAAAAGGTAATGCTTCTAAATTTATTACTATGACTCAGAAGGTATTTAATGTATCTAGTATAGATAGTGCAGATATTAAGGTATATAATGATAAGTATAATATTAAGATGTTGTTGAAAGAGATTAATCAGAAGTATAAGAATGAAGCTAAGAATAAGAATTTAAATTTTATTACTAATATAGCTAGCGATATACCAACATATTTATATGGAGATAGTATTGGTCTTAAGAAAGTACTTGGTATTATATTAGGTAATAGTATTAAATATACTAGTAGTGGTTATATAGATTTTAAAGTAGATACTGTTGTAAAGCAAGATATAGTTAGATTGATTATTACAATAGAAGATTCTGGTAGAGGTATACCAGTAGATAAGATAGATAAGATATTTATGAAACAAGATAAGAAGACTACTGATAGTTTATATGAAGCTAATAAGCTTATTACTCTTATGAATGGAGCTATAATACCTAGTAGTATTTATGGTACTGGTACTACAATGAAGATAGTGTTAGATCAGAAGTTTGTAATAGAAAAAGATGATTTTGATAAGTATGCAGAAATATATGAAAAGAAGAAGATATTACTTATAGATGATAGTGAGAATAGTGAAAAGTTATTTAATAAGATACTTAATAATGATAATGTTATAATAGATAGTGTTAGATTAGGTAAAGAAGGATTAGATAAGATAAGAGCTAAAGAGAAGTATGATTTAATACTATTAGATGAAGATATGGAACCACTAGATGGACACAGTGTTATGAAGAAGTTTAACCAAATAGAGGGCTTTAATACTAAAGTAATATTACTTACTAGAACTAATAAGTATGATTA
>OJJV01000960.1_pt1 | contig 14068 bp, 17 predicted proteins | sample 1596391 | NCBI WGS metagenome assembly OJJV01 (sample SAMEA4350164, study PRJEB24818) | metagenome | biome: human; feature: gut; material: faeces | place: Denmark | collected 2013-09
AATAAAGACTCATGCATCTACTTTTTTTTTTTTTTTTTAATGATACGGCGACCACCGAGATCTACACTATCCTCTTCGTCGGCAGCGTCAGTGTGTATAAGAGACAGCTTTAGTGTTTTTATATGTTTTCTCCTTTTATCAATAGTTATTAAGTAGTTATTATTTTCTGCATTAATTATTTCTACTCTTTCATCTTTTGCTTCACAATATTTTTCTAGTTTTCTTATTACTAATAATTCATTATTAGATATTTTTACATACCCACCATATACTCCTTTTATATTTGTTTCTCTATTAGTAACATAGATATAAATTTGACAAACTTTATTGTTTATCTTTTCTTCTAAAAGTTCAAGTCTTTTTTGTTTTAACTTTTCTAACATAAAATTACCCTCCTAAATTAAGTATACTACATTTTATGGTAATTTAAAAGAGAAAATTACTTTTCTCCTTCTTCTAACATGGTTCTTATGAATACTGCATAACCAGTTTTAACATCATTTACTACTACGTGAGTTACTGAGCCTATTATTTTGTTGTTTTGTATTATTGGACTTCCACTCATGCCTTGTACAATACCGCCTGCTTCTTCAAGTAATTTTTTATCAGTTATTTTGAAACTTATACATTTATTAGTTTTTATGAGATTTTTATTTATATTAGTTATTTCTATTTCATATGTATTTATTTCTTTTTCTTTAGTTACTGTATAAATCATTGCTTTTCCTTTTAAAACTTCATCTATTTTAGCAACTGGTATAGTCTCTTTGTTTATGGAACTAGTATATTTACCAAATAAACCTACACTTGTATTTTTAGAAATTTCTCCAATACTTGTGGAATAGTTTATATTTGCATTTTTACTTCCTACTCGGCCATCTATACTTCTATCTATACTATTTACGTAAGACTCATATATTTCTCCCTTTTTTATTTCTATTTTGTTATTAGTTTCTCTTATAGCAATTTCATGTCCTAATGAACCAAATATTCTAGTCGATGGGTCAATATATGAAAGTGTACCTATTCCAGTAATCTTTTCTTTTACATATAACCCAGTTTTATAAATATTTCCTTCTTTTACTAAGTTAAGAGTAGTTTCTTTTTCTTTATTATTTCTTTTTATAAGAATATTTACCTTATTATTTTTAATATTTTTATCTATTAGATCACTCATTTCTTTTATTGAAGAAACTTCTACTCCTTCTATTTTTAAAATAGTATCACCAACATTTAGTGTGTCACTTCCAATATATTTACCATTTACTTTATAGAAGCCTACTACAATTATACCTTCAGTGTGTGCTTCTATACCAATGTTTTCTCCACCTGGAATTATGTTTTCTGAGTAAGCTAGTACTAAAATAGGTGATAGTAATATACTAATTATTAGGACTTTTATATATTTCATATTAGTCACCTCTAATAATAGTGTTTACTATAATATAAAGAAAAAACTACCAATTATTTACTTGGCAGTTTTTAGTAAAAATTACTCAGGCTTAAATTCAGTAAAAGAGCCATCACTATTTAGTATTTTATTTACTGTTTCAGTAGCATTTGCAAGTTTCTCGTTACAGAATTTAACTAATTCCATAGCTTCAGTATATTTTTTTACCATATCATCAAGTGGTACTTCACCACTTTCTAATTCTCTTATTATTACTTCTAACTTTAGTAAAGATTCTTCAAATGTTTTATTCTTTTCCATAATTTACCTCCTATAAAACTTCACTCTTTACAATACCATCACTAAATTTTGTATCAATTATACTACCTTTTTTAACACTATTAATGCTTTTAACTATTTTACCTTCTACAAGTGTTAGGGAGTAACCTTTTTTAAGAATATTCTCAGGATTTAATAAGTTTAGTTTGGTTTCTATATTTTCTAATTTAATTTTTTCTTTATCTAATCTATTTAACATATTAGGACTTATCATTTTAGATAAGTTATTTAATTTACTTTTTTCTCTTTCTAATTTATAATTCATAATACTACCAAGTTTTTCTAGCATATTATCTAGTTTTTGTTCATCTATTTCATACATGCTTATTGGATTTTTTAGAATGTATGTACTTTTTAGTTTAGAAAATGTATCAGTGTAAGACTTTATTTTCTTATTTATTACTGATATTATTCTACCTTTATAGTCGTTTAGATAACTTTGTATTTCAACTTTGGAAGGTACTACTAATTCGGCAGCACCAGTAGGTGTGGGTGCACGCATGTCTGATACAAAATCACTTATTGTAAAGTCTATTTCATGGCCTACTGCTGATACAATTGGTTTATTAGAGTTATATATTGCTCTTGCAACAATTTCCTCATTAAAAGCCCATAAGTCTTCAATAGAACCGCCTCCACGTCCTAGTATTATAACGTCTACATCAGACTCGTTAGCCTCATTAATCATTTTAACTATATTCTCTTTAGCACCTACTCCTTGTACTAAGGTTGGAAAAAGTATTATTTCAGTTAGTGGAAATCTTCTATTAATTGTACTAATAATATCTTTTACGGCAGCACCAGTAGATGCAGTAATAACGCCTACTTTTTTAGGTATTCTAGGCAATTTCTTCTTATGTTCAGGACTAAATAAGCCTTCCCTTTCTAGACGACGTTTCAACTCTTCAAAAAGTATGTATAAGTTACCTATACCATCTTCTTTCATATTACTAACTGTTATTTGATAACTTCCACCAGTAGTAAATACACTAACTTTTCCCTTTACTATAACATTCATTCCATCTTTTGGAATAAAATTAAGTCCTAAATTTTTATAATTAAACATAACTGCATTAATTTTAGAGTTTTCATCTTTTAGGGAAAAGTATAAGTGACCTCTTGTATGAAACTTTAAATTACTTATTTCTCCTTTTAGTGTTACATTAGACAAAAAGAAGTCTCCATCAACAATATTTTTAATATAATTATTAATATCTGTTACTGTTAAAGACACTTCATTATTCATTTGTTACCTCATTATTTAATATTCTATCTAATACTGCATTTAACATATTAGTTACTTTTTCATCACTATATTTTTTAGATAATTCTATTCCTTCATTAATACATACTATATTAGGTGTTTTTGTATATATTAATTCATATACACTCATTCTAAATATTACTTGATCAATATTACCTAGACGACTTATTTTCCATCCATCTAAATATTTATTTATCATGTTATCTAATACTTCATGGTTACTTAATACACCGTACACTATATCTTTTACAAACTTAGAATTACTATTATCATTTTCTTTTATAACTTCTTCTACATCATAACTTATTTTATCTTTTTTATATATATTTATTTGATATAAAATAGTCATAATTCTTACTCTTAAATCACTTCTCGTTACTTTCATAATTACTCCTTTACTACTATATAATTATATATTACTTTAACTTCATTTTCAACTCTTTAGAAATCATATTGGTAATAAATTCTTCTCTATTATCTTCATGACGCATAAATGTTAATAATATACTTCTAATTAATGGTGTTGAACTAACTACATCATATTCCCAGTACAATAAACAATTTTCAACTCTTTTACGTTTTAAATTGACTATAATATTAGAAGTAGAAGTGCATTCTTTATATATTTCTAATTCACTTGCATATTTAGTTATATGACTAACTTTAGTATATTTACTAATTAACTTTAATGTTTCATTTTTAACGTACATCTTTTACCTCCCAAATAATTATCAATAAATTCTTTTTTATTATCTAAAGTTATTAAATCAAATTCATACTTAACATATTCTTCATCCATTTCATTTCCATATATTAAATATCTATATTTTTCTTTTCTTTTTTCTTTATAATTAACTACTACATAATCATCCCTTATTAAATAAGATAATATTACATCATGTAAAAGATAAACTGATACTTCTCCATATATATGTGTTACGTTATAAAGTGACTTTATACTATTTAATTCTTCAGTTGTTAAATTAATTTCTTTCATATTTTCCCCCTAGGTAAAATATTATATTATAAATCTTCTAAACTTTCAAGAACTTGTTTAAAAGTTTTGGCTTCTATTATTTTGATATCATAGTTATTTTTTTCTTTTTCACTTAGTGCTTCTTTATAATTATTAGTAGGTGCGATAAAAACATCAGCCTTATTTTTAACTGCACCTGCAAGTTTATACTTAACTCCTGCAATTTCACCCACTTCACCTGTACTTGAAATAGTACCAGTTCCTGCAATAGTTAACCCTTTTGTTATGTCATGCTTTGTTATGTTATTATATATTTCTAAAGCACTCATGAGTCCTCCACTAGAACCACTTTCGTTTCCACTATATTTAAACTTAATGTTTTTATCAGTACTTACTTCCATTACATTAGTTAAGTATATTCCTACTAATAAGGCGCCATCACTTTCATAAATTTCACCTGTTTTCTTCATAGTTTTATTATTTCTTATTATGGTGAATTCTACTGTGTCTCCACTTTTTTTCGTATTAATTATATTTCTAAACTCATCAGTATTATTAACACTCACATTGTCAACTTTAGTAATGATATCCCCTACTTTTAAATTAGTATGAGATGAATCAAATACATAGTATACAGTTAAATCATTTTTATCTACTTTGTAGTCTAAATTAGCCTCGTTAAAAGCAACAACTATAGCATTAGAGTTTACACTAGTTAAATCTATTTTACCTCTTTTTAGTATTTCATCATAGTCTTCATTTTCAATTCTTGAATCATCTATACTAACTAGGTCCCATGAAGGAATTATATAACTTAATAGTATCATTGGAAGAGTACCTTTTTTAGCATTAACATACGTTAAATTAAACGTTCCCTTACTTGGATACTCATCATCCATAATAATTCTATCATCTAAGTTACTTAGTCCTCCTGGAGTATATATTTCATAGTCAAAACTTACTGTAAAAAGCAAAATAAAAACAATATAAAATATTATAAACTTGTAATTTGCTTTTATAAAATTCTTAATTTTTTCATATAATTTATTAGTCATATTAATATTATAACACTGAAAGGACTAAATATGATAGAAATATTTAAAAAAAGTTTTATTACTTTACTATTTAGTATAATAATTTATATATTTTTAAGTAATCCTAGTTTAATTATTAATTCAGTTAATAAGGGAATAAATATATTTGTAAGAAATGTATTACCTAGTTTATTTTCATTCTTTGTTTTAACAGATATTCTAGCATACTTTAATTATTTTGATAATTTAAAAAAGATAATTAGGTTTAAATATAGTGATATTTTTGTTGTTAGTTTAATAAGTGGACTTCCCGCAAATGCTAAATATGTAAGAGACTTATTAAATAATAAAATGATAAGTATACATGATGCAAGTATAGTTATGTCTTCAACTTACTTTCCTAATCCTATGTTTGTTTTAGGAGTAGTAAGTGTGTTTTTAAATAGTTTTACTTCTTCTATTAAAATTTTATTAATTTGTTATTTATCTAACTTTATAGTTTATTTATTTAATTATAAAAGTCTTAGTAATAATAATTCTTTTAATAAAAAAAGTAAAACTAGTTTTTTTAATTTACTTAGAGAATCTATAATAAATAATAGTAATAATTTATTAGTTATAATGGGGTCAATTATTCTATTTAGTGTTATAACTTCTATTTTAAATAATTATTTAAACTTAAGTGACTTTACTACTTCAATATTAAACTCAGTTATGGAAATAACTAATGGAATAAACTTACTTAGTAAATTAAATATTAATTCTAAATATATATACATACTTATAATAGGTGCATTAAACTTTAGTGGCTTATCAGTACTTATTCAGTCTTTTGGAATACTTAGTCCCTACAAACTCAACCTTAAGATATTCTTCATTAATAAATTACTCATAGTTTTAGTAGGTATACTTATTGGAGTGATAGTCCTATAAATAAAAAAAGTGTCACTTAGAGGACACTAAATCTATATTATATTCATTATTTACATCAGAATAAATTATTATTTTATGTATAGTAGTTAAAGTTCTTGGTAAAGATATTCTATAATTTAAAGAAGTATTTCTATTAAGCAAAGTTACTGGGTTACTTTTATCAGTTATATCTTTATAAATTACAGTATTATCTCCTACTTTAAGAGTTTTTATTTTTCCTGAATTATAATATATTGTACATAAACCATCTAAACAAGTAAAGTTATTAATATTATCTTCATTTAATATATCACTATTTATTGTTTTAGATATAATTGCCTTGTCAAGTTCCATTTCAGTAACCGCGTTTATTCCTTCATCTTCATCTCTTACTGTTTTAAGAAAATATAATAAGTATATTATTACCACTGAAAGAAGGGCAACTGAAATAGATAATTCAATTAATGTAAATCCTTTTTTATTCATAATTTGCCTCCTATATTTTAAGTGATGCATAATAGTTTTTACCATTATATTTATAATTAACAATTATTAATTTTTCTTTGTTTTCAGTATTTGCTAAGGTATTTATAGTTCTTAAATACATTTGCATGCTGTTGGGAATAGTACTTACATTAAGTAAAAGAGTATTAATCGGATCTTTAGTTAATATTACATTTTCTACTTCAAGTTCACTAAGGAGTTGATTACATGTTGCAGTCATATAAGAAGTACAATTATTTTTATTAAATTCAATGTGTCCAGTTAAATTAGTTATTACATCTTTATTTATATTTTTTCTTATAATATTAGTTTTATATAAATCACTTATATTATCATAATATCTTCTTATTTCAATATCTCCAGTTACTTTAGTACTAAGTGAGTAAATTGATGCAATAGATAAACTCATAAGTGCGATTACAATAATAGTTTCAATAAATACATACCCCTTATTCATTATCATACCTCAAATTTAATTCAGTTTTTGTATTAGTTTGTATATTATTAATTAATTTATTTCTATTTATATATTTAGCCATTATAGATGCAATTATTAGTAAAAATACTATTAAAAAAGTATACATAGTAGCTATTGAAACAAATCCTTTTTTCATAACATACCTCCTCATTTATAATTACCCACCTTTATAGGTGGGATGTGTTTTATTTAACAACCACTCGCAGTTTCTTGTATTGTGTATGGGTTAGAAGAAGAGCCATCACCACTAGCCCATTTAGTACAAGATTTAAGAGAAATGGCAGGACGCACGGCATAAGCAAGGTCCACGCTATTGTAGCTCAAGTAGCCAGGTTCGCTGGAGCCACCCCAGCGCCAATCGCCCGAGCTAGCGCTATTCCAGAAGGAAGGGGAAAGAGACCAGGAATCTTCACTGCCTGTAATACTTTTTCCATTTTCATTTGTATAATACCATGCATATGGTGTAGTTAATTTGGCTTTATATGCTCCTCCCGCATAACTTAACTCATCTATTGTCATTAATCCAACAGGGTAATCTAGTTTTGCACTTGTATTATTTACGCTAAAAGCGTCACTCATATTTGTACAATTATATGTTGGTTGTTTATTTGTATATATTCTTTCCCATGAAGCATAATCAAAACTATTTGAATAAGTCTCTCCACTTTTAAGATTTCTATCATTACAATATACTGCATCGTTACTTAGATACTTTGTATAAGCAGTTAAATTGTTTTTATACCAATTATCTATGTATGTTTTCATTGTGCTATCATTTGTATTTAGTCTATTGTTTTCTAATGAACCTGTAGTTCCATATTTATATCCTACATAAATTGGATCATTATAAATTGTATTGAATGCACTTTTTCCTATATAACCACTTGTTGTATCTGGACTAGTTCCTGCATACAAGAGTCTTACGCTTCCATCATGGTTTGTTCTAATTATTCTCCAGTATATATCATCACCAGTATTTGCATATTTATATTCAGTACAATTTTTGTTATAAATACTTGCTGATGTACATTCATCCATAGTAGAATAATCTTTATATGAAGTATCTGTAGTTGAATAATATCCTCTATATCTACTGAAATCATTCTGATATTTTCCAAACTTAACCCAGTTATTTTTTGCATCTCCTGCAAAATAGTACACATTCTTTACTGGATTGGTTCCAATTTGTTCTGTTGCTTTATATAAAGTTCCTGTATTTGTTTCAGTAAATGTTGTATTAAAGTCTGTTCTAGTTTTTATTGCAGAATTATCTGCTAAGATTTGTTCATATAAAGTTGGAATTATTACTGTATCTACACTACCTGGACAAGTATTACCATTATTACCACTTGCATATATGTGTGTTGTTATATTCGAATTTAATAAGTCATTTTGGTTAGTACTTTTATCATAACTTAACCATATTTTTAATTTATATGTATTACCTGTAGTATCAGACTTACTTAAATACTTATTTTTAGCAAGTAATATGTAACCTTTACCATCTGAGTTATAACCTAATTTACTAAAGTTACCACTTACTACATTACTACCATCTGTTAATTCATACTTTAAATATTTACTATTTTTAATATTACTTGAAATACTATCAACTACTAAATATAAGTTATAACATACATCTAAATTAGAATTAGATGTTCTTTTAACAGTAAAATCTTTTATTTGTGCTTTAGTATCTTTTGAAGAATCACTTATTGGAAGTAAGTTATTTGTAGATATAGAATTCTCTGTAATATCTAAGTCTATAGTACCTGCAATTACATTCATTCCTTTGCCTTCTCCTCTTACTTGTGTTTTAAAATAAGCATAACTACTAGTAAAAACTATTACTATTAAACAAAATATACTTATTCCCATTAAAACATAATAATTATTCTTAATCTTATCTAACATATTATCACCTTTTCTACTCTATATTAATTTTACAATAAATAATTAATAAAGTAAATATAAAAAATAAAAGAAACTCACAAATAAGTTTCTTTTTACATAGTATATATTATGAAGAAGTTAAATGAAATTAAAAATATGTATAAAAATAATAGACATTTATTTAATATAATAGTATTAATAGTAAATATTGTTTTAATATTTTGGCAAACTATATTTACTTTAATAGTACCTAGTAGAGGTAATACTTTAGTTTTACTTGTTTTAATTATTGCTTTCGTTTACCAACTCTTTAAAGACTCCTAAGTTTATAAAGTTACTTGTTCTATAAGTATAATCTAAAATAGACTTTACTTCTACTACTTTTTTGTATTCATTATTAGTTATATTGATAGTACTAGGCATGCTTATCATTACATTAAATAAACTTATTTCTTCTTTAGTTAATTTATTTATTTCTATATACTTCTTAAATATGGATTCCATATCCATATTTTTATATTCGTTTCTATATAATTTATATAAATCAAGGATAGGTGTATCAACCAAATAATTGTCCCAACCAGTTAATATGTTTTTACTACTCATTAAAAAATTATCTTTTTTTAAGTTATTATGTATAATACATACTCTTTCTTTAGTTTTATCTTTTACTAAGTTATACCATTTATTTAATTCTTTTTCTATATAATAAAAGTTTTTTAGTATTACACTGTAATTTCTTGCTAGTAAGTAGTTACTAGGAGACATGTATACTTCATTATCAATGTTTTCTATTAATTTGTTATAGTAGTCTTTTAGATAATCTATATTGTCTATGAGTGTGTTATAGATATCTTTATATTTTTTTCTACTTACTTCTTTATAGTATATAGTTTTATAATGAAGTAATGCCACTGATGAAATGAATTCTATGTCTTTTTCAGGAGGGTCATGTTTTAACTTATCATAATACTTATATTTAATAGTTCTATCACTAGTACTTATTATATCAGGAAAACAAAAGTATTCTCTAGTACTAAGGTATTCAAATAAATCATTTAAGTCTTTTTTCTTTTCTTTTATTACTTCAGTAAAACTATCTCCTTCTAGAATCTTTACTTTTCCTTTACGAATTATTTTTTTAATCTTGTTCATTTTTATTATAAGGTATTACTATTTTACTACCTATATTAATGTTATCAATATCATTATATTCTTTTATTTCATCCATAGTAACATTATATTTTACAAGTATACTTTCTAGTGTATCTTCACTTCTCATTATATATACTTTATATTTAGAAAAATTACTTTCTTTTACTTCATTAAATATAGTATTAAAGTTTTTTTCACTAACTTTTTCTTTTACTTCTTCTTTAGAATCTATAACATTATCTAACATTACTTCGTTATGAAATTCACTTGGACTTTTTATATCAGTAGTACTATCTTTATCTATTAAATCATTAATCATATTATCAATTTCCTCATTATCCTTAATATCTTCTTTTATTTCTATTTCTTGATAATCCATATCTAAAAACATTTTTAAATGTAATACATCTTTTTCTACACTATAGTTAAAGTCAGATAGTTTTAAATCAATTGTGTCTTTATCTATAAGTGAAGATAATGCTATAGTAAAAGGTATTGTAAACATGAAGCTTTCTGTTTCTACACTAGACATTGTTACTTTATAAGAACCTGTTACATCAAAATATCCTTCAATAGTGTCATCTAGTATTTTATAGTCATGTGTTAGAGAGATATCTGTTATACTAGATACATAAGTTTTTAACATACAATCTTTTTTAAATTCAATCTTTTGATTCATAATAAAACACTCCTTTCATTTAAATTTATGTTGGAGTGTTTTAAATATTACTATTTTTTTAATACTTTTTTATAACCTAAATTAACTAATTCATTAACTTTTTCTTCTGTTTTTATTCCGATTATACCTAAGTTTAAAAGAGTATTATATTCATCATTAAGTTTTATATATATTCTTAGAAATGTAGTATTATTATCTTTAGTTACTTCTTCATATAATAATTCTTCTATTTCACCTTTATATAGATTTTTTATTTCTTTTATTCTTTTTGTTTCTAACATTTTCTTCACTTCCTTTAAATAAATCATTATATATTTCTATATAGTTTTTTACAAATACAAAATTTATTTTATCTTTTATTTCTTTATCTAAACTAGATACTTCTCTTTTATTCATATTTGATACATATATTTTATTTATACCATTTTTTATTGCAGAACAAGATTTTTCTCTTAGGCCTCCAACTGGTAAAATGTCTCCAAGAAGAGTCATTTCTCCAGTAGAACTAACATTTGATGGTACTTCTTTACCTAATAAATAACTTAGTATACTTGAAGTTATTACTGTTCCTGCAGAGGGTCCATCTTTTGGAATAGAGGCTTCCCTGAAGTTTATATGTATTGTTTTATTAAAAACACTATCATTTATGTTAAATAGGGTTTTATTAGATTTAATGTAACCGATAGATACTTGGATACTCTCTTTTAGGGTATCACCCAGTGAGCCACTTGTTACAAAACTCTCTTTTCCATCATAACTAGTTACTTCTATACTAAGTACTTCTCCACCATATGGAGTATATGCTAGTGCTTTTAGATAACCTGGTTTAGTAATATTACACTCATTTACTTGATATTTTTCTACACCAAGATATTTTTTAATATCGCTCTCTTTTACATGAGTTTCTGTAATACTTGTATTATTTAATTTATGTTCAGTTATTATTTTTCTAATTATCCTATCAATTAGTCTATCTAATTCACGAACACCACTCTCCTTAGTATAGGAGTCTATTATTTTTGTTATTGCTTTTTTATCAAATTTTATTAAGTTAGTTTCTAAACCATTTCTTTTTAATGAGTTATTTATTAAATAGTTTTCAGTAATATTTATTTTTTCATAATTAAGATATGAATTTAAGTTAATTATGTCTAACCTATCTTGAAGTACTAGAGGTATTTCATTTTTATCATTAGCAGTAAGTATCCAAGTAATATTACTTAAGTCTATTTTTTCTTCTAAATAGTTATCTGTAAAATTTTTATTTTGTTTATTATCTAGTATATCTAAAAGAGTGTTTACTGGGTCACCTTTATAATCTTTACTCATTTTATCTACTTCATCTAATAATATTATTGGGTTAGTTACACCACTTTTTATTAGTGAAGTAACTATTTTACCTGGTGCACTACCGATATAGGTTTTTCTGTGTCCAAGTAGTTCTGCTGGGTCATTTATTCCACCCAAACTGATTTTAACGAATTTCTTATTTAAAGATGAAGCAATACTTTCAGCAAATGTTGTTTTTCCTACTCCAGGAGGTCCTACTAGACATATAACTGGACGAAGAGCATCTTTATTTGTAGATACTGCTACATACTCAATTATTCTTTCTTTTGCTTCAGTTAGTCCATAATGAGTTTTATTAAGAGAAGTACTAACTTTATTTAAGTCAGTTTCATCTATCCCTACTTTACCAAAAGGTAAGCTAAGTAATGTGTCTATATATGTTTTAATTACACCTAACTCTGGACTTGTTTCTAAAGTACTTTCATACTTATTTAATTCGAGAATTAATCTATTTCTTATGTTATCTGGAATATGTCTATTATTTAGCTCTTGTCTAGCCTTAGATAAATAAACTGTTTTTGTGTCAAGTTCACCTAATTCCTCTTTTATTATCTTCATCTTTTCTTTAAGAATTAAATCTTTTTGCATATCATCTAAGTTTTGTTTTAATTCTTGATCTATTTTATTTTCTAAAGCAAGTACAGCAAGTTCAATATTTATTTCAGTAATTAGTTTTTTAGCACGATTTATTCTACTAGGTTCTTGCATTAGAGATAGTTTCTTTTCTAAACTAAGAGGTATGAAACTAGTAACCATATCAGTAAGTTTTTCTAGTTCATTAACACCTTTTACTTTATTTAATATAGCATTAGATATAAATGGATTATTACTTATATATAGTTCTAACTCTTTATTAAGTTTTCTAAATAAACTTATTTCTTCTACTTCGTTATATACTGTTTCAGGAAAATCTATATATATACTACTCAATATATCTTTATTATTTTGATACATAGAATATTTTAATACTCTTACTCTTTTTATACCTTGTAATACTATTCTAGTGTTTCCACTAGGTAAATCTATTCTACTACTTATTTTGGCTATTACACCAGTTCTTGGTAAGTCTGAAGTATCTGGCACTTGTTCTAAAGTATTTACTGGGTATACTATAAGTATTTCATCATTAAAATATTTTTTAGATATATCAATTATTTTCTTAGTTACATCATTATTTAATTCTATTCTAGCTTCTTCAAGAGGGAGTAATACAAGGTTCTTCAGTAGTAATACTGGTAAGTTACTTTTAGACATGTATTTCACCTCCATTTGATTAATTATTATAATGATTTTTATCTAATATGTCCACTAATTTTTTAAATTTTTTTAATTATTTTTTTAGTTGTATTTTATAATGTTCATTTAAACTAAAAATACACACAAGTAAGTGGTATTGTGTATATTTAGTTTAATTATAATTCTATAAAGAAGGCTTCTAAACCTTTGTATCTATCAACTTCTCCAGTTTTTATTTTATAGTCTAAATAAAATAACTTATTTAATTCACTAACTAGTTCATTAATAGTACTTTTATATGCATTATTAAGGGCTAGTTTTATACGGTAAGGGTGTTCTTTTAACTTAGAAGCAATACTTGTTTCACTCATTTTTTCTTCATATAATAACTTAGTTTGCAGAATAAGCCTTATATTATTTGCTAGTAATACTATTATTACAGAAGGCTCTACTTTATCATTTATTATCTTTATATATATAGTAAATATTCTGTTTTTATCTTTATTAATTACTGCATCTACTAATTTAAAAATATTATCTTCTTCATATTTAATTATTACTTTTTTAACATCTTCTAAAGTTATTTCTTTAGAATTATATTTATACATTTCTAGTTTACTTAATTCACTATAAAGTACACTAGTATTAGTTAGTAGTCTAGACTTTATTTCACTTACTGCATCCATATTTATTTTATAACGAGTATTATTAAAATAATCTTTTATAGCAGTATCTATATTAGTTTTATCTATACTTTTAAACTCTTTAACTATACTTTTACTTTTTAACTCTTTTACTAGTTTTTTTCTTTCATCTAATTTATCACTATTTACAGTAAATACTAAATAAGTATTAGGG
>OJJV01000968.1_pt1 | contig 14012 bp, 10 predicted proteins | sample 1596391 | NCBI WGS metagenome assembly OJJV01 (sample SAMEA4350164, study PRJEB24818) | metagenome | biome: human; feature: gut; material: faeces | place: Denmark | collected 2013-09
AGACCCCTTGAAGACTACAAGGTTGATAGGCTTCGGGTGTAAGTGCGGTAACGCACTCAGCTGAGAAGTACTAATAGGTCGAAGACTTATCCTTAGAGGTTAGGATGATTGCTTTGAAGTATTGGAAACTTGCATTTCCTGTTTGTATGAAATTCTGAAAGAACATTTTATTGTATATATTTTGTGGAAAAGAAAAGAACCTGAGCACGAAGTGTTTAGGTTCTTTTCTTTTTATGACAACGAGTCAAGTGCAACATGATTTCTTTTTTGCATTTGAAGGCTATAGGGAAAACGTATTGATAAAAACCATCTCCAACCCTTTATTTACAAGGGCTGAAGACGGTTTGATCCTGTGAGCTGTTTATTCATCGATAATACGCCCGTCAAGGGATATGGTAACTACATTCCATGGGATCATTTTTTCGCTTTTTCTCAGAGCTTCCATGGCTGCATGGGCGAGACCGCCACAGCAAGGAACTTCCATTCTGACAACAGTGATACTCTTGATATCATTGTATCTAAGGATTTCACTCAATTTATCACTGTAATCAGTGCTGTCAAGCTTAGGACATCCGATCAATGTAATCTTGTCCTTTATGAATTTGTCATGAAAGCCTGCATAGGCATATGCAGTACAGTCAGCCGCAATAAGCAGTTTAGCATTTTTGAAATAAGGTGCATTTACCGGTGCAAGCTTGATCTGTACAGGCCAGTTCTCAAGTCGTGATTGGATCGCACAAGGCATGGCTTGATTACCTGTAATGCCGTCATTTTCGGAAACTGAGTCATTGATATTTCTGTTTCTCAGACTTCTCATCATGGAGCCCGGACAACCTGAGTGTACATGTGCCGTAGCATGACCACTATTGTCAATATTATTATTGCCGGCATTATTATTTGCCTGCTGATTTCTCTTCTTATTTTCCATGACGGCAGCTTCGTTATAAGGGACAGCTTCCCTTTCTACAAATGTAATAGCTCCGGTAGGACATGTTGGAAGACAGTCGCCGAGGCCGTCACAGTAATCGTCCCGCATGAGTTTTGCTTTACCGTCAACAAGACCGATCGCACCTTCATGGCAGGCATTAACACATATGCCGCAGCCGTTACATTTATCTTCATCAATATTAATTACTCTACGAATCATAAAAATCTCCTTTGATAGTTTGTTCTATTGTGTCTGCAAAGAGAATATAATATATTTCAAAGCACAAATATGTGGTTAGAACCACAAAATATAAAATTTATCTCTAACATAATTTTGAAAAAACAATTATGATAGAATAAACTATAAGAAAAATAAGTTACAGGAAGAAAAACAAGTTAAAGTCAGAAAAACAAGTTACAGGAAGAAAAAATAAGTTTACATAAGTTTTAAGAAGCGAAAAAATTATTTGGCAAAAATTACGAAAAAAGTATTTGAAATAAAAAAATGAGGTTTACATAAATGTATAACAAAATAAAAAATTATCCTATATTTAAAAATATAAATGAAAATGACTGGAATGAAATCACAGAAGTGTTGAATATAAAAACGAAGAAGTACAGGAAGGATGAAGTGATATTTTATTCCGGTGAGAAGATACATGAATTTGGCATTGTGATGTCTGGGGCAGTAATGATCGTAAATCATGATTTTTACGGAAACAGAAATGTAATGGGATATGTGGAGTCTGGACAGTTATTTGCAGAGAGCTATGCAATGATAAGAACTGAGCCGTTATTGGTCGAGGCAGTGGCTGCAAAGGATTCGGAGATAATGTTTGTTGACATGGATGGGCTGGAGCACGCAGATAAAGAAGAGCGTGTAGGGAGCTGGAGGCAGGTAATGTTACAGAATTTACTCAGGATGACAGCCATGAAGAACCTGAATCTTTCAAGGAGAAACTTTTATACTTCAGCAAAAACCATAAGAGAAAGAGTTGTAATGTATTTGTCAGCAGAGGCAGTAAGACAGGGAAGCAATACATTCGAAATCCCGTTTGACAGACAAGCCATGGCAGACTACCTGGGAGTGGAGAGAAGTGCGTTGTCAAAGGAGCTTGGCAGGATGAAAAAAGAGGAGATTATCGGGTGCAGGAAAAACTGGTTTGAGATAAAGAAAGAGTTATAGAAATACAAAAAATATTACATTTATGTTGAGAAAATGTTAAATTCATGGTATAATATTCCCCGGTTTGTTTTTTAAACCACCACATATAGTATTTATCAGAGAAAAAAACAGTTAAAAAACAATGTGAGGAAAAAGATGAGATTATCAAATATAAAAAAAGCAGGAATATGTATAGTATCCCTTGCAGCACTGCAGACTGGGATAGTAGCATTTGCAGAGGCTGATCAGGTGGCAACACCGGATGATACCACACGTAGAGCTGAGACAGAGTTTAGTATCGACAGAGAAAATCATGTAATATCAAATGCGAATGACGGCACCTTCGTTCTTGAATATGCAGAGGATGAGGATTATTTCGTTGGATATGCCGAGGACAAGGCGAATGAGGTTGCCTATGTACTTGTCACATATGAAGACGAATATTATCTGGTAATTGCAGATTATGACAAGTATTTAAGTGATTATTCAGGAAAGTATGATGACAGCTTCTTCGTAGATATAAAGGATAAGGGCAACAGTGTCAGTACATATTCAGCAGATGGCAAGAACAAGAAAGAGCTTCAGCCTGATGTGGCAGATTATGACGAAGACAATTCGATTGTAAACGTAGAGATAAAGGACGAGGATAAAGAGCTTGGAGATACATTTATATACACAGGTACTTACTCAGTTTCTCCCGACGGATGGTTTTGTGGTCTCTACTATGTAGATCAGGATTTCGCAGACGGAATTGTTGACGTGGACGGGGTGAAGTACTTCTTCAAGGATGGTAAGGTAGTGCCTAAGGAGCTTGTGGAGTTCGAGGGCAACAAATATTATACCGACGCATTTGGCAAGATCGTTAAGGCAACCTGGGTTACAGTTGATAAGGTTGAGATGTATTTTGACGGAACCGGTAAGAACATAAGGAATTACTACGGATATGATTACTCAGAAACATCAAGACGAGGCACTTGTGAGATGTTGTCCAAGGGAAAGTGGAGCAATGTAACTGAAGGTGCATATCTGGTAGGTGACTCCTATTATTATTTCAGAAACGGAAAGCATTATACAGGAACCACATGGGTGAAGTACAACAACTCCTATCATCTGTATATCAATCAGGGTAAGTGTATACACAAGCTTACAAATTATGAGAATACATACCAGTACTGGAAGTTAAAGGGAAGCCAGTGGATTATTGCTGAGAATGAATATGCCGCTCCTCTTTATGGTATGTCATTTTACTTTGGTGCAAATGGTCTTGCAACCGTAAGACTTATAGACAGCACAAATTCAAATGAGAAATACAGAAACACTATACAGGAATATAAGAATAAGTCTTGGACACTGGTACAGAATAAGATGTATCAGTTCAACAGCTATTACTATTTTCTGGATGAATACGGTAAATTCGCGACTAACATATGGAAGACCTCAAACAATGTAAGAAGATACTTTGACGCAAAAGGTTCAAATTCAAGAATATATTATGAAGAAGATTATGATGATGAGGACAAAGCCGGAACTCTTGAGATTTTTACAAATGGTGCATACACTACGGTACAGAAGGGTGCATATATAATATCCGGAGACTATATGTACTTCGAGGAAGGTAAGAGGGTTACCGGAGATAAGTTTGTGCTCTACGGCTCTAATTACTATATAAATGTTACCAAGGGGCTTATAACAGAGAAGGTTGCCTTTGCTGGAAATAAGTACACACTGTATAGTTGTGTGAACAATAAGTTTGTATCCAAGTCAGGTGCCTGGTTTAAGACTTCAACAGGAATAAAGATGTATTTCTGTGCAAATGGATATGCTTCAAGATGTTATCTTGCACGTAATTTCTACAATGTGGATTATACAGGTACTGTATGGGACTATGATATCAGCAGTGATAAGTGGACCAAGCTTACAGGCAGGATTGCATCAGTGGACAATGGTTATGTATGGCTGAATTCAGCAGGTTCTCAGGTTGATGTAATGGGTTGGAAGGACTATGCTGACAAGAGTGTCCTCTATGTAAATGACAAGGGGCTTGTAACAGAATATGTAAGCTATAATCCAACAACCAAGACTACAACATACAAGACAGGAGAGAAGCTTGCCCTTGCACCTAGAGGAGTAAGAGCAGCCAAGATTAATGGCGATGTTGTATATTATTATCCATATGAAAATGGTGTCTGCTATGTGGGTGAGGCAACAGTAGGCGGATTTGCATATGTCTTTAATGAGTACGGATATGCCACAGAGAGAAAGGCTGTGGCAGGACTTTCATGGGATAATGACGTGTGGATGTCAAGAGTATTTAAGAAGTATCTGGGAACAAATTCCCTGTATTGTAATACATTTACCAATCTGGCACTTGCATTGATCGGCGGCGACAATGTAGCTTCAGAGAGGGATGTGAGATTTAAGGACCAGTCCTCAGGCGGAATATTAGCAACAGGTTCACCGATGATAAGAGCCTGGAGGTGGGGCACTGTGTACGGAAAGCTTACATATGCCAGCAACGGAGCATGGGTTGAGAACCAGAATATAGTTCTCAATAAGAATATCGTGGATTTCAATTACAATGATCTTGAACCGGGAGATCTTATAATATATGAGCAGGGTGGCGATACTACCCATATTTCACTCTATATTGGCAAGTTCTCCACTGTAGATTCCCTGAAGACTTACCTTAAGAACATGGGAGTTTCAGACACCGTCATTGCAAATAACGTAAAAACCTGGGGGGGCTATTACGAGGGAAATGATTCAGCATACTGGTGTATAGAAGGTGGAATGGGTTCAAATAATTCAGTTTACATTTGCAATAACTGTTACCTTACACCTGGCAGCGGAAATTCGTATGCTACTAAAATTGTTAAACTTAACCATGCAATAAAGGTAGACAACAATTAATATATTTAATATCTAATATAATGAAAGACTCCCTGACGGACGATCAGGGGGTTTCTTCGCATATTATGGGGTGATTATTTGGAAGGATTAATAAGCAGCAAGAATTTAACGGAATTGAACAATATAAGGATTGCCATTGAACAGAGTATAGATACCAAACTCACAAATGCAGGTATTTATTTTCATACCATATCAAGAGTTAAGACGGATGAGTCTATAATCCATAAGCTTGCCACGGGAAAGTACAGTAATTATGACAATGGCAGAAAGATACAGGATATAATCGGTATAAGAATAAATCTTTTTTATTCGGAGGATATAAGGATATGTGAGCAGATTCTTGAGGATACCTTCAAGAATGATAACTGGTCAAAGTCTGAATGGGAAGAGAACAAGTTTGAGGCCCAGAAGTGTAATGGTGTGTTCAGGATACCAAGCCGATATCTGAGGAATATAACCAATGACTTATGGGAGTATCCATTTGACCAGACCTTTGAGGTACAGCTAAGGACGGTACTTTTCGAGGGCTGGCATGAGATTGAGCACGAGATGAGATACAAATACAAGATTGATGACCCGGAACATCCAAACAATCTGTGGGATGGGCAGGAGAAGCTTGCCAGGGTAATGAACAGCATCATTGCCAATCTGGAGCTGTGCGACTGGTCCATAATGCAGATATTTGACAATATTGCAAGAACTCAGTTTCAGGCAGGAAATTGGGAATATGCCATAAGAAGCAAATACAGGTTAAGGATCACACAGGATGATCTTAAACCGGAGATCAGAACATATTTCAATGAAAATCCTGACAAGGTAAGTGAATTTTTTGCAGTGTCAAAGGTTCAGCTTGTGTATATTCTTTTGAATAAGAAATATCACAAGAAGCTTACACCGGACAGGGTAATATATCTCATAAACAAGGAGATAGTCCACGATGAGTATATTTCAGGGCTGCTGGATAAGGAGCAGTTTGTAAGAGTAAGCAATAAGGATATACGTTCAGAGGTTCATCCGTTAGTTTCGGATTATGTATATAACCAGAGTATCTACATAGATGGAAATGGTTTTGAGAGAGCATGCGAGATAATATATGACTGGGTATACCAGCATATGAATCCTGTGTTCAAGCAAATGCCGAAGGAAATGTGTGATGTCCATTATGAGACCATAGGATACAAGGTTGACATAACTAAAAAAGACAAAGAGCTTTATATGGATATGCAACATATAAGCTGTGACGAACCCGGAGTTATCTGGCATTCAAGAGCGACCATACATGAGGATAATGTGGGACTTATGCTCCATGGTGAGAATATATGTGAGACCATGAATTCAAGGGAGAGACGATATAACAGACCAAAGTTCATGAGAGATATATATAATCAGGTTGGATATATTGACTGCGGAAGAACCCTTGGTGAGAATGTCAAGGCAAGGATGGTAAGTTATCCGGAGCTCTATGACCTGGTTGAAGATAAGACCAGAAAGCTTCCAATCATAGTTCTCGTAAAGCCGGATATTATACCTGAATGGGCATTGGATTTTGATGGATATATCATTGAAGCTGATATACTAAAGCGAACTCTTTCGGGAATAGGGCATGTTCTCACCTGTGATGAGGATTGTAAGACCAGGCTTGGTGAATATTTTGGTGCTGACAAAGTAGAGGGGGCTGTGTTATATTGGACAAAGAACAGCAACAGTCCTAAGATATACTCTATGGATGATATTAACAAGAGTTACTTCGAAGAGACAAGTCACAGTGTTGAGGATGACATAGAATACGAGAAAGCTTTCAGATATAGACTTAGAGAGGCTGTTTCTGAAGAATTTGTAAGATGATAGAAAGGTTTACATAACTGTTATGAAAAATAAAATATTATCGGTGGCGGTTCCCTGTTACAATTCACAGGATTACATGAGAAAATGTATAGACAGTATACTTGTTGGGGGAGAAGAAGTTGAGATCATCATTGTAAATGACGGATCAACGGACGACACTGCGAAGATTGCCGAGGAATATAAAAGAATGTATCCATCAATAGTAAAGGTGGTCCACAAGGAAAACGGTGGTCACGGTGATGCGGTTAATTATGGAATCGCAAATGCCACAGGCTTTTATTTCAAGGTGGTTGATAGTGATGACTGGTTGAGTAGCGAGCCTTTGAAGAAAGTATTAAGCGTACTTAGAGAATTTGCCTGGGCGGCTGAGAATGAGGAGCGGGAGCCGGAGCTTGATGTTCTGATTTCAAATTATGTATATGACAAGGTAGGCAGAAAGAAGAAGCGTGTAATGCGTTATACGGGAGCCCTTGAGGAGGATAAACTTCTTACCTGGGATTCAGCCAGGATAAAGTTCAGACAGTATCAATATGTGCTCATGCACTCAGTTATCTATAGGACAAAGATACTTAAGGACATAAAGCTTTCACTTCCTAAGCATACCTTCTATGTGGACAACATATTTGTATTTGTACCGATGATGTATGTAAATACACTTATGTATGTGAATGTGGATCTGTACAGATATTTCATAGGAAGAGCTGACCAGTCTGTAAATGAACAGACTATGGTAAAGCGTATTGATCAGCAGATATATATTAACAAGGAGCTTATCAACTACTTCACCAAGAAGAAGAATCTGAATAAGCAGTTGTATACTTTTCTGTTACAGTACCTTGAGATGATGATGTGCGTAAGCTCTATTATATGCATCGTGGGAGGTACGGAGGAATGCCTTGAGAAGAAGAAGAAGTTGTGGGCATACCTGAAATATAAGGATAAAAAATTATACAGAGAGGTTCGTCATGCACTTCTTGGTGTGGTTATGAACCTTCCTGGAAAAGCGGGACGATACCTGTCAAAAACAGGATACCATATAGTACAAAGACTCTTTGGATTTAATTGATCCAAAGAGTCTTTGTCTGTCAAGCTAACCGGGAAAATGCAATATGCTTGTATATACTGATAGCTTATCTGTATTATCATAAACATTGATTTTATTTTGCTTATTGCGTTTCTTTTGTGGCAGTTCTGTGCCTGTATATAAGTACATAGAACACAAAATAGAATACCACTGACATTATGACAGCTGACGCTACATCAATGACTGAGTGCTGCTTAAGAAACATGGTTGACATAATTATTAAAACAGTAAGTACAACCGAAGATATCTTAAGTATTTTATGGCTCTTCATGCCGTTACTTTTAAGTATGGCGATCATACAGCCAATACTGTTATAGGCGTGTATGCTTGGAAGGACATTAGTACATGTGTCTGTCTTCTGCAGGAAGTCCACAATTCTTGAAAAGACATTATCGTTAAGTACGATAGACTGTCTTAATGTAAGACCATTTGGATATATGGTGCAAATGATCAGAAACAGTGTCATTCCGCTTATAAGGAAGCCACAGCTATAATAAAACTCACTCTTTGAGTAGAAGAAGAGATATATAAGTGTGGCGGCTACATATACAAACCATAGCATGTATGGGACTATAAATACATCTATAAAAGGTATTTTGTCATCTAAAGGGCAGTGTATAACATGAAAATCCATTGTTACGGTTTTCTCAAGGTATAAAAACCATGGAAAATATATAAATATATAAATAAGTACCCATGCGTGGCTGTATTTTTTAAAAAATGCTTTCATACTGCTATAAGCCTTTCTTATTCCGACATTTCTTCCCATTTTTCATAGGCTTCATCAAGCTCTGACTGCAGGGCGTTGCGTTTCGAAGTCAGTTCATTTAACAGTGACGAATTTGTTGCATTTTCGGGAAGTGAAAACTGCTCGTCGATCTCGGCAATATTATTTTCAAGCTTTTCAATCTTGTCCTCAAGTTTTTTTAGATCATTTGCTTTCTTTCTGAGGGATGCCTGCCTTGCCTTGTTCTCCTGCCAGGTAAGCTTAGCCTCTGAATCTGAGGTGTTCTTCTCTGACACGGTATGACCGGATACGGAGGAGAAGCCTGACGGGGTGCCGGTATCATAATTCCGGTGGCTTTCATAGTAATCATAATTGCCGATGTAATTGTGAAGATTTTTATCTTTAAGCTCTATGATCCTTGAGGCTGTCTGGTTAATGAAGTATCTGTCGTGGGATACATAGAGGACGGTGCCGGTGTAATTCTTAATGGCATTCTCCAGGATCTCCTTTGATACAATATCCAGATGGTTGGTAGGCTCATCAAGGATAAGGAAATTCGCCTCGGAGAGCATGAGCTTCGCAAGACTTACACGACCACGCTCACCACCGCTTAGATCACCGATCCTTTTGAATACATCATCCCCGGTAAACAGGAAGGCTGCCAGGACATTCCTTATCCTTGTGTTGGTAAGCTCAGGATACGCGTCGCTTATTTCATCAAATATTGTATTGGACATATTGAGTACCTGGTGCTCCTGATCGTAGTAGCCAATCTGGACTCTTGAGCCCAGAACGATGGTTCCTGCGTCTTTTGCCAGGAGACGGTTTATCATCTTAAGTATAGTGGTCTTGCCGGTTCCGTTTCCACCGATCAGTGCCACGTGCTCCCCACGCTTGATGTCCATGTCAAGGTCAGTGAAGAGGGTATTGTCTGCAAATGATTTGGAAAGACCTCTTATGGTCAGAACGTCATCACCGCTGAGTATTGATGGCTCAAGGACGATATGCATTTCGCTGTTGACTTCTGTAGGCTTCTCCAGACGATCTATCTTATCAAGGGCTTTTTCGCGGCTCTCGGCACGCTTGATGGATTTCTCACGATTAAACTGTTTAAGCTTTGTGATAACCTCTTCCTGATGTTTGATCTCGGCCTGCTGGTTAAGGTAGGCCTTCATCATATTTGCCCTTATCTCAAAACGCTTCTCTGCGTAGTAGCTGTAATTTCCGTTATATACATGGGACTCGCCATTGTCCAGTTCCACAACCTTAGTCACTATCTTGTCAAGGAAATAACGGTCATGGGACACAATTATAACGCTTCCCTGATAAGCTGCCAGAAATCCTTCAAGCCAGGAGATTGACTCCATGTCCAGATGGTTGGTAGGCTCGTCGAGAATAATAATGTCGGGCTTAAGTAACAGGAGACGACCAAGGGCAAGACGGGTTTTCTGACCTCCAGACAGGGTATTTGCATGTCTGTCGAAGTCCTCCCTGGCAAAACCAAGTCCCTTAAGGACGCCTGTAAGCTCGCTTTCGTAGGCGTAGCCGTTTTTATATTCAAATTCATGGGTATATCTGTTATAGGTCTCAAGAATATTTGCAAGCTCATCACCTTCAAGATCCTTCATGGCAAGCTCCAGTTCCCTGATCTTTTCCGACAGTTGGATAATAGGCTTCATAACATCCAGCATAACATTGTATACTGTGTCGTTAAAATTCATGTCCTGATGCTGTGAAAGATAGCCTATAGTCCTGTCCTTGGAGATTATCACCTGGCCGGAGTCCGCAGGCTCCTCGCCTATGATGATCTTTATAAGGGTTGTTTTCCCTGCACCATTTATTCCCACAATGGCCATTTTTTCTTTGTCTTCAAGATGAAAACTTATATTTTTTAATATGTCATCTACACCGAATGATTTGCAGATGTTTTGACAATCAAGTATCATTTTATTCACCATTTGTTGATTATTTTCTGCCTGTTAATTATATCTATTACGTTGACTTTAAGCAAGTGATATTATAAGATTACTGGTGCTAAATCTATAAAGATTTTATTAATTTTTCTTATAAATCAGACGGTTGGTAAAATGCAGGTTATAAACACCGGTTATTTGCCGAAGAAAGTGCCATGGATTGCATGAATTGAATATATATAGTGGTGCTGATGAGGTGTAAAGTGTTTAAGGTATATGATGGTTTTGGTGAAGTGTAAAGTGTTTAAGGTATATGGTGGTTTTGATGAAGTTTAAAGTGTTTAAGATATATGATGGTTCTGGTGAAGTGTAAAGTGTTTAAGGTATATGGTGGTTTTGATGAAGTGTAATACGTTGAATAAATATATGTACTGATACTGACGAAGCAACGATGGGTGATGTTGGCAGGAGATGCATGATATGAAGAGAAGTGGATTGAAAATTTTTATAATATGTACAATTCTCGTGATGCTAGGTGTGGCATTGGCGTGGACTGCCGGAAGAAAGGGCGGAAACACCGAAAGCATAAGAACAGACGGAACAGCTATGGGCACGGCCATATCGGTGGTTACCTACGGTGGCAGCAGTTCCGTGCATGATGAGATATATAGGAAGCTTGATGAGTTGGAGAAGCAGTACCTTTCATTCCGCGTGAAAGGCTCTGCCATATATGACGTAAACAATAATTATGTTCCGGGGCAGGCTTATGAACTGGATGAGAAGCTTGCCGGATACATTGAGCTGGCTCTAAGGATCGGTGATGACAGCAATGGCACATTTGACATTACCATCAGACCCCTTGCAGATGTATGGGGCATAGAGGATGGCAGCACAGAAGTACCTGCAGACGCAGATATAGCTGAGGCACTCAAGAATGTGGGATACAGTCATGTGACGGTAAGCACAGAAAAAGGTCAAAATGGCAACACCTATGGAGTTACAATAGACAGAACCGGGATGATGCTTGACCTTGGAGCCCTGGGCAAGGGTATAGCCTGTGATGAACTGTATGAAATTATCAGTGGTTCATCAGTGACCGGCGCCTGTGTATCTGTAGGTGGAAGTATACTTGTGTATGGAAAGAAGCCTGGAAATGGTTCGGAGGATACAGAGTTCAAGGTCGGAATTAAAAATCCAAGGGTTGATGACGATGATACGGAAAATATGTGTGGGATCCTGAGCATTGACTCCCCAGAAAAACCGGTATATATATCAACATCCGGAGATTATGAGAAATATTTCATAAAGGACGGCAGGAGATATCATCATATACTAAATCCTAAGACCGGTTATCCGGCGGACACCGGGATCATATCCGCTACTGTTGTGTGCGATAGTGGGGCGGTCAGTGACGCCCTGTCTACAGTGTGCATACTCATGGGGAGAGAAGATGCCATGAAGGTTCTGAAGAAATATAACGCCGAGGCTATTATGATAGATGAAGATAAACAAGTCTACATAACTGATGGACTTGTTGACAAATTTACAATAAAAGACAATAACTATAAGGTAGTGGAGTGATTGTGCCCATGTGTTGAAAACACATATTGGAATGGCACAATCGACTTGCCGCCGAACGAATGTGATTGTGCCAGAGGAAGGGAAAAGTTATGAAGAAAATAGCAGTATTGTTTCCGGGAATAGGTTATCATGCAGACAAGCCTCTCTTATATTACAGTAAGAAGCTTGTCATGAATAAGGGATATAAGATTGCAGATGTGAAGTACGGTGTATTGCCTTCAGGAGTGAAAGGAAATCCAGAGAAAATGTTAGAAGCCTTTAAGCTTGCATTAAAATATGCCACAAAGCAGTTACAGGAAATTGATTTCAGATCATACGATGAGATTTTGTTTATTTCAAAAAGTGTCGGAACTGCCGTTGCTGCCGCTTTTGCAGATGAAAATCATATAAATGCGAGACATATTTATTTCACTCCGGTGCCTGAGTCATTTGCATATATTAAACAGCCGGGAATAGTATTTCATGGAACTGCTGATCCGTGGGCAGATACGGAGCTTATAAAGACAGAGTGCAGGAAGAGAAATTTGCCATTATATATAACAGAAAATGCTAATCATTCCATGGAGACCGGAGATGTAGTAAATGATCTTCTGATCATGAAAGGGATAATTGAAAATGTCTCAAGTTTTCTTTGAAAACTTGAGATGTAGCGTCAGCCCTTTGTCTTTTTTGATGGCTTGGCATATGTGTAATTTAGGAGGCAGTGCATATGATACAGGATATTTATCCTCATAAACTTAATAATCATTTTGATCCGGAGGTACATGCCGGGAACGAAGATATTCTGTTGTGCATAACAGAGGGGAAGATATTGGTTCAGGAGTGCCGCTTTGAAGACAATGAGATTGTATTTCCAAGGGTGAAGGATGTCAGTGAAATTGTATTTCCGGGAGTAAAGGATGTCAACAAGGTCGCATTTCCCAAGGTGAAGGATGGTGCAGATAGTTGTATGAAAAGTGAAGGGGAAAAACTGCGTTATCTCTTTTCCATAGATGAAACAAAGTATTTTCTTCTTGATACCATGCTTGAATCGGGAGAAATTCCGGCAGGATATGCATACGTTGATGAGAGGAGCCTGAGGAAAGAAGGAATTGGACCGGACGATCATTTATTTGCAGCTATTACAGGCAAGCATCTGGCAGACTGGTATCGGGACACAAGGTTCTGTGGAAGGTGCGGGCATAGAATGATACATTCAAAAAAAGAGAGAGCCATGGTCTGTGAGGCGTGTCATTATACTGCATATCCAAGAATCATGCCGGCGGTGATCGTGGGCGTTACTAACGGCGATAAGCTGTTGATCACCAGATACCGTACAGGTTTCAGGTATAATGCTCTTGTTGCCGGATTTACTGAGATCGGTGAGACAATGGAGGAAACTGTCCAGCGTGAGGTGATGGAAGAAGCAGGCGTCCGGGTGAAGAATATAAGATATTACAAGTCTCAGCCATGGGGCTCTGCAAATGATATCCTCCTTGGATTTTACTGTGATGTTGACGGAGATGACAGGATTTACATGGATTCCGAAGAGCTTAAATATGCGGAATGGGTGCACAGAAAGGACATTGTCCTTCAACCGGGAGAGTTCAGCCTGACAAATGAGATGATGAAGCGTTTCAAAGAGGGAAAAGAAATTTGATTTGGCAGGAGAAAATGCCTGCTCCGACGGGTATATCTCTTGCTATGACCTAAAAGTTAAAATTCGAGGAAAGAGTCAAGGAAAAACGCAAGAGGAAATGACCTGAAAGTTAAAATCCTTAAAATAGGTCATAAATAATAGTGGGAAATAATGACTTGAATTTAGAATACTGGAAAATGGGTCAAGAAAAAAAGCGAAAAGAAATGACCTGAAAGTTAAAA